>ULQB01018853.1_pt1 | contig 36460 bp, 46 predicted proteins | sample 1954041 | NCBI WGS metagenome assembly ULQB01 (sample SAMEA4835644, study PRJEB28245) | human gut metagenome | biome: gut microbiome; material: fecal sample | place: Denmark | collected 2008 | reverse complement strand
CTAGAGTTATATTTAAAGGAGATATTAATAAATTTCATGAAATTATTACTAAAGGTAAACTTGATGATTCTAAAATAAAACTAGATGATAATATTAATTATATAGATAGAATAGGATTAGTTAAAGATGATAATTGTATTATAATTAAAAATAAACAAGTATATAAAAGTGAACTTGATTATTTATATGATGATAATGAGAATAATGTAGATAAAGCAAATAATGAAAATAATGAAACTGAAATAATTGAAGCAGAAGAAGTTGATACTGGTAAAATTGATTGGGATTGGTAATAATGAAAGTAAAAGAATTAATAATGATGATAAAGATGAAAATGATAGTATTGAAAAAGATTATAAATATAATGAAGATAAATGTAATAATAAGGATAATGACGATGATGATAGTGATAATGATGATGATTGAAAAATTGAAGTGAAAATAATAGTAATAATAATGATAATAATAATAGTAAGAGTAAGAGTAATGATAATAATAATAATGGTAAGAGTAAAAATAGTAAGAGTGAAAATGGTAAGAGTGAAAATAATGATAATAATGATAATAAGAGTGAAAATAGTGTATATTGATGTTTTGATGAGGCTAGTGAGTATTAACCCCTGGTCATTAAACTCGTCTTGACTACCCCCGTCAAGTTCTAGGAGAAAGTAAAGTTCTCATTCTCATTATCAACATTAAATACATTGAGATTATTCATTTCATTACATTACTAACTATTAACACTAATCATTATGAAAACAAACAAACCATTGTTGTTAGTTGCAATCATACTGATGATTCCAGCTATCATACTAGCATTGAAAGTAGAGCCAACTAGTGATGAACAGATTACTGCTGTTGTATTTGGAATACTATCGGCTATTGTTAGTTATCTTAGTAGAGATTAATCTCTACTAGATGATGTTGCTCATTATCAACATTAAATACTTTGCAGTTGGAACGAAAACAACTGTCAGTAATGCTACTGATTAGCGTAATTAAATACTTAATAGTCATGCCAGACGTTAAAGATTTTGCACAAGCTGCACAAGGTGGTGCTGCTGCTTCCGAGAATGTTAATGTAGTTGAACCAACTACTAGTGTTAACCAACCTGTTCAACCTACTGTTGATACAGATAACCAAAGTTCTGCGCAAGTGGAAACCATTGATGATGTTGTTAGACGCATCTGTACTGATGGTCATAGTTATGTAATGACTACTGTCATTACTAATATTGATTGTCAAGAACGTACAGGTCGTAATGGCAATTCTTATCTCAATGCGTTTGTTACTATTGCTAGTCCTGTCAAAGGTGCTCAAAGTATGCCTGATGGTACACATCGAATGGGTATGCTTGGTGCTATTCAGATGCCATTCAATCAGATACTGCTTGTAATGCGCAAAGACAAGTTCTACGGTAGATTTGTCAACTATGTTGGCGAGGCTGCTGAAGCTGGTTTTGCTAGTATGTATCTGACTGGTGTTGCTGTCAAAGTTCTTTGCCAGTTTGTACCTGCTGGTGTACAAGACCGTAATCCGTTTACTCGTAAAGACAATCTTTATAATGTTGTGGATTATGATAGATATGTATATCATGTTGTAGGTATCGAACAGCCTGCTGACCCTGTTCTTGTTGGTGCATATAATGTGCTTATCAAGCAGATTATGGAGGACGCTCGTGCTGCCATTGCTGCCAAGCGTGAGGCTAAAGCTAAAGTGGCTAGTTTTGTTGCTACTGCAATGAATGATGACGACTTACCGTTCTAATAAACATGGTGCTACTGACCTTCGAGTTGGTAGCACTGATGTTATCAACAATAGTTTTGTTGATGCTGTTGCTAGTGTTCAACCTCGAAATGCTCATTATCAACATTAAATATATTGCAGCAAACGAACTTAACAATCTGATAAGACTTGTCAATCATGAACTAGCTGCAAGTTCTGATAAGTCTTGTCCTAATATTAAACATCATGAAAGTACATCGTATTATTACTACTATTGAAGTTGAGAATGATAATTCTATTACTTCTATTGAACTTACTAAACTTTATCCTACTAATGATTGTATTCTTCTTGCTATTACTAATATAACTACTAATGGTAATGCTGATAATATAACAAAAGTATATGATAGTGTTAATAAGAGCAGACTTAGTATTACTGGTAAATTAAAAAGTATCGCTCGTATTATTGATAATAGTCTTGATAGCTATGATTATAATGTGATTGCTGATGATAATTCTACTAATGAAACTAATGATGATGGAATCCTATAACATTTTGTTATACTGATATTGGTCATGGAGATTTACTCTCATAACATTTTGTTATACTGATATTGGTCATGGAGATTTACTCTCATAACAAAAAGTTATAGAGGTGAAATTAGAGGTGACGAGAGGTATTGAATGTGGAGAAAGAGGATATGGAGATGAAAGTGGACATTGTAGAGTTCGTGGAGAATGAGATGGTGGAGTTGGATGTGGTTCAAATAGGGTGAAATTGAGGTTGATAGTGGAGATGAGAGTGATTGTGGAAGTGATTAATGTGGAGATGAGTGTGGAGATGCGTGTGGAGATGATGATGCTGAAAGAATTAATTCCGCTGGTATTCCTTTTAATACCAAACTTACTACTCTTTTTACTCCTAATAATCAATCTAAACCTATTGTTTCAACTCCCTCTCCTATCTCATTATAACTTTTCGTTAAGATGAGTGTGGAGATGCGTTATACTATCATAATCTCTAGTTCCAGCATTATAATCTCTAGTTCCAGCATTATAACCTCTATTTATACTCTCTATAACCTTTCGTTATAACCTTTATAACCTCTAGTTATATCACTATCAGTTTCAGTCATAGCATCATCTTCTCAATCTCATTCATTATAACCTTTGGTTATACCATCATTATCAACATTAGTTCTGACATCAGCTTTAGCTCTAGTTTCGTCATGAACTTTATCGTTAAGCCCAGTATTAAGACTAGTCCTAACAGTATTATCAAGTCTAATAAGACTATTAGTCATAATGACCAATAGCATTAGTTCTAGCTAATAATAGCACTATTAATACTATCAATATTATAATGACTATTAATACTAGTCATGCTAATATTGCTGGTGGTATTACTAATGATATTCTTAATATTCTTGATATTACTGATTCTCTTTATACTAATGATACTCTTGATACTATTGATATTTATTATACTCGTGGTAAGTTAATTCCTATTGCTATAACTATTTTAGTTATTTTAATATAGCTATTGATTATTAGTTAGAATTATAGTATAAATAAATTATAATATATTTGGAGTATTATATTTAATTGTTATATTTGTCGTGTTGTTCAGTAGAGTAATATTGCTACTGATAATAATATTAATCTTAAACTTATAAGTGTTATGGTAAATTTTGATAATGTTACTAGTAATGTTCAATCTAAGCCTAGAAAGAAAACTATGGCTGAAAGTTTAGAAGAAGCTAAACAAGAGGGTAAACTTGTTGTTCCTGAAGAAGATAAACAAGTTAATGCTGTTGTTAGTAGTGAAACTGTTCAGACCAAGAATAAAGCTAGGAAGAAGAAACAAAGTAAAGTTCGTAAACAGGAAGAACAAACTAATGTTGTTAGTCAAGCTAATGAAGATAATGATTTTAAAGATGCTAAGACTGATAAACGTGGTGTTCCTGTTGGAATTAATGTTCCTCAACATATTCTTGATGTAGTTTGTATTGTTAAATTCAATGCTGCATTTAGACGTCATACTTCTCTTAATATTCTTCATGCTCTTGAAGATGATGGAAGAATATGTAATTCTAAAGGTGCTTATGTTGACTTCTTATGGAATAAGTTTAGAGTTACTGCTGATGGTGGACTTCGTAGAGAATATAGATATACAGATGATTTATTCATTGATGCTTTAGTTAAGGCTCATGCTGATGTTGCTAGTGATAGCCAACGAGTTATTGGTATTATGATTGATACTGAAACTGAACTTCATAAAAAGAATAAAGATTCTGAAGCTAGTTAAGTTTGTAGTATAGACTCCCCGTAGAGGATGGATAGTGCTGTTGAGCTTGTTAAAGCTAATTCTCATTTGCCTGTCATTTTTATCCATTTTGTTTATTGGGTTTGTTATAGTTAACACGTTGATGATAACTATCCTCTACTCGGAGTTTATTTTATATATAAAGATATGGAAAGAACTGATATTTATTTTGTTGAAGATGATACATATTTCAATAATAATGTTGAAGGTGTTGAAATTCATGCAGAATGTCTAAGTCAAGATTTTGACGATATTGCTTGGGAACCAATAGTTGATGATAGTCCTATTGTTGACCCTGAAAATGATGTTTTTGGTTATTATGATTAAATAAATAAAATTATGGAAAATATTAATATTAAAGTTATTCTTGATGAAGTTTTTGGTAAACCTTGTGATAGTATTACTTGTGATACCTGTAAATATAAAGAAGATTGCGAACTTATTAATAAATTTATTAATGATATTAAAGATAAAGGTTTATCTCCAGACCAATATGTTAGAGGTTTAGCTTTATTTGTATATGTTCTTAAAGAACGAAAATATATTAATGATTTTGGTAAAACTCAAGAAGATATTATTAAACTTGCTACCGAAGATAAATTTGAACTTGATTGGCTTATTAATCGCTGGGGTAGTATAATTGAAGATAAAGATATTCTTAAACCTATTATTGCTGTTTTTCCTAAATATGCTAAAGATATGATTATTAATATCGTTAACGCTAATACTAAAATTAATCATTTGATTGCTCAACATATTATTGATAGTTCTAATGCAGAATATAAGGAAATGATTAAAATGGTTAATCAATCTGTTGATAATAATAAACAGGAGAATAAGTTTAAGAATGTTAGTGATGATGAAATTTATGCTGAATTTAAACGTAGAAAAGCAAATAAATCTACTAAATAATCCCACATAAGTTTTTGATTTTATTCTAATACTACTGTCTGTGAAGATAGTAGTATTATTTCACTTGCTGATGATGGAGGAATTGAACTCCGAAACTATGATATTGTTATCCGTTTTAATTTCTAAAATTGTAACTTTTGTAATAGTACAGTCTGTGAAGATAGTGCTATTAATATTTATCATAGTCCAAGTGTTATATGTCATATTTGATTTGGTATTAATGATGTTATTATTGATTGTGAAATTAGTAATAACAATGTCTGTGTCAAACATTTCGTTTTATATGATTTCGTATTTATAGTTTTGCCTAGCATTGTCTGTGAAGATAGTGCTAGGCTTTTTAGTATGTATATTATTAACTTTAAATATATAATTAAAATGGATAATTTTGATTCTCTTATTTTTGATGGTCTATTAGATAGATACATTGAAGAACAAGCTAAGTTTGAGAAAGGACAGGTAGTATATATGGAATATACTTATCAATATCATAATCAAACTAAACTTGGTGTTTGTGTTGGTATTGTAACTGGAGTCGGGGTTACTAAAGCTGAACGTACAATAGGCAATAATAAATATATTGATTATCCTATTGTATATACTGTTACTCATGCTAAAGGTGTAAGTTATAATGTTAGTGAATGTAAACTTGGTTCTGTTGCTGAACATATTCTTAAAGAACGTCTTAAACATGCTGGTAATAATAATGAACAGAATAATGAGCCTGCTACGAACGACTAGCTATTTATGTTCATAATACATTCGTAGATATGATTTTTTTGTTCTCTGTTGAATTTTCATATATAATCTGATTAATCTATCACGATTAATATTGAGTTCAATACAGGGCAAAAGAACTAGCTAATAAATGTTAAACTAAAAATTTAATACAGTTTTGTTATGAATTATATTGCTTATAAGAATATTGATGGCACTATTACATCTGGATTTAAAGTTAAACTTTATGATATAGTTACTTTAAATGCTGGCTATTGGAAAGATAAACTTGCTATTGTTCTATATATTAATGAAGATAAAAAACAAATTAAAGTTCGTATTATTGAATGTGGTATGAACTTAACTCTTAAAGTTAAAGATGTTCAATTTGTTAATCATAATAATAGAACTGCTGCTCGTTCTTATATTGATTTATGTAATAAACTATCTAAAGCCTTTCGTGATAAATATACTGATAAACATTATATAAAAGATAATTGGTTTACTGATAAGTTTATTATTAATGATATAACTGCTGATACTATTGCTAAAGGTATTGGTCAATATATTACTAATACTGATAGTGATAGATATTCTGTTAGTGCTATTATGTGGCTTAGTGATATTAAAGATTATATAGATGTTTTGCTTAAATATGGTGATTTTGATTTTGTTGCTAAGGCATTTAAAATTTATAATATTACTGATACTAGATTTAAACTAATTCTTAAACTTTATCATTATTTCTATGATTGAAAATGTTTCTCATTTTATACTTGGTATGATATTTGGTTTATCTGTATATCTTTTTATAAGAATTAGCATTGTTAGTAAAAAACTAGATAGACTTATTAGAGATATTAATGATACTCAAAATTGGATTAGAAAGATTCAAATTGATATTTGCGATATTAATAAACAATGGGAAGTTAAAAGAGATAGAGATAGAAATAGACTAGATAGAATTGAAGATAGGATTGGTAAACTTGCTAGTGATTTTAATGGTATTATTAGAAAGAAAGTTTAATGACTAGCTTGCTTCCATCCTCTACGGGGAGTCGCCACGGAGCGTAGCGTAGTGGCTCTACTAATCTAACTATTATTGAACTTATTATAGTTTTAACTATTAAATATAATTGTTTTATTAATCTTTAAAAATGTAAAGTACTTATGAAAAAGTATGATGAAGTTTCTGTTGTTCGTCAACTTAATAATGTTGACGCTGTTATTGGAATCAATCCTGTTAGTAAAGTTATTAAAGTAGCTAAAAATAGCGCTATTGGTAATGGAACTAGTGGTAAGATTGATTTTCTTTCTCATTATTGTGGTTATCATGTTGAGATTGTTGATGTTATTCAGCAACAAAAAGAACGTGATGAAGAGATTGCTGCTAAGAAAGCTGCTAAAAAGGCTGCTCGTAAAGCTAAATTTGCAGAGGATAATACTTTTAAAGGTATTACTCGTGCTGTTGATAAACGTATGCGTACTATTAAAAGAAAGTAGTATGCTATGGTTAGCTTTAAATTCTCATTTGGAGTTGTAGGTAAATCCAAAGAGAAAGGAATAGTCAATAAATATGTTATTATAGTTGCTAAATGTGAAGGTATTATTAGATATATTGATGGTACTTATAAAGTAGAATACAATGGTAAACTATATAGCATTACAGGTGAAAGTTACAGAACTAAAGGAAAGAAAGTTGTTTATGCTCGTCGATTAGATAAATATAACCATAGAATTAAAATTATAAGAGATAGTGAAAATAGAAAAACTGTTGATACTAGATTTTATATTCCTTTTGCTGCTGGACTTATAGCTAAAGGTAAAATTGTTAAAATGCCTTTTGCTAAGGAATTGTTTCATATTACTACGTGTTATAATCGTGATGATAGTGAATCTACTATTTTAGCTTTTCAAGAATGGAAAGAATATGAAGATAAAGTTAAAAATAATCTTATTGATGTAAACAACGAATTGTAATGATTGGTAATCTTAATATTGCTAATAGTAATAAAAAAGATACTAACATTAAGTTTACTAAAGACCAAGAAATAGTTGTGCATGAACTTATTGAGTTTCTTGCACAGCCTTGGGATGATAAGAAATATATTAATGCTCTTTGTGGTGCTGGAGGTACAGGTAAGACATTTGTTATTAAATATGTTATTAATAATTGCAAATGGTCTGGTGGTGTTATAGGCTGTGCTGCTCCTACACATAAAGCTTGTAGAGTTCTTAGTAATTCTATTGATGGAAAAGAAGTTAATACTATTCAATCATTGTTTGGTTTTAGACTTGATGTTAATATTGAAAATTTTGACCCTGAAAATCCTGCCTTTAATCCTGTTGGAAAAGATAAACTAAATGGTCTTAAAGTTTTAATTATTGATGAAGCTTCTATGCTTAATGCTAAACTTGTTAAGTATATTAGTAATAAATGTAAGAAGCTTCAAATTAAAGTTATAATGCTTGGTGACTCTAGTCAGCTTCCACCTGTTAATGAGAAAACTAGTCAAGCTTTTCTTATTGCTAGTAATACTTATTATCTTAAAGAAGTTGTACGACAAGGAGATAATAATCCTATTAGTAAACTTCTTAAACTTCTTCGAGAAGATATAGATAATAAGAATGGATGGAAATTTCTTGATTATATATCTAAAAATAGACAAGATTATAATGAAGAAATTAAAGGATTTTATGTTTGTGGTCAAACTGAATTTTCTGATTTAATTGATACTTGTTTTAATGATGAAGAATATACTAAAAATATTGATTTGTATCGTATTATAGCTTATACTAATAGTCGTGTTGCACAATGGAATAACCATGTAAGACATATGATTATTCAAGATGCTGATAAAAGTCTTATTACTCGTAATGATTTAATAATGAGTTATACTACTGTTGTTAATGTTTTTAATGATATTATTATAAACAATAGTGAAGAATATATTGTTAAAGATATTGTTGATACGGTTGATAATGATTATGAGTTTAAAGGATTTCTTATTAAGTTTCAAGCTATTCATGGTGGTACTATAACTCAACCTTTGTTTGTTATTGACCATTATGATAACTATACATTTCAGATGTATTATAAGAAGTTGACTAATCTTATTGATGATGCTAAAAAAGCTAGTAGTTCTGAACGTGGAAGTAAATGGAAACAATATTTTGATTTTAAACGTAAATATCTTATCGCTTCTAATATTACGAATAGTAATGGTAAGATTTTATTTAGTCGAGATTTAGATTATGGCTTTGCAATTACTTCTCATAGAGCACAAGGTTCTACTTATAAAAATGTATTTGTAGATATTAACGATATGATTTATGATAAATATGGTCATCCTTATACTAATAGAGATGAAATGCTTCGTAGATTGTATGTTGCTTGTTCTCGCGCTAGTAATCAATTAGTATTATCTTATGGCAAGTAAAACTGTTGACGAATATATTGATTGTGCTAGATGTCCAAATCGTATATTTAATACAGGTAAATATATACAAGGTGGTAGAGGAAGTATTCATGGAGATATTGTTTTCCTATTTCCTAGAGGTGATAGAAATTATTGTGAAGGTTATCAATTATTTACTGATATTGGTAATCTTTATGATGAATATTCTGGACGTAATAATACTGAAGATGTATATATGACTTATAGTATTAAATGTGCTTGTTCTAATAATTATAATACATATCTTACTGCTATTGATAAATGTCGTAATATTCTATGGAAAGAATTAGCTAGAATTAATTATAAGTATCTATTTATATTTGGTGATGCTTATCTTAGTATTAGTAATAATCATATTCCTAGATTTATGGCTACTGGTGGTAAGTATATATTTAATAATTATTCTCCTCTTATTAAATTTAAAGATGATAATCTTTATCATATATTTAAACAGCGTTTTGCTGATGATGTTAATTGGGTTACTAAAAATAGAAATAATTATGGTATAGTATAAATGATTAATTGTATAGCTTATGATGTTGAAGTTTTAAGAAATTTCTTTTCTGTTACTTTTGTTAGTATTAATAGTTATCTTAAAGTATTTAAAGATTGTGTTAATGCTGATAATAAGCCTATTCCTTTAGTTCAAAAACTATCTGTTGAAGAAATTAAAGCTCGTCTTAAAACTGTTGAAAAATATAAGTTTTATATAACAGATATAGATGATAATCAATTACTTTCTATGATAGGTTATATTAATAAGACTAGATGTTATAAAGATTCTAATGGAAATATTATTCGTACTGACTTGTATGGATTTAATAATTTCAATTATGATAATCTTATGATTGCTGCTTTACTTAGTTTTTATATGCGTATGAATAGTACGAAAGAACTTATTAATAAGTTATATGAAACTAGTAAAACTATTATTTCTAGTCAAGATGATAAAGATAAATTTAAAACTGATTTTTATCTTAATAGTCTTAGAAAATATAAACTACCATTTACAGGTATTGATGTAATGCGTATATTTGCTCTTAATAAAGCAAGTGTAGTTGTAGATAGTAAAACAGGTGAACGTAAACCTGTTCCTAAAGGTTTAAAGCAAACTTCTATTAATCTTCAATGGTATGAACTTCTAGAATATGAACTTCCTGATATTAATGAAAAAGAAGCTGAACTATATGATGAAATTCCTAGTCTTAAAGGAATGAGTATTAGTCAGCTTAATAAACTAGTAGATAAATGGGATAGATTTATTCTTGATGAATATATTGAACCTATGATGTATTATAATCTTAATGATGTTTTCATTGTAGCTGAAATAGTTCGTCTTTATCCAGAAGAAATTAAATCTCGTTATGCTATTAGTAAAGCATATGATGTTGATGTTCTTAATTCTAGTCGTAGTAAAACTGCTGATATTCTTTTTGAGAAATTTTATAGTAAGTTTAGTGGTCTTGCTCCCGAACAATGGAAAGGTAAGAAAACTGAAAGAACTGCTATGAATTTTAAAAAAGTTATTTTTCCTTTTATTAAATTCAAAACTAAACCTATGCAAGACTTTCTTGATGAATGTCTTAAAACTACTATTTATAGAGTTAATAAAGATGCGTTTAGTAAAGAAGTTAAAATTGGAAATGTAACTTATACTGTTGCAACTGGAGGTTTACATAGTCAAGATAATCCTGTTGAACTTTGGAGTAGTGGAAGAGAATTATTTCCATCCTCCACGGGGGGTCAACACGATGTACTTGGCAATGATGACTATGTTTATATTCATGCTGATATTAATAGTATGTATCCTAGTATTATTGCTGCTCATAAAGTAGCTCCAGCTCATCTTGATACTAATGCTTTTTGTAATCTTATTGGTTGGCTTAAAAATAAAAGAGTTGAAGTTAAACACAGCGATGAAAATACTGTTGACGGAATTAATAGAGATACTTTAGCTTTAGTTTTAAAGATTGTTATTAATTCTGTTTATGGTAAACTTGGATTTGAAAATGGTAATCTTTATGATAGATTAGCTGTACTTAAAACTACTATTAATGGGCAGTTAATGATGCTAATGTTGGTTGAGGAATTAGAGTTACACAATATTCATGTGTTAAGTGCTAATACAGATGGTATTGTTATTAAACTTTATAAACGAGATATTGATGTTTATAATCGTATTAAAGATGAGTGGGAACAAACTACTAAACTTAAGTTTGATACTGATTATTATCATTGTCTTATTAGTAGAGATATAAATAATTATCTTAGCCAATTTAGAGTTATTAAAAATGGTGTTCATAAACTTAAACTTGAATCTAAAGGCGCTCTTAATCCTATGATGTATTCTTTAGATTTAACTAAAGGTTATTCTATGCCTATTGTTGCTCAAGCTATTGAAAACTATTTTCTTAAGAATAAACCTGTAATGGATACTCTTCAAGAAGCTACTAATATTCTTGACTTTTGTCTTACTCAAAATGTAGGTAGACAATTTCATGTAGAAGAAACTAAGATTGAAAATGGACAAGTTACTCATGTTGTTTGCCAAAGATATGTTCGATTTTATGTTTCTAATAGAGGTTATATTATTGAGAAAGTTCATAACGATAATGGTTCTCGTAGTAGAATGGCAGCTGGTTCTGTTGTAACAGTTATTAATAGTCTTGATGATAAAGATATTTCTCTTAGAGATATTAATTTCAAATTTTATTATCAAGAAGCTATGAAGATTATTAATCCTATCAAACTTAAAATTTCTCCTAAAGGTAAAGGTAAAAGTAAAATTAAAAAATATAGTGGTATGTATAATCCTATTTTTAATGAAGATGATTTTGGATGAGAAATATAGTTGAAGAAACTTATGATAGACTAATTAATAAATGGGGTTCTAAAGAATATAAAGGTATTGGAACTATTAATTGTGTTCCGCCTGTTGATTATTGTGAAATTATAAGTAGAATTATTAGTCTTATGAGAAATAAGAATAATAATATTAAAATACTTATTGTTACAGATAATTGGAAAAGAAGAACTGAAATTGTTGATGGTCTTAAAAATCATAATATAAATATAGATACTATTAATATTCTTACTCATACTTATGTTAATAGTAGATATAATTATAGTTATGATATTTCTATTGTTGTTGGAGTTAATGAATGGAATCTTTCTTGTAATACAGTTTTTAATCATGCTAGATTTAAACTTATGATTCTAACTGAAAAAACTATTGATACTTCTATGTTAACTAAGATTTATAATAATATTCCACCTATTAATAATATTCTAAATTCTAGTAGTATGCGAGCCATACTCCCCGTAGAGGAACACAGAGAGCCAATTTTGTTTGTTAATCAAGATGATATTACTAATTATGATAAATATACTGAATTTATTACTCAAACTATTCAAGTATTTGGTAATCTTGATAATATTAAATGTGCTCGAAATGGTACTCAAGACGGACGTAGTGCTATGCAATATATTACAGAAATAGCTGAATATAATGGATGGAGTGCTGATATGGATATGACTAATCCTTTTAGTAAACAAATTGATGAATGTTATAATCCTCTTGTTCTTGCTGAACGAGTTAAGACTTTTTATAATATTGTTCGTGAACGTATGCTTATATGTTCTGATAATATTTGTAAGCTAGAAAGGATAGTTGAAATTATTAAAGATAATCCTGACAAACGATTTCTTATTATTAGCAAGAGAGGTGAATATGCTGCTACTGTAACTAAATATATTAATGATAAATTAGGTGAAATTTGTGGTGATTATCATGATAAGATTGAAGATAAAGTTCTAGTTGATGATAATGGTATTCCTGTTTTGTATAAGACAGGAAGCAAGAAAGGACAGCCAAGAATCGTCAAATCTAAGGCTATTTCCACGCTGAATTTAAAGGCTTTTAATGATGGCTTATTAAGAGTATTATCTATAAAAAATAATTCAACTGACAGCCTAGAAACAAGCGTAGACGAATGGATTTTAACCTCACCTTTATGTGATACCATAGATGAACTTATTTATCGTTATAATAATGTTAATTGTAGTCAATCAAAACTTAAAGTACATAAACTTTATATAGTTGGTACTATTGAGGAAGCAAGTCTTAAAAAGGAAAAGGTATCAGTTAACCATGAAGTTATACAGAATGTTAATTCTGATATTAGTGCTCAAAATTTTGATGATATTATTTGCTAGTATAAATATAATAGTTACATTTGTTGTGTAATCAAAATCGCTCTTTGATAGAATGGACGAAGATAAAGAAATTAAAGTTAATGATACTACTGTTACTGTTAGTAATAGTGGTATTGAAAAACAACATGGTGTTCAACATTCTGTTGCTCCATATCAGCTTAATTATATGAGTGAAGCTGAAATTGCAAGTCTTGAAGTATTTATCAAACGTGTTATGCGTAGTGATAAATGTGGTATTAAGTCTGTTGAAGATGGTCTTGCTATTGCAATGAGAGCTAAAGACCTTAGACTTCCATTTTCTACTTGCATTGAACATATTCATGTAGTTCAAGGTAAAACAGGTGTTGATGTTCACATTATTAAAGCATTACTTGTCAAAGGCAGCGTGAGTTGGGAAAAAGTAGATAATTATCGCGCTCTGTACGAATATACAGATGGCTTTAATGCTTATGATGAAGATAAACTTCCATCTGACTGTATTAAGTGTCTTACTCCCAAAGAGGCACAAACTAAAAATGCAGAAGATAAAGACCATGAACATATATATGTTTATCCTGTTAAATACTATAAAGATTATAATGGTAATGTATATAAGGAATATCAACTTAATGGTAAGTTTGAAATAGCTACTAATACTACTGAAGCTAAACAAATTGCTTCTACTGGTAAAGTTCCTGTTTATAAGATACCTGCTATTCCTATTGATTATATTACTAGTTATCGTTTTTATCGTAAAATTGGAGAACGTAATATGGTTGCTACTGGTGAGTTTACTTATAAAGATGCTATTATTGCTGGATGTTTTGAAAAAGATACTTATAAGAAATATCCTAAAATAATGATAAGTCATAGAGCATTTGTTTATGGTGCTCGTGAAATTGCTAATGATTTAATTATGGGCTGTCTTAGCACAGAAGAATTAAAGACTATGCAAGGTATTGATTTGAGTAATGAAGATATTATTGATATTACTGAAATTCAATAACATAAACAAACTAGAGAAATTATTATTAAACAAAACAGTCGTATGACTGATATTATTCACTTTTAAATTACAAAAATTATGAAAGACTTTAAGAAAGGTTTGAGTTTTGGTATGGGTATTGTTAATGCTGGTCAAAGAGCAGTTAGTGAAGAACCTGAATTGGTAGTTGTTTCTACTCCCGGTAGCTTCCGTATGACTGCCCAAGTTTCTAAAGCTCTCGGCATTGCTCATGGTGAATATGTAATGTTCATTAATAACTGTGCAAATATTGATAATGCTATTATCAATAAAGTACCCGAAGTTGTTGCTTTCTGTGAAGAACAAGGTTTGGATATTGAATCTCCCGAAGCTGCTATGGCTGTTCATGCTGAATTTGATATTTGGGCTTTGGCTAAAGGTATTGCTGAATTAGACAAGAATGGTAATCCTTGCACTACTCGTGTTCGTATGACTAAGAATGATAAGATTAAGTATGTTAATACTTATTTCCAAGAAACTCTTGAAGGCGCTTTATCTTCTTCTAATGAAGAACTTAAAGCTGCTCTTGGTCGTGAAGGTATTACCGAAGATGAACAGAAAGAACTTTTGGTTAGCTGTATTCAAGGTGATGAAGTTGTTAAGATTAAAGGTTCTAAGTGTGCTAATACTGCTGCTTTGTCTGGTATTGGTGTAACTCTTAACTTTACTGATTCTAATGTTTGGAAACAGTTGAAAGCTGATATGACTGATGAAGAAGCTACTTCTAAGAATCGTGTTTATACAGTAGATATTGATAACTTGCAAGAAGCTGTTGTTAATAACGGTCATAAAGATATTGTTGTTAAGATTGCAATGCTTACCGAATATAAAGATGAAGAACCTGTTCGTATCGGTAAGAAAGCTGAAAAAGAAGAAACTGCTGAATAATCAAATCTTCGTCCTAGAAATATAGTATCTTGAACATAGAGCTGCATTGTTAGTATTGCTAATAGTGCAGCTCTTATTTTATCTAATAATTCTTTTAATTACTTTAATTATGTCGACAGAAAAAGAAATTAAGAATGAAGCTGCTGTTGCAGCAAGTGCTGAACAAACTGCTAATGCAGAAGTACAAACTCCTAAAAAACGTAGAGGTAGAGGTATTAATAACGATTTACGTGATGTAACTCGTAAAAAGTTTGATGAACGTATTGATTGTAATAAAGCTAATGGCTTGTTTATTGGTCATCTTGAAGATGTTAAAGTTGATTGGGCTACACTGAAAGATGATGTTCAAGGTATGCCTTCATTTGCTGGTATGAGTATTCCTTATCTTACATTTACTTTTGCTAGTAATCATGAAAATATCAATGAACGTCGTTATGTAACTCAACGCTTTCTTCCTGTTGAAAGTAATGTTGAAACTATTCCCGATGGTAAAGGTGCTTGGAAAGTTGATAACATTTTCCGCTTTATGAAACATATATATAATGTATTTGTTCTTAAAGGTCGTGATTTAACAGAAGAAGAAATTGATGCTCTTACTTTGCCTTTTGAAGATTTTGATGAAAATATGCAGTATGTACCTGTTGAGGCTGAGGAAGTTATAGCTGGTTATAAGACTGTGTTTGAAAATTATGTTAAGTTACTTAACAATAATGGTAAACCTGTTTATAATGATGCTAAAGGTAAACCTATTACTATTTGGATGAAGCTTCTTCGTTTCGTTAAGAATGATGGTAAATGGCGTGCTGTTGTTGGAAGTAAATCTTCATTTGGTGATTTAGGATTTCCTACATTTATCAATGATGGAGTTATTGAACTTTATAAAGAACAATCTGCTCCTAATTTGCATATTGACCCTTATAAAGAAAGTATTGTTTATCAGAAATCTGCCGAACAAGCTAAACAACCAAATGTTGCTATGCCCGGTGTAGGTGTAATGCCCGGTGTTCAAACTGCTGCTCCTATGAATCCTGTTGGTGGATTTAATGGCGGTGGAGATTTTAGTCCATTTGGTGGCGGTAATGATGCTGCTGGTGCTTTTGTTAATCCAACAGAAGATTTGCCATTTTAAAAAATTAAAGTTAGTTAAATAGTTGTATGTAAGAGGATTGGGTACTATTTTAGTACCTAGTCCTCTTTTTTTATATGTTCACGATAAAGGTCAAATTAGAAATATTATGAAAAGAAATATTAGTAATACTATTTTAACTAAAGATTATATTTTCTCTAAAGTTAGTCAAATTACTATTTTTAGCATTTATACTGGAATTAGTGTTGAAGATATACAACATTGTATAGATACAGGAGAATTTATATCTAGTCCTTTTCGTGAAGATACTCATCCTAGTTTTGGTTTTAGATATGATAATAGGAATAAACTTAAAGGAAGAGATTTTGCTGGATATTGGTGGGGAGATTGTATAGATGCTGCTGCAACTGTACTCTCTGAAATTGTTCATAAGCAAATTGATATTTCTATTAAAAGTCAATTTCTATTTGTTCTTAAACATATTGCTTATACTTTTAGAAATATTATTTATGGACAAGATAAAGATGAAAACAACGATTATAATATTGCTAGGGCTATTAGTAATGTACGTAATCATAAACCTATTATTGAACTTGTTACTCGTCCGTGGAATAATTTAGATGCTAAGTATTGGGGACAATTTGGTATTAATCTTAATTTTCTTAATACTCATTTTGTTTATCCTGTTGACCAATTTTATATTAATCGTTCAACTAATCCTATTCCTAAATATTTTTATGATAAAAATAAAACAGATTTATGTTATGGTTACGTTCTTGGGCAAGATAAAAGAGGAATAGTTAATGTTAAACTGTATTTTCCAAATAGGAATAAGAAAACTGAAGTTAAGTTTATAACTAATAGTAATACTATTGAAGGAGTTATTAATCTTGAATTAGATAATTATGACGTTATTATTATAACTAAATCTACTAAAGATAGATTAAGTCTTGAATGTTATCTAAAGAGTATTAATCATTCCATCCTCTACGGGGGGTCTACCCTTGAATCTAAGACTATTGGTATTGTGAATATTCCACATGAAACTTATAAACTTCGTCAAATTGAATATGATTGGCTTCGTAATAAACTTAATCGGAATGGTTTTCTTATTAGTCTTATGGATAATGATAGAACTGGTCTTATGGAAGCTGTAATTCTTAAGAATGATTATGATATTATACCTATTATTATTCCTAAAGAACTTGGTGTTAAAGATTTTGCCGAATTGAGAAGTAGTTATTCTACAAATGTTATTAATGAATTAACTCAACAAGTTATTAAATATATAGAAGATAATTATGGAGAAGAAACTGAATTTACTTGGGATACGGAAGAAAGTAATACTTTGCCATACTAAAAGTTTAGCTGGTGTTACATATACTGTTATGCGTCCAATTACTGAAGAGGATGAACAAAATCTTGATAAATTTGAATATCTTGATATAGATAATAAACGTATTGATAAAAAAGATATTTATTGTTATGGAGAAATTAATCTATCTTCTAATGATGACGTTGAATATATCAAAAAGTTTAGCTTACTTGATACTGATAATGGTGGAACTGTTCATAGTAATTTTAATTATCAAGAAGGTTATGCTCTTGTTGAAGGAATAGCTAAAACTTATCCTACATTTGATATTATTGAATGGTTTAAATATAATCATTGTCTTATAGGTAAGCCAGCTCGTATTATTATTTATAAATGTAAGAAAGAAAATCTATGATAATAAAAGGATATGAAGAAAAGCTAGATAATAGAGATATTAGATATATTAATTATGTTATTGATAAATCTACAATGGCTGATGCAATTGAATCTTATATTAAAGATTTAGATTGTACTACTATTTATCCTGATGGTTCTCGTCCTAGACAAACTATTAATTATGGTTATCGTATTACTCTTTCTAGTATTGAATATATTCTTGATAAACTTTATCTTGTTCTAGAACATCATCCAGAAAAAGCTCAAAGTTATATTGATTATCGTAATAGTATTATTAAAAGAATTATTGATATACATGAAAAAAATCTTGATTTCGAGAGAAGAAACCCAGTACGATATTATAGTAAAGAACCAAGGAAACGCACTAGAAGTGCTAGCAGAGTTAATCAATCAAAAGATGTCTTTACAGGTAAACCCATTGATGTTAGCACCGGTATTGCAAAGGCTATTAAGCCTAAAAAGGAAACGATTGCTCAACGTAAAGCTAAACTTCTAGGTGGTAAAGCTGTTAGTTTTGCATTTAATGGTTTAAAAATAAGTGAACATAATGAATAAACTTTATCGTAGAAATAATAATGGTGCACCTACTGTTTGGTGGGCTGAACTTGACAGTGGTACTAATAGTATCACTGTTTTTTATGGTCTTGTTCGAGGTAATATTCGTAAAGAAGTTTATGCTGTGACTCAAAAAGATGGTCAAAAAGAACTTGAAAGTAGATATAATGATAAGATTAAACAAGGATATACATATCTTAATGAACTTTGCGATATGCAGGGTTTACCCCCCGTGGAGGATGGAGATAATGATACTCTATTTAATTTTCTAAATACTTATCTACCTAAAGACCTTAGTAATGGAAACAGTAATCTTTTACTTCCAATGCTTGCTAAAACGTATAATGGTAATGTTTGGAAAAAAGTCAGTTGTATGTATGGTCAGTATAAGATTAATGGTCTACGTTGTATTATTACTGCTTATACTCAAAATGATATGTTTAAACCTATTAGGCTTCGTTTCCAAAGTCGTGAAGGTCTTACTTGGCATACTCTTGACTATCTTGAAGATTATTTGCTTGCTACTATTAATACAAATATTATCGACGATATGATTAATGGATTTGCAGCACTTGATGGTGAAGTTTATCTTCCGGGTTATACTGTTAATCAAATTAATCATTTTGTTAAAGATGCTAATTGTGTTGAAAATAAACTTCTTCAGTTTTGGTGTTATGATATTATGATGGAAGGTAATCAAACTCATAGAAATACATATCGTTATCATATTAAAATGCCTACTCGCTTTAATAATATTAAAGAACATTATAATAATAAAGAACGATTGATTATTCTTCCTAGTGGATATATTACTAATGATAATGAAGCTATTGACGCTAGAAATCATTTTATTAATTTAGGATTTGAAGGTCTTATACTTCGTAATGCTGAAACTGATTATCAATATGGTAGACGTAGAGCTAATTATATGGAGAAGTTTAAAGATGCTGCTGAGGGAGATTTTATAATTCTTGATATTTATAAAGAAAAGAAACGTGATTTACCTATTCTTCTTTGTAAAAATGATATTAATGATGAAAAGTTTGAAACTCGTTTAAGCACTAGTCATATTGTTCAACAAGAAGTTTTATTCGATTCTCAATCTTATATTGGTAGAACTGTTCATATAGAATATGGTGAACGAAGTGGTGTTACTAGAGTTCCATTTCATATTAAAACTGTTGTTATAAATGGAGATACTAGATTATAATGTAATTAAGAATAATAATTTTGATAGAACTAAATCTTATTTTAGTTGTTATTATAAATCTATTATTCTATTTACTGATTATAATGCTAAAAGTTATAATTTTGCTATTAGATATAATGACATAACTAAAAGTAATGAACTTTATGTGATTTTATATAATGATGATAAAGTTAATAATAGTATTCCTGTTGTTCGAGATGCTAATACTGGATTTAAATTATATATTCCTAATAGAGTTATTAGACTTCTCGATACAAGATTGCGTAATGCTTTTGTTGTGTCTAAAGATGATTTTAATATTAATGTTAAATTTGTAGAAGAACGTAATGATTTTTGTATTATTTATCATATAGATATTGAATAAGGTAAAGCCTAGTACATAATATAGTGTGCTAGGCTTTTCTATTTGTTAGAGGTCTAAAACTATACAGAACACGCTCGTAGATATGATTCTTTTTGCCTGTATTCGATTTTATATATCTAAATGATTAATCTATCACGATAAGATTTGCGTGTCATAATGAACCTTAAAATGCGTCATTCTCACTATGATATTTAATATTAAATTCAGCATCATTATTACTAGTAAATTCCTATTATATTTTTATATTTGTCTTGATAAACAAAAACAAATTACTATGAGTATTAATAAAGTTTCTATTGTTGGTATTAAAGGATTCAAAGGAAGTGGTAAAGATACAGTTGCTTCTATGATTAGTTATATCCTTCATGATGGTATTATGAAAGCTAATTATAATACTTGGCTTCTTTATCATAAAAATGGGTTTGTTGAAAATGATGAAATAATTATTCATTTTGCTGATAAACTTAAAGATGATATTGCTGCATTTTGTAATATTGACCGTAAACTTCTTGATAGACAAGATATTAAAGAAGAAAATTATTATAATTTTAAAACTGGTATTGTTTCTACTAATATCAAAGATACAGATAGAGTTATTAATAATATAGGGGAAATTAATTATGATAATTTATCTTCACTTCTTTCTTTAAATAATAATATTTCTATTAAAATTAGAGTTCTTCTCCAATATTATGGTACTAATGTTATTAGAAATCATTTTTGGCATAATGCTTTTGTTCATTATACTATTAATAAAGCATTTGATATTAGAAATAAACTAGGTCAATGTATTATTGCTGATGCTAGATTTGATAATGAATGTAATGTTATTAAAGTATGTGGTGGAAAAATAATAAGAATAGATAGAAGAGTTAATAATGATAATCATGAAAGTGAACAAATAAAAATTTGTGATGATGATTATGTTATTGATAATACTGGTACTCTTGTTGGTCTTTTCTATAAAGTTCTTAAATTTGTAACTGATTATATGGTATGAAATTACATCCTATTTTTGGTATAAATGCTCTTGCTAGAGTTTGTATATGTTGTGGTAAGGTTATTGGTTATACTCCACTTGGAAATTCTGTTGAAGAAGATGCTAGTAAGAGTAAACAAATAGCTGAAGGTATTGTATGTAAAGAATGTATAGATAAGCTTGATAGTGAAACTTGCTTTATAGCTTGTGACATGGATAAAGATAATTATATAACTGCTACTTATGATACTTTATGGATTAGAAATAAAGGTCTTAAAGAGTTTTTTAAAGAGCTTGATTCTATACAGCCTATTAATATTATACCTAAAGAACATTTTTATAGTATATTTGGAAATGTAGTTAAAGATTTTTATAATAATCAAGAAGATGAAAATAATTGAACCAAAAGTTGAACTTTGGCAACAAGGAGATGATTCTAAAGCTCATGTTGCTAGATGCGCAAGAGTTTGTTATGGTAGAGAAACAGGTAATGATCAAGCTACTATTAAAAGACTTATAGATAGTGAACATTGGAGTATGTTTCGTCATGGAACTTATTATATAATAGCTAATGATAGTGATAAAACTTTAGAAACTATTGTTATTAATTATGCTAATACTATTGGTTTTAGTTTTCATTATGAAAAACATGTTTATTATATAACTGTTAATGGTAATTGGGTTTTAGACCATAAAACACAATTTGGTTATCTATCTAAATATATTGTTCCTATTGAAGATTTTTGTAATACTGAAATAGGATTTCATATGATGAGATATACTTTTTGTGTTGATACACAAATTAGTACTTCTCGTGAACTAAATCGTGTTAGTCCTAATAATATTGCTGAAAAATCAACTCGATATGTTTATGAAGATGGAACAATTTGTAGACCTTATTGGATGAGTGATGAAATTGCTACGCATTTTAATGAAGAGTCTTTATTTGCTGATTGGATTGATGATAATATAGAACATCAAAAAGCATATCATTATATTAATTCTTGTAATGATAGTTTTTTTAATTATAAAGCTCTTATTGATGAATTTGGTATGCATCGTCAAGATGCTCGTGGTGTTCTTCCTCTTGATACTGCTACTAGATGTATTTATACATATTCCGTAAGAGAATGGCGTCATATTATTGATTTACGTTATTATGGTACTACCGGTAAACCTCATCCTAATGCTAAAATTATAGCTGGTATGGTTAGAAATAATTTAATGGAACTTGGATATGACTTCAGAGATTGATAAACTTAAACACTTTCATGTTGAAGATTATAGTGGTACTAATTTCACTGATGATTTAAATGATGGTGAATAATTTCTTTATACTACAATTGGAATTAAAGATGACAAAGAAGTAACATTTCTATGTAAATATGTTAAAAATAAACATATTGAAATTTGTCCTAATTGTGTATTTAACAATTATCTTTGTTATGGTCTTTTATGTAATATTGTTATTCTTAAAGTAGTTAAAGATGAAGAAATGAGAAATAATAAATAAATTATTAACTATTTAAATATTAAAGTTATGGGAAGAAGATTTTATGGTTTTAATAACCGTTTTAGAACTACTAAAAATACAGAAGCTATTATATTTGAAAATGGTGGATTTGTTGGTAATCTTGGTTTGAGTAAAAAACTATGGAAAAAGTATATTGAAGCTAGTTATAAATATAAAAATAATACAGATAAAATGACTGCTAGTGATTATACTCATTTATTTGGTTATTTAAATCCTTATTATCGTTCTGCTTATAATGTATCTAAACGTAGAAAATAATGGCAAGTATTTATAATATTACTACTGAACTTGATGATATATTTCTTGAGTTAGAAGAAAATGGAGGTGAATTAACTCCTGAACTTGAAGAACGTCTTGCTATTACACAAGAAAGTCTTAAATCTAAACTTGATAGTTATCGTAAAGCATATACTGTACTTAATCTTGAAGCTGAATCTTGTAAAAAAGAAGAGCAACGATTAGCTGTTCTTCGTAAAACTAAAGAAAACAATGCTGAAAGACTTAAAGGAGTTATGCTTGATGCTGTTATTGCTTATGGAGATTTAGGTAAGTCTGGTAATAAAGTTATTAATTTAGTTGATAGTAAACTCTATACTAAGAATAGTAAATGTGTTGAAATTGATGAAAATCTTAATCAAATATTTATTGATTTAGTTCTTGAACATTTACAATCTCTTTGGGATAATGATATGATTGATGGTAATTTCTCATTTAGTAGAGATGTTCTTCTTGAACAAATTAATGATAAATTTACTGAAAGATATCCTGAACAATCTGCTAGACTTAGAGAAGAAACTGGAGGTTATTTTACGCTTGATGATTTAGATTATATTAAAGTTAAATTTGAAATTGAAAAACCTATTGGTGATTTAGCTAATAAAATTAATTTTGATTTACTTAATACTTTCTTTAATCATCAACATGAAATGACTAGAAGTAGCAGTGTTAATAAAACTACTATGAAGAATATTCTTAATGATGGTAAAGATATTAGTATAGCTAAACTTGTTGAAAATACTAGTCTTATTATTAAATAATTTGGTTATACTCCCCGTAGAGGACAGAATTAAGTTCATCCTCCACGGGGAGTCAACACTACTAATCTTGCTAATTATGGAACTAGAAGAAAAAGTAAAAGAATTAATAAAATGGTATATGGATACTTATGGTGTTAATAAAGATCAGGCTGTTAGAGATATTGAAAGTGTTATGTTACGTATAAGTCATAAATAATATGTATAAAGTAAAAGGTAAACCTTGGGCTTATTCTGGTGCTATTGATGTATCAGATTGTGCTACTGCTAAAGAAGTTATGCTTAAAGCTGGACTTAATTTTAATGTAGCTAAATGTGAACTAGTTGGTAAAATGCCTATTAAACTTACTGGAACTGATGAAGAACTTGACCGAATTATTAAAGAACAAAAAGAAGGCGCTCATGTTTTTGGTACTGACATTTATCGTAAGTGTGATAACGCCTTTGCTACCTATCGTACTGATTACAATATTCCTTTAGGTGTAGTTAAAAGCAAATACACTATTGTACAAAACAATGATGCTTTTAATTTCTTTGATGATGCTATTGGTAAAAATTCTGCTATTTGGCAAACTGCTGGATTTTGGGGAAATGGTGAGAGAATATTTGTAAGTGCTAAACTTCCTAATAATATTCTTGTTAAAGGTGACCCTGTTGAAAATTATCTAGTATTTACTAATACTCATGATGGTAGTGGCGGAGTTAAGATTTTATTTACTCCTATTAGAGTTATTTGTCAAAATACTCTTAATGCTGCTATTCGTTCTAGTAGTAATTATGTTAGTTTTCGACATACAACTAGTGTTCATAATAAGATTTCTGTTGCACAAGAAATACTTGGAATTAGTAAAATTAAATCTGAAGAATTTGGTCAATATTGTAATTTACTTGCTAATATTAAAGTTACTGATGAAGATGTAATTCAATTTATTGGAGAAAATCTTCTTACTAGTGATGAAATTCAACGTCTAAAAGATACAGGACATACTATTAAAGATATTGTTTATCGTAGTGGTTTAGCTTTAATTGATAGTAAAATAAGTAGTAGAAAAATGAATGTTATTTCTGATACTTATAGTTATTATTTTGATGGTCCAGGTCAAAGAGATATTCTTGGTACAGCTTGGGGTGCAGTTAATGCTATTAGTGGATATTATTCTAATATAGATAATATTGAAAGTACGAAACGATTTGATAGTATTTGTTATGGTGATAAATCAAGAAAAATAGAAAATGCTTTTGCACTTGCAGAAGCTCTTTAATTTAATAATTTAATTGTATATGGAAGTAAAAGTATTTAAACTGAAAGAGATTAAACTTCTTAGCGGAGATGCTTTAAATGTAAAGCAATGTTGTATGGTTCAACCCATTCTACCTACTTATGGTAAAGAAGGTGATGCTTGTATGGATATTTATCCTATTTGCTATGAATATGATGTAGATAAAGATAGATTTATTTATCATACAGGTTTAGCATTTAATATTGGAAATGATGCTAACGATGAACCTAATGAAATGTCTTTACGTCCTAGAAGTAATCTTACTAAATCTGACTTTTATATGCCTAATGCTCCTGGTACTCTTGATTGGGGTTATCGTGGAGAACTTCTTATTATTTTTAAGAATCGTACTTCTAGAGATTTAATTCATGCTGTATCTACTCTTGTTGAAGTAGTTGATAAACTTAGAGAACATATGCATTTACCTGATAGTATGGTTGGTAATTCTAGACTTAAACTTAATAATGTTAGAACTACAATAACTAATATGATTGCTAAAGTTTCTACTCCACCATATAATTGTGATGGTAAAGATAGATGTTGTCAATTAATTATTAATAGTGCTGAAAGAATTAGTTGGAAAGAAGTTGAATCTATTGAAGAATTAGGAGAAAGTGAACGTGGAAACAAAGGATTTGGAGAAGGAACCGGTGGAGGAGCTAAAGCTTAAAGTTGGTGCTCGTTATATTCATAATAAAACGTCTAATGAATATATAATTATTAGTATTACTAAAATGAAACATCCAGATACAGGTGAATGGATTCCTGCTGTTATTTATAAAGTTAATGGACTTGAACCTTTATGGTGTAGAAGTGTTGAAAGTTTTAAAAGTCATTTTAGTGATGCTAAAGTTGAAGGTAATGAAGTTTATCTATGAAAAAGTTAATCTTGTTTTATTTACCTGATTGTAATATTAGTAAACTTTTTGAAGAAAGGCTTCATAAAGCTCTTGCTCTTCCTGAGTTTGCCGGTAGGTTTAATCTTATTAGGCATAATCTATATACTGATACTGGTAGACAAGAAGCGCGTAGTATTGGTATTAGTGATGCTCCTACTGCTTATTGCGATGGTGATATTCTACGTGGTGTGCAAAGCGATTACATTATTAGAAAGTATCTTCGCAAGCTATTAGGACAGTCATAGATATGATTCTTTTGCCCTACATTTAATTTTAATTGTTATTGTGATTAATCTATCACGATATGAATATCATTCAATGTGGGGCTTTAAAATAGCTAATTTTATAAATTCTCATTATATTATACGAATACTATGGTTAAAATTGAATTTTATTATAAAAGTGCTGATAAAGATAAAACAGAAGCTATGCGAGAAGCTATTGATATAGCTTTATTTGGCACTAATGTTCAATGTAATTTTAAAAATCTTCCTGACCATCTTATTCTTGAAGATATGATACTTGAAAAGGCTGTTGCTGGTAAGAATATTACTGAATATCCTACTTGTATTATATATCGAGATGATACAGAATATAAACGATATATTAATTCTGTTATTTGGGAAGAACTTCGTAATGATATTAATTATCTTACTGGAGATGAACCTACAAGACAAACAAATAATATATTTGTTGAAGCGTTTATTGATGAACATGATTGTATAACTCGTGCTAAATGTGCTGATGCTATTGCTTGGATGTGGAAATATCAAAATACTAAAGTAGAATACATTCAAACTAATATTGATAATCTGAATAAGTTTGCTGTTGTAATTAAAGATAGTTGGAGAACTTATGCTACTTATGTATATTCTGATAGTCTTACTACTGAAATGATTAAGAATACTCTTCTTAGAGTTCCTAATACTATTAAAGAAGCTGTTAAAAATAATGCTATTGTGTTATGATACGTATTGATTGTTTTACTAAAGATGGTTGTGATGCTTGTAAAATAGCAATTAAGAATATAACTGAAGCTATTAATGAAGCTAATTGTGATATTACTCTTAATATTCGTAATACAAATCTAGATGATATTCTAAGAAAAGAAATTACTAAATTTCCTACTACTGTTATTACTAAAGTCGATAATGATTATAAAAGAAAAGAATTAGCTCGACTTGAAGGTAGTTTTCCTAGTGATTATATTAAAGATATTATTAATAAACTTGAAAAAGAATAAGCTATGACAGTTAAAGAACTTATTGATAAACTTCAACAATTTGATGAAGATAAACTTGTTTTAGTTGAAGATACTGAATATAAAGAATTTCAGGCTATTGATGTTGAACCGGTAGATGATAGATTTGTAATAATTATTATTACGGTTAAATAAATAATATTAATGCTAATTATATCTATTGAAATTGAATAATATGGAAATAATTAAATTTATAAATATAATGAATATTATTAATATGATTATTAATATTGTTCTAATGGTTGTTATATATTGGAATATTTATATTTGTTTTAGTAAATATATTGATTATAAAAATACTGATAAAAGTCTTTATGATATTAAGTATAATAAAATGGAATATCATAAAAGTGTTATTGGAGTTATAATTAGTATTATTGCTAGTATAACTATAATATCTATATTATATTTTTTACAAAACTAATTAAACAATTAAATCTATGAGTAAATTTATTGGTGTTAAAATGATTGAAGCTGTTCCTATGACAGCTCGTGAAGCAAATGACAAAGGTTATAGAATTAGTAATCATTCTTTTGAAGAAGATGGTTATGAAGTAACTTATCCAGGTGGATATAAATCTTGGAGTCCTGCTAAAGAGTTTGAGAAAGCTTATTATAAACTTGAAGACCCTGCTGGAGATGTTCTTAAAGAAAATGATATTAAGAGATTTATTAAAGGTATTGAAAATGTAAAAGTTGGTACTAAAACAACTAATACTACTCTTACTTGTCTTACTGGATTTGAAGTTCATGGTCAAGCAGCTTGTGTAAAACCTGAAAACTTTGATTTAAATGTTGGTTCTAATTATGCTCGAATTAAAGCTGAAGATAAAATTTGGGAAGGTCTTGGATTTGTTCTTCAATGGGCTAAATATGGACTAAAGAAGTAAATAGTATTAATGCTAATGGTTTATATGTTATACGTAAAGCTGGCTCTAATAGAGCTGGCTTTATTAAATTTAATGATTAGCTTGGAACCGCTACGAGTGCTACGCACTCTTCGCTATACTCCCCGTAGAGGATGGAATGGTAGTTATGCTAGTAATATTAGTATAGTTATTAATGATAATGATTATATTGATTGAATGAATACTAGTCTATTCCATCCTCCACGGGGAGTTGAGCGTAGCGAAGCGGAGCGTTCTACTAATCCTTAAACTTATAGTCGTTGGCATGACTGAAACCTCGGTAGCTAAGCTAGTCTTACTACTGGGGTTTATTTTTATCTTATTGTTAAACTTAAATATATTATAATTATGGTTGCATTTATTGTCCTTCTTGGAATTGTATTTGGTGGTGTTAAACTATTAGCAGTTGCTAATAATATTAGTGATAGTGAAGCTATGGATAAGTATAGTGGAAAACTATTTGTTATTGGTATTATAGTTTTTATTATTCTTATGTGTGTTATTGGTAATAATGATGATGGTTTTAATTAAGATAAAAGTAAAAGGGCTTGTCTAGGTAGTGATACCATAGGCAAGCCCTTATTTTTTACTAGATTCAAGTCCAGCTTATTCAAATATATCTTTAGCTATATCTTTATAAGGTATAATACTAAGTATATTTTCATCAAGTTTATAATAACTATTATTATTAGGTAAATCAAGAACTCGATTAATACTACGAACAACAGGTATATTACGAATAGCCATAACTTCAAACTTATTCATACCTTTATATCTACCAGTAGTATATTCCTCAGTAAAATCTTCTTCAATAAGGAATCTAGCAGCCATAGCAGTAGTACCAATTAAGTCATTAATAGTTTGTCCAATAGCAACAGGACTAGACCATAGCTTTTTACCTTCAGCATAAGCACCAAATGAAGTAAATGAAGCAGCTTCAGAAGCAAGACGGTCAGCGTGATAAAGCATAAGATTATATATAATACTTTCATCATCATCTCCTCCCATACCAGTTATAGCAATTGCTCCAATAATGGCAGCTCCTACATAAAGTAAATCACCTAAATTACGTCTAATATTTGCTTTTTCATGTTCAGGAAGAAGTTCATAATTAAGTTTGAAATTAACAGTAAATGAAAGTAAATTCTTACCATAAGTTTGGAATGCTTTAAGAACATCACTTACATTATTAATTTCTCCTATGTTAGTTTCTTTAAATGGAATAGTCAAATAATCATAAAGACTAGTATAACTACCTTTTTCAACAGTACCTAAAGTTTCATTATAATAACCATTCCAACGATAACGTTTCTTAAAACCAGGATAAAGATGTTTATGATATTGCATTACCGTACCACCCCACCAATGTTGTTCAATATTAGCAGAACCAAGTTTATCATAAACACCATGAACTTTTTTATTTACTTCACGAACTTTATCAATAAATCTAGCATATTCTTTAAGAGTAAGTTTGCTATCAGATTTTATTTGAGCGATACCATTTTTAAGTTCAAATTGATTATAAATATCTGGAAGTTTAGCAAACTTTTTATCAATATCTTTAATAAGTTCTTTACGTTTAGCTATATATTCTCTTTGTTGTTCTTCATTAAGATAAGTCTTGACAAAATCAAATATAGGATTAGCTTTAAATAGATTATATTTAGCTCGTTTTTTATTATCAGCTTTAGCATCATCCATGAACTTATTGAATTGTTCAAGAAGAGATTGGCTCTCCCCTCTACGGGGAGTATTAATTACAGACATAAGAGCATCTTGTTCAGCTTTACGATGATACATTTCTTTACTCATTATATCATAACCACCTCTACCATTATCAACAAGTCTATGAGATTTAAGCATAGCAAATAACATAGTATTTTGCATATAATGTTCACCAACAGATTGAGGACTAAATAGTAATCCACGAACTCTACGAATATTTTCTTTAAGACCTTCAGCAGTGCTAACTTCAGTTACTCTATCAAAATCGACTACATGACTAAGTTTAATAATAGCATCTTGAATAGTACTACTATTTTCACTATACATATTAGCCATATAACTAACAGTTCCTTTAATCCATTCAGATTTACCAGCTTCCCAATCCTTAAGATTAATATATTCACCAGCAGCTCGTTCCATAAATATATTACTAGAACCAGTAAGAACGTTAGCAATACCACCAGTAATATTCATCATCATATATTTACTACCAGCAATATTTTGAGCAAGAGAACCTAGTTTAACTAGATTAGGAGTTTTATTATCCTTATATTGTTCAAATACAAGACGACGTATAAAACTTCTAAGATGTTCACTAGTTCTAGTTTGTTTTTCTTGCTTATATTCAATTTCACCACCAGCACTGGCTTCTCTATTCTCAGTTATACTACCTTTATAATTTATATCATAAGCAGTATTACTAGTAATAATTTGGTCAGCAGTATAAAGAAGATTTTTAACTGTTTTAACAGCATTATATCTATTACTTTCAATTAAGAAACTATTAAATACTTCTTCCCAATTACGATTAAGAATATCATTATGAATCTTATTATTCTTTTCAATAATCTCATCTCTAGCTTTAATAGCAGCAGCTTTACGTTTACTAAATTCTTCATCACTTTCATTAGGTTCTTTAAATTTAGGTATAGTAGGAAGTTGTTGAGTATCTTTATTAACTAACTGAACTAATCTAGGATTAGGAATATCATAATCTTTATCAAAAGTTAAATCTTCATTATTTCTCCAACTAGTATTATTAGGAACATTGGCTGTCCAACCAAGAAAACTAAAAGCTTGTTCAAAGTAATCTTTAACAGTCATATCTTTAGATTTAGATAAAGCTGGAAGATAACCCATATCAACATATCGCTTATTACTATTAGTAAAACAATACTTTTTCATAAGTTCATTTACTTTATTCATAAGTTCAAGTTGATACTCATTAAGATTAGTATAATTAGGATTATCATATCCTGTTCCTACTTTGTACTTATTAACAAAACTACTATATTCTGGATTAACAAGTTCTTCTTTAGGAGTAATATGCATTTGATTAATACGTGGTTCATAATTACCAACAACAGCTGAACCATCATCTTTAATCATTTGCATAGTAGTCCAAATACGAATAGGTTTAATAGTACGAGTATATGGGTCAAAATAATGATTATTTCTATACCATTGTTTATATTCAACACTATCAATACCATATTTGTCAAGAACTTCTCTTTCTTTCATATAATAATATTGAGTGGTAGTTTCTCTAGTTCTCTTTTGAAGAATATTAATTGCAGCAGTTCTATCAATATCAGTCCATTTATCTAAATCTTTAGGTTTAATAATACCATAAATAGTTCGATTAGGTCTTTCTGCAATAGTTCCATTTTCTTCAATTTGTTCACTAAATACTTCTAGCCATTTATCATAATATTTTTTACCTTTAGCAAAAGCTCTATTTTTATCAAGTTCATATTGTTTCCAATTATAAGTAACATCACATTCACTTTCAATAAATTCAGCAACACGTTTTGCTTTAGCTTTATCAGTACTCTTTTCTCCTCTAGTAATTTCATTAAATATTTCAAAACCAGTCTTGAGTTGTTCTAAATCTTCTTGACTAATATCAGCAGTATTAAGAGTTCTAGTAGCATTATCAAAATATTTTTCAAGTGTTTTATTAATAGCTTCTCCTACATTAATTTCTTCTTCACTCTTTGATTTATTACCTGTAAGATAATTATAAAAATCAGCACGATAAATTCTTAATTCATCTTCAGCAGAACGAATAATACCAACATAAGGCATACCATTACCTTTAGTATATTTATATTTTCTAACTGTTTCAGCTTTAATAAGAGCGGCACGTTCTTCAGGTATTTTACGTCCATCAACTACGTTAAATTCATCTTTAGCTTGAAATTCTCTAATAGCAAGATTAAGAACACTATTACCTTTATTAGCATCTTTAAGTTCTTCAAACGCCCAATTTAAATCTTCTATATCTTTAATATCAAGAATATATCTAGTATTCTTACGAATCCATTCTTTAGCTTCACGATATTCAGGAACTTTCATAAGTTCTTCCATACTAATAAGAAGATTACCATTAGCATCACGTTGACTTTCATATTTACTAATAATAGAAAGTTGTTCTTTAAGTTTAGAATCAAATCCTTCTTTAGCTTGCTTATCATAAAACATTTCTTTAATTTTACGAATATTAGTTTGATAAGCACGAAGTCTTTCAGCTACATTTAAATCATGACCAATTTTTTTATTGCCATCTTCATCGTAAAGACTAGTAAGACTATCCATTTGAGCGTATATACGTCCAAGTTCTTCATCTTGACTTTGTGTAGTAACATTATCAGTAGCTTGACTTAGAATATCTCGTATTCTACCATTAAGTCTTTTATATTCAGCAAATTCTTTAGGAATACCATCATCTCCTTTTTTAAGACCTAATAAACTTCTTTCAAGATTTATAATATAAGTAGAATATTCAATAGTAACATTATTACCATCTTCATCTTGAACTGTAATTGGTTTAAGCTGATGAATAGTAGTCATATCAATAAATTTAGCTTTATTAGATAGAGCAATAAGATGTTCAACACTATTTATACCAAATTTTTGTTCAGCTTCAATAGCAGCATCTCTATATTTCTTCATCTTTTCTTCCCAAACAGGATTATTAGGTTGAATTAATCTACCATCATCATCAATTATACTATTAAGACTAACAGATTTACCAACTTTAGCAGCTCTGGATTTAAGTTCTTTAAGATAGTTTCTAAAGTCATTAGATTCTTTAATACCATTAAGACGACCTTCTTCAACAGTACCCATTACATCTTTAAGTATATTCTGCAATACAAAGTTACGATTAGCACGAATATCTTGTATCCAATAATCCATAAATCCAGTATCACCATAAGCATCAAATTCTTTCATAAGACCACTTATATAATTAGGATTAGTAGTACGTAATTGAATCCATCTTTCAAACCAATCTTTTCTAGCAGAATGTACAGTAGTATTAGAATCAACTTGATTAACTAATTTTTGAATCTTTCTAATATTCTCTTTAGTTTTATCATTAAGATTTGTACTATCAATATCAATTTCGCTAATAAGTTTGTATTTATTCTTAAATGTATTAGCACTAAGAATAACATCTAAGAAACGATTTTGAAGTTGTTCATCTTTAAGAACTTTACTAATAACATCTTTATCGTTAATAGGTTTATCAATACCATCAATTTTAATAAAACGATTAATATCATTAAGAATATTATTAGCTTCAACATCTATATAATTAGCTATAACTGATAATGAAAATTCAGAATTATCAGAAAGACTACTACTATCAAGATAATTAATTTCAGCATTATTCAGAGCATTAAGAACATTTTGAGCAGCAGGTTGTCCATGACGAACAGCTCTTGAAATAATTAAACTAGCATTTTTAGCAAATCTACCAATAGGAGTTTGGTCATCAACACTACTATATCTATCAGTATTACTAGTAACTCTATTTATTTCATTTTCATTAATTTCAATAAATAATCCAAGTTTATTATCTTCAATATTAGGATATTTAGTTTTATATTGCTGTAAATCATTACTTAAATTAATAGCAGTAGTTCCATTAATGTTAAGATAAAATTTATCATTAATAGTATATATAGTATTATTCTCAAAAGGAGTATTCATAAAAGGCTGGAAATACTCATCAGATATATATTTACCATATAGTTCAGGAACTTCTTTATAACCTTTATTTACAGCTTCATTAATATTATCTTTAATACCATCAATAAATTTATCTCTTTTTTCTTGTTGAGTAAGACCTTTATAAAGAAGAACAGCTAATGGTTTATGAATATTATTATTAGCTATAATACTAGGTTCAATACTATTATAAGTTTCAAACGATTCAAGTCTATCAATAGGATAATAAGCTAAAGTTCCATCATAAGTTCCTTTAATATATAAATTTCTATTAATTCTAATAACATTAACAGCATCTCCATTTCTTATTATTCCTACATTATCAAGATTTTCTTGACCATTAAAAATAATAATACCACTTCTTTTTAGACTATAATTAATTTTATTATTAGTAAGTCTTTTAAATGTATAACTAGGACAATTAAAACTATTATAATTCTTACGAATAAAACCAATTATATCTTCAACATTATCTTTATCAACAAAACCATAACTATTAATACCTTTCATAGCTATATCTCCAATAGCTATTCCATTATCGCTCAATCCTCTAAGGGGAGTATTACTTATAAGTCTACTAATATTTCTAGTTCTAAATTTATGACCTTCAACAATAAAAGCATATTTAACTAAATCAAGAGCTGTAAGTTTAATAAGAGGATTAGGATGATTCCAAGCTCTATCAAATAATCTATGGGCTTCATCATTAGTAATATCACCTTGTATGTAATTAATATATTGAATATTTACATTACGACGATTATTTCTTTCATCATTAGCAACTATTTCAATATGTTCAAATACACTACCATCTTGACTAAAATTACGTTTAATCCAATCAACTTTCTGAGCAGGAGTAAGTCTAGTAAATACATCAATTTCAGTTTGTGTAGGCTTAAATATATTTTTAACTATAACATCATCTGTTTTAATATTAACTAATGTACCACTTACTCGTCCAACTTCTAAAGCTCTAGATTGTCCAGTACCATATTCTTTAATATATTTAGGATGAACAAAATCACCATTAACAACAGTAACAGGTAAATTAAGATAAGAACTACCATTATTACCTACTTCTAGTTTATTAATAAGATAATCTTTATAGTCATTATATAACTTTTCAGTCATTATTCCACCTTTAGTCCATTCTGCTATTCTATATACATAATCAATAAATACAGGATTAACAGTTTCAAATACTTGTTGAGTAGCTTTAACACTAAGAGCAGTACTCATTTGTAAAAATGCAGCTAAACTAGGATAACTACTTTTAGATATATCAGATTTAATAAATGCATCTATACCACCACTAATATCAGGAAAAACACTCTCTAACAGCAAGGTTTGACCCCCCGTAGAGGATGGAGCATAAATATTACTATTCTCAATAATAGTTCTAGCATCTCTAAATACTTTATCACTAGCATAAAAACTTTGTTTAGCACCATATTTATCAGCACTAAGAATATTAAGATTATTACTTATATCCTGTCCGATTGAGTTTAACCGATTGAATTGTGCTAGAACATAAAGGTCAAATAAAGCCTGCTGAACGCCATTCATTTCCCCTCTAAGACGAGATTTATATGCGTCTGATGAAAATATAAGGTCAGGTGATGAAAATGCGTCAGAAACGCTTAAATTGAATAATTTCTTGAAAGTTTCACCATAACTTTTATCGATAGTTTCAATTAGCTTTTTACGTCCAGCAAAATTAACTTTTTCACCAAAACCAAGATTATGAGCAACTTCTCTAATAGCTTCAGTAAGCGGATTTTTAGTACCTTCCGCAAGAACACTATTGGTTTCTTTCCATTTACGAACTAGTATATCAATAGCAGGTTGCCACATAAATCCAATAGCAGTATCATAATTACTTCCAAAGTCAACAATAGTTTTGAAAGCATTAAACGTATAAGTATTTTCATTATGTATAGCCCCCTCTTTCATAACATCGAGAATATGAGCAGTAGTCTGAGAACTATAAGGATTAATCAAATAGCCATCAACATTCTTATCATCTCCAGACCAACCAAAATTCTTATGAGTAATACGAATATGTTTATTACCAATAGTTTCAACATTTTCTTTACCATATCTATTAACAGCTTCTTGTTCACTAATCACATCAGTAGTATACATAACTTTAATACCTTCACTATGATTAGCTTTAGTAACATTACCAATACTCATAAAAGTATCTCTATTAACACTGATACCTTTAAGTTTAATACCAGAAGTAGCAGCATCAAACCAATCAAGTTGAGTAAAGAAATCACTAGGAGCAACAGTTGTTTTATTAACGCCAACTATTTCTGCATAAGTTTCATTAGCTTCTTTGACATTTTCAAAATTAGAAGTAGTAGTATTTTCTTCAAATGCAGCAGGATTATTAAGTATATCAATAAATGATTGAATAATAGCATTAGTTCTAGCAGCTTGACTACTTGTATCCTCCACGGGGAGTTTTAAGTATGATTCGTAAGACTTAAGTCCACCATCATTAGCAATTTTTTCAACAACTTTAAGATTGCCATTATAACCTTCAAGAGTAGCATTAATAGCATCTTCACTATTTTTTAAAGAAGCTCTAATATTACCTTGTTTATTATAAGTCCTACCAAGAA
>ULQB01085945.1_pt1 | contig 37257 bp, 29 predicted proteins | sample 1954041 | NCBI WGS metagenome assembly ULQB01 (sample SAMEA4835644, study PRJEB28245) | human gut metagenome | biome: gut microbiome; material: fecal sample | place: Denmark | collected 2008 | reverse complement strand
TGGCGGCTGTCGGTCGTCACGCCGTTGCATCGGCAGAATATCTGGTAGAGAGTTGAAATATCCATGTCTTTTCTGTTTTTTGTGGTTGACGGGTGCAAAGGTAGTCTTTAATTGAGAATTGGGAATCAGAGAATGAAAAAAAATAGTCGCAAACATTTTTCCTTTTCCTGCGTTATTGTTCATGTAATTTTCTGTATATTCGCCCTGAATTCAGAAAATAATCATTTTTGAAGTCAAACTAAGTAAATTTGTAGAGTATGATGTTTTCATTATTGAGTGCCGCGTCTGTCATCAACGTGGAGAATTTGCTGGACCGCCTGCTGACCTATGGCATCGAGTTGGGCAAGAGCCTGCTGGCTGCTTTGGTTATCTATATTGTCGGTCGCTTTATCATTAAGTACATCATGCGTTTCGTCACTTCTGTGATGGTGAAGCGCAAGATGGAAATCAGTGTGCAGACTTTCCTGCGCAGTCTGCTGAAGATTGTCTTGAACCTGATATTGGCTTTTGCCATCATCAGCAAGCTGGGTGTCGAGACCACCAGCTTCGCCGCCCTGCTGGCCTCTGCGGGTGTTGCCATCGGTATGGCCCTGTCGGGCAACCTGTCCAACTTTGCGGGCGGACTGATCATCCTCGTCTTCAAGCCTTTCAAGGTGGGCGACTACATCGAGGCGATTGGCGAAAGCGGTACGGTGAAGGAAATCCAGATTTTCCATACACTGATTGCTACGGTAGACAACAAGATGATTTATATCCCCAACGGCTCGCTCAGCAGCAATGCCGTAGTCAACTATAGCAAGCAGGAAACGCGACGCATTGACTGGACTTTCGGTGTGGAGTATGGTGAAGACGTGCAGAAGGTGCGTGCCGTCCTTCGCCGCATTATCGACGCTGATGCTCGCATTTTGCGTACACCCGAACCGATGATTGTCCTGAAGTCTCTGAGCGCAAGCAGTGTGGACATTACGGTGCGTGTCTGGACAAAGAATGAGGATTATTGGAATGTGATGTTCGAAGTGAACGAACTCGTTTACGACACCTTCAACAAGGAAGGCATCGGCTTCCCCTTCCCGCAGCTCACGGTACATCAGGCCAAGGATTGAGGCGGCCTATATCGCATCTGTGTTTGGGGCGCGGAGCGTTCGGATGGCAAAGGGCTGTCCGCATGCTTCGCGCCTGCCTGTTCCTTGCGCCAGACAAAGCAGTGCTTTCTCAGGCACAAAGCGGTACTTTGATGCTCGGAAAACGATGCTTTGTTTTTTAGGAGACAAGGAGGCGAAAACTGAAAATAATGCGAGGATTGTGCGGCTGTGCCTGTGTTTTTGTTTACATTTGCAGGGATTAATTGTAGAAAGACGATTTCCATGAACCAGGAATATACGAAATATTTGAATGTCAACGGCCGGCTGCTCGACCTTTCGACGCCGTGTGTGATGGGCATTCTGAACGTGACGCCCGACTCCTTCTATAGCGGGAGCCGCATGCAGACGGAGGAAGAAATAGAAGCCCGCGTGCGGCAGATTGTGGACGAGGGGGCGGCCATCATCGATGTGGGAGCCTATTCTTCGCGCCCCAATGCCGAACACGTGTCGGCCGGGGAAGAGATGAAGCGTCTGCGCATGGGCTTGGAAGTGCTGCGTCGTACGGCTCCCGAGGCGGTGGTATCTGTCGACACCTTTCGGGCGGACGTGGCTCGGATGTGTGTGGGGGAGTATGGCGTGGCCATTATCAACGACATTGCGGCGGGTGAAATGGATGCCGACATGTTCAGCACGGTGGCCGAACTGAATGTGCCCTACGTCATGATGCACATGCAGGGAACACCCCAAAACATGCAGCAGCATCCGCACTACGACAACCTGTTGCGCGAGGTCTTCCTTTATTTCGCCCGCAAGGTACAGCAGCTTCGCGACTTGGGTGTGAAGGACATCGTACTCGACCCCGGCTTCGGCTTCGGCAAGACGTTGGAGCACAATTATCAGCTGATGGCCCATCTGGAGGAATTCCGGCTCTTCGAGCTGCCGTTGCTGGTAGGCGTGTCGCGCAAGTCGATGATTTATCGCCTGCTGGACACGACACCCCAAGAGGCTTTGAACGGCACGACCGTGCTCCATACGCTGGCCCTGATGAAGGGAGCCGACATCCTGCGGGTGCACGACGTCCGTCAGGCCGTCGAGGCAGTGAAGATTGTCGGAGCGATGAAGGCGAACGAGTAGCGGTTAGTATTTTTATCATAATAATATAGTAGTATCGTGTTTTTCGATTTTGGTATAAAAGACTTTATAGACATCTTGTCGGTGGCGCTCCTGCTGTACTACACCTACAAGCTGATGAAGGCATCGGGCTCCATCCATATCTTTACGGGTATCTTGGTGTTCATCCTCATTTGGCTGGTGGTGTCGCAGGTACTCGAGATGAAGCTGCTCGGCTCCATCTTCGACAAGCTGGTCAGTGTGGGCGTGCTGGCGCTGATTGTCCTTTTTCAGGAGGAAATCAGACGCTTCCTGGTGACGCTCGGCTCGCATCAGCATGCCAGTGCGCTGGTGCGCTTCTTTACCGGCAACAAGAAGGATGGATTGGAGCATGACGACATCATGCCCATCGTCATGGCCTGTATCAGCATGGGCAAGCAGAAGGTGGGAGCCTTGATTGTGGTGGAGCACAACATGCCGCTGGACGACGTGGTGCGTACGGGCGACGTGATAGACGCCAACATCAACCAGCGGCTCATCGAGAACATCTTCTTCAAGAACAGCCCCCTGCACGACGGTGCCATGGTCATCAGCAAGCACCGCATCAAGGCGGCGGGTTGCATTCTGCCCGTCTCTCACAATCTGGACATCCCCAAGGAACTGGGCTTGCGCCATCGGGCGGCCATGGGCATCTCGCAGGTTTCAGACGCTCATGCCATCATCGTGTCCGAAGAGACGGGTGCCATCTCCGTGGCCTACAAAGGGCAGTTCCACCTGCGTCTAAATGCCGAAGAGCTGGAGCGGCTGCTGACCAACGAAGGGTAGACGGAAGTTACATTGGTTAGAAAGAACATGAACAATATATTCTAATATCATCAGAAAAATGGACAGAAGAAAATTCCTACAGACAGGCAGCCTGGCTGCCTTGGGTGCATTGACCCTGCCTTCGCTGGCCATGTCGTCGGGCAAACTGAATCCGGCCGGCAAGCAGTCGGCTACGGAAGCAGCCATGGCCCATTTCGGCGTAACCGAAGCCGACTTGAAGAAAGTGATGCAGGCGGCGCTGGAAAAGGGAGGCGACTATGTAGACCTTTATTTCGAACATACATTCAACAATAGTGTCACGCTGATGGACGGTAAGGTGAACAATTGCAGTGCCAACATCGACTTCGGTATGGGCGTGCGTGTCCTGTCGGGCGACCAGACGGGGTATGCCTATGTCGAGGGTGTTACGCTCGACGAAATGCTGCGTGCCGCCCGCACGGCTGCCCGCATCGCTTCGTCGGGCAAGTCGACCCGCGTGGCCGCTCTGACGGAAAAGACATTGCCCAAGAGCCGATATGCCGTTGTAGAGTCGCTGGAGGATGTCAGCGTGAAGGAGAAAATCCCTTATCTGGAGAAGCTGAACGAAAAAATCTTCTCGCTGGACAAGCGGGTAATGAAGGTGCAGGCCGTCTTGTCGGACAGCACCTCGCATGTGCTCTTCTGCAACTCCGAAGGCACCAGCTATTACGACTATCGCCCGATGGTGAACTTTATAGCCGTCTGCATCATGCAGGACAAGGGACGGGTGGAGAACTATGTGGCTTCCCGCTCCTATCGCAAGGGCTTTGAGTTCCTGACCGACGACATTGTCGACATGCTGGCGCGCGAAGCCGTGGAAAAGACTTCGCTGCTCTTCCAGGCTGTCAAGCCGAAGGGAGGCGAAATGCCGGTCGTAATGGGTGCCGGCGGTTCGGGCATCTTGTTGCACGAGGCCATCGGGCATGCGTTCGAAGCCGACTTCAACCGCAAGCGCACGTCCATCTTCTGCGACATGCTGGGGAAGAAGGTGTGCAACGAACACATCCAGGTGGTAGACGACGGTACCATCCCCTTCAACCGCGGCTCGGTCAACTTCGACGACGAAGGAGTGGAAGGACAGAAGACGTATCTGGTAAAGGACGGCATTTTGACGAGCTACATCCACGACCGCATCAGCGCCCGCCACTACGGCCTGCAACCCACGGGCAACGGACGGCGCGACACCTTCCGCAACATGCCCATCCCTCGTATGCGTGCCACCTATATGGAGGCAGGCAACCTGAAGGAAGAAGACATCATCTCTTCGGTCAAGCAGGGTATCTATGTGGACAGCTTTACCAACGGCCAGGTGCAGATCGGTGCGGGCGACTTTACATTTTTCGTGAAGTCGGGCTATCTCATCGAGGACGGCAAGCTGACGCAACCCATCAAGGACATCAATATCATTGGCAACGGTCCGAAGGCTTTGGCTGACATCACGATGGTGGCCGACAACGCGAAGATAGACAACAGCACGTGGACGTGTGGCAAGGACGGACAGTCTTGCCCTGTGACGTGTGGCATGCCTTCGGCACTGGTCAGCAAGCTGACAGTGGGAGGAGAGTAAAAACGATTAAAGAGAAAGTACGACTATGATAACAGACAATAATAAGAAACTGGCACAATGGGCGTTGGATTTTGCTCTGAAGAATGGTTGCCAGGCAGCCAAGCTGGTGTTGTATGCCAACTCCAATACGTCGTTCGATCTGCGCAATGCACAGATGGACAAGCTGCAGCAGGCTTCGGAAAGCGGGCTGACCATCAATCTTTATGTAGACGGGCGTTACGGCAGCTATTCGACCAACCGTCTGGACAAGAAAGAGCTCGAAACTTTCATCCGTAACGGCATTGAGTCGACCCGCTATCTGGCGGTAGACGAGGCACGTGTCTTGCCCGACCCTTCACGTTACTATAAAGGAGGCAAGCCCGACTTGCAACTGTTCGATGAGAAGGGACGGAAGGTAGGTCCCGACGACAAGGTGGCAATTGCCCGTGCGGCAGCCGAGGAGGTGATGGGCAAGGACGAACGCATCATCTCGGTCGACACGTCTTTCAGTGATGGCGAGAGTGCCTCTTATCGCTTGACGAGCAATGGTTTCGAAGGGGAGGAACGCTCTACCTGGTATTCTGTCTCGGCCAGTGTATCCATCAAAGGAGAGGGCGAGGCGCGTCCTTCGGATATGTGGTATGACTCCGCTCTGTTTTATGACAAGCTGCAGAAAACGGGTGTCGGGCAAAAGGCTTTGGAACGCGTTCTTCGAAAGCTGGGACAGAGAAAAGCTGCTTCGGGCAAGTATACGTTAATTGTCGATTCGCTGAACTCCAGCCGTCTGCTCAGCCCTCTGCTCAGTGCCTTGTATGGTTTGTCTCTCCAGCAGCACAATTCTTTCCTGCTCGACAAGTTGAATACGAAGGTCGGGGCCGATTGTCTGACACTGACGGACGAACCCCATCTGATAGGTGCCAATGGTGCCGGGTATTTTGATGCGGAGGGAGTGGCTACCGAACGTCGTCCCATCTTCGATCAAGGCATTCTGAAGACTTATTTTATTGATACTTACAATTCGAAAAAAATGGGAGTGCCGCCTACCATCAGTTCACCGTCTGTATTGGTTATGGCGCCGGGTGAAAAGAGTTTGGATGAACTGTTGGCCGGTGTCGGGAAGGGCATTCTGGTAACGGGCTTCAATGGAGGAAACTGTAATAGTACGACGGGTGACTTCTCGTATGGCATTGAAGGCTTCCTGGTAGAAGACGGACGGATGGTGCAGCCGGTCAACGAAATGAATGTGACGGGCAATATGCTGACCCTGTGGCAGTCATTGGCGGCCGTGGGGAATGATCCTCGTCTGTCCTCGTCGTGGCGCATTCCTTCGCTGCTGTTTGAAGGTGTGGACTTCAGCGGCTTGTAATTCAGTTGAGCATCAGGCTCATGTAGGGGTGTTGGGGAACCAGTATCTTTGCGGTGAGCTCTCCGATAGTAAGTGCCAGATGGCTGACAGGCAGCCGTTTGGCACTTTTCATGCAATGCCCGTTGTTCAGATAGTAGTAACCCGTGTTGGCTTGCAGCTGTTCGTCGGTCAAAACCAGATTCCATTCAGTCTCTGGATAAGCGGCTGCGTAGAGTTGGAGCATGGCATGGGCGTCAATGATGCGGGCCATACCCAATCTTTCACTCTTTTCTTTTTCCTGGACGGGATGGAGCAGACGGAGGGTGTCTTGCTGAGTCGTCTGGCAGATACGTTGCAGCAGATTTTGGGCCTCTTGCTCCGAATTGGCCAATAGTTCGCCGATCCACCATTCTCCTTCTTTAGCTGGATAAGCGAAGGCCAGGGCAACGGGTTCCTGCTGGAGGGTATGATAAAGGGTATAGATGTGACCACCGCTTAGTTGCAGGTCGGCCAGGATGACTTTAAGGTCTGCTGCTGTATGTTGAATGCAGCAGGGGCGTTGGTGCATTCTTTGTTCAAAGTAGTCATAGGAAGCGGCCGTCAGCTCATTAGTTACTGTCATTGCATACTCTGATGATAGCTCGTAGTCTGCTGTTTGGTGAAAGATTGTTGTTTGATAATGGAAGGCTGTCGTATATCCGCTTTGGGCGTAATAGTCAAACAGCCATGGTTCGGCCGGAATGAGTGTGGATAGCAAGATACCTTTCTGATGCATCTTGCCAAAGGACTCGGCCAACAGCTCGCGCATCACCCCTTTATTGCGGAAGTCCGGATGGGTACAAGCCCCTGAAACATAAGACGTAGCAATCGTTTTACCACAATAGGTCATGGGGTAGGGTAGCATTTGCAAGGCTGCAATGACCAGATCTCCGCTTTGGATGGCAATATTGACCTCGTTGTTGTATCTCATTTGGAAATACAGGTCGGTAAAGGCTGGACTGTCATGGAAACAGAGTTTCCAAAGTTTTCTGACTTTTTCTTTCATAATGTTTGCGAATAGCTACCATTTGATAGGCTCTACAGGTTCATCGCGTAGGCAGGCAACATATTTTTCCAAAATAATGGCAGGTTGGTAGGATAGCTTTGCCTTACGCAATCCTTCGATGCCCAAGTCTTCCTCCCGATTGATATAGACATATTGTTCGGGAATGTGGTTGGCAAATTCATAGTTGATCATTGCGTATGCCCCTTCGATGCGTGTGTCGGCCTTTTCTACATGTACACCAAAGGTGTCTTGGTTAATAGGCATGCCGAAGGTAAAGGCGGCGATACGTCCATCTACGTGAAGGATACCGCCTGTCAGTCCTAATTCATCGAAGTGGTGCAGTGCGTAGACCAATGCCCGTCGTTCGTTGCCCGTTCCTTCGTGCTGGTCGCAATGGTTGGCTTTACACCACTCGGCTTCCAGTTCAAGGCATTCTTGAATGCGGTCGGGCGTGATGGGCGTATATTTGTAGTTGGGATAGGTACGTTTGAACTTGTTGACATGGTTACGTTTGGGTTGCAGCTTTTTGCCAGCCAAGGTTGCCAAGTCGGTTCGCAGATACAGGTAGTCGGCATAGTCACGGTCGGCTGTGAACTGAAATTTGCCGGGCATGAATGCTTCCAGTTCGGCACACATATCTGTGCAGATACCCAATAGGCAGAAAGGAGCACGTTCGTCGTGGGCGTCCTGTATCATCGCTTCCAAGACTTTGTTCAGGTTGCCTTCTCCGATGGGCATCATATAAACCAGTTCGCCTTCGGCCCAGAACTTCAGTAGCAGGTAACCGTCCAATACGGCGAATTGGGTATTGTACAGAAAGCGCCAGCTGCATAGGTTGGAGAACGACAGGTCACAATTACGCCTCTTGCTGTGTAAGGTAAAGGAGGTGATCAGCGCCTTGTCTTTCAGCTCAATGTCTTTGAATGCTATCATATCATCGTATTTCCTAATAGAGTGGGCAAAGATACAAAAAGATAAGGCATAGACAAATGAAATAAGTGGCTTTCAATTTGTCTATGCCTAATGGCTTTTGCATGAACATGTTTAAAGCAATCCTAATAATCTTAGGATGGTTGGAGTAAACAATGCTGTAAATATACCGTTCAGTGTCAGTCCCAAGCTGGCAAAAGCACCATATTTCCTGCTGACGTCCATCGCGGTCGAGGTCCCTACGGCATGAGCAGCAGTGCCCAGTGACAACCCTTGGGCCATCGGACTGCCGATATGGGTCAGTCGCATGGTCTTGAATCCCAGGATGCCTCCCAGGAGACCTACGCATACGACGACGGCTGCTGTCAACGAGGGAATACCACCCAGTGATTGGGTTACTTCCATGGCTATGGGAGTGGTAACCGATTTGGGAGCCAGCGAATAGATGATTTCGTCGGACGCTCCCATCCACTTGGCTATCAGTACGACAGAAGCGACTCCGACGATGCAGCCGGCCAGCTGGGACAATAGGATGGGGAGCAATTGTTTTTTGATGGTTTCCAGTTGGAGGTACAGGGGTACGCCCAAGGCGACTACTGCCGGCTTCAGCCAAAATTCGATGAGGTGTCCTCCTTCATTATAAGTTTCATAGCTCACTCCAGTCATTTTCAGAAACAGGATAAGCAGAGCGATGGTAAGCAGAATGGGGTTGAGCAACATAATACCCGTCTTTTTCTGCAGGAGCTTGGCCAGGAAGAATATGCCGAAAGTGATGGCCAGCAGGAAGAATTCGTTTTCTAAGAAGTTCATTTGATTTTACGTGCTAATTGGTGAACCCATCCGGTGACTACAATAACCAATAAAGTACTGATGAGCGAAGCGGTGACGATGGGCCAGAATTCAGCCGCTATGACGTCGAAGTACAGCATCAGTGCCACGCCGGGCGGCACGAAGAAAAAGCCGAGGTTGGCAACCAGAAAGTCGGACATTCCTTGCACCCAGTGCAGTTTGATCCAACCCAATTTCAGAAACAGGGTGAGCAATAGCATGCCGATGATGCTCGACGGCAGTTTGATGCCTGTTAGCCAGACAATCAGTTCACCCAAAGCCAGACATCCGAAAAGGATGGCGCATTGACGAATCATAATCCTAAAAACTAAATATCCTAAAATACCTTTTTGAAAACGGGTGCAAAGGTAGTTATAATGTTTATAGGGTGTTTAGCAGAGAGACATTTTTTTATTTGGTACTTATTTTTAATGGAAGTTCTCTTTCGCTTTTTTGTGTTTTAGATGGTCAATTTAATGGTTATTAATCGTATTTATGTGGTTAAGATGATTTTTTTCGTTTATGGATTGAAAAGAAAAAAAGAAGAAAATGAAGAATGTTTGCTTTTGTTTTAAAATATTTGTATACATTCGCAGCATTGATGGTATGAAAGCATGAATTACAATATTAATCTTTAAACATTGAAAAGTATGAAAAGGACTTTATTATTCACTGCACTTGTTGCATTCATTATGTCATTCTCTCTGACTGTAAATGCACAAATGAAGGCTTCTGGAAAAGATTACAAGGAGCTTCAGAAAAACGAAAAGGTGTTGAATAAGGATTTGCAGAAAAAAGCTATTAAGGCTGCTCGTAAAGAAGCAAAGAAATTGACGAAGGAAGGATTTCGTACTCCAGTAGGCAAATTGCCTTTGGATAAACCGTTGGAAACAGCTTGGCAGAAGCAGGCCGAAATGGATATGGAAGGAAATCCGTATTGGTATATTGCTTCTTCCAGAGCTATCGGTGGAAACCAGTCTTCTGCAGCCCTTCAGGCAACGAATGCTGCTAAGATTGATTTGGCCGGACAGATTCAGACAAAGGTTTCACAGCTGATTGAGGCAAAAGTGGCTAATGACGATATGGGACAGGAAGAAGCTGCCAGCTTGTCCAATGTTGTAGCATCGAGCAAGAGCATTATTTCTGGTACATTGGGCCGTACCATTCCTTTGGTAGAAGTATACAGAACATTGCCTAATAAAAATGTAGAGGTGATGGTCACCATTGGCTACAGCATGCAGACGGCCAATCAGGAAGCTATTAAGGCTATCCGCCAGGAACTGGCTGGAAAATCGGAAGAGTTGGCTAAGGAATTGGATAAATTGGCTGAATAACAATTGTTGAAAAGATTTTTATTTGAATGGAAAGGAAATGTCTGATTGTATGGATATTCCTTCTGACACTAATGGCTGCAGCGCCTTTGTACGCACAAAAAACCGTCAAGGTGAAGGGCGTGCAAGGGCGCTGGCAGGTTAGTGACGACATTACGCTGAAGGAAGCAGAGGAACGGGCTTTTATGGAAGCTAAAAAGGAGGCTTTGCGTAAAGCAGGTGTGATGGAAAACGTTTGGTCGGTTTTCGGACAGATAACGCAAGAAAGCGGAACTGAGCTTCAGGAGGCATATTCACAAATGAATGTTTTGGCTATCGGGGGAATGGTGAACGTTACTGAAAAAAAAGTTGAGGAGTTTTGGGACGTTGACACTAAAAGCCTGTACAAGGTTGTGACCATTAATGCCACGGTACAAAAAGACGAACGCGTAGATAAATCTTACGCTATGGATGTAAAGGGAGTTGCCAATCTGTATAAGGAAGGCGATGTGTTTACTTGCAGGCTGAAAGTTTATGGCACTGATTCATATTTGAAGTTCTTTTGGTTTGACAGTAATGGTGGCGCTTTGTTGTATCCGAATGGTTATGAAGGAAATCAGTTGCTGAAAGCAGGTAAGGAGTATAAAATACCTTTTAGCAATATGGTGGACTATCGGATGGAAAAACGAGGGGCAAGCAGCGAGAAAATCAATATGATGTTTGTCGTGACGAAAGAAGATATCCCCTTTACTGGGGATGTAACTTATCAGAATGTTCTGAAATGGGTTTATGCAATACCCAGTGATCGTCGCTGTGCTACGTATGAAATGGTAATGATTAAATAAGATTGCATTATGAAAAAGGTCTTAACCAGTTTGGTGGCATTGACGGGAGGCCTGATGCTGTCGTCTTTGCATGCGCAAGATATTGAAAAGGAGTTCGAGAATTTCATCAAAGAACAGAACACTGCATTCGAACAGTTCAAGAATAAAGCGGATGCTGATTTTGAGAATTATTTACGCCAGGCTTGGGAGGAATTTGAAGCCTTTAAGCCGCTTGAAACCCCGGTAAGACCTGAACCTCCCCAGCCGGTTGTCTTTAATCCTGAATCTCCGTCGTCAGAACCGGTTTCTGTTCCTGTTGGTGAGGAAGTCGTTCCTGAACAATATAAGCCGATTGAGGTCGATATCCCGAAGGTATCGCCTATTCAGCAGTTGCGACGTACCCCTATCGTTTTTTATGGAAGTACTTTCGAGATTGCGACAGAATCTGCGTCAGAATTGCCATGGAAGGGTACGGCTGAATCCGATGTTGCCGATGCCTGGAAATATTTGTGCCAGAATGGCTATGAGGCATTGCTTTCTGATTGCCTTTCGGCCAAGAAACGGTTTCATCTGAATGATTGGGCTTATCTGTTGTTTGCCAAGGCGGTTGGCGTTCAGTTGTATGGTGCTGATAAAACGGATCAAATTACATTTCTTCAGATGTTTCTGTTGAGTAAGTCGGGGTATAAGGTACGCTTGGCTAAGATAGATGATCAGCTTCGTTTGTTGGTTTCTACAGTAGAACCCATGTATGGTGTGCCTTACTTGACAATGAATGATTTGCGCTATTATGTTTTTGAACCTCGTGAAGGCGGTTCAATGAAAATCTATACGTATCGGCATGATTTTGCCGATGCCAAGAATCTGATAAGCTTGCGGATTGATGAGGTACCTGCATTATCTGGAGAAACGGCGGATCGGACATGGAAGGCGGAAGATACCACATGGAGCGTACAGACTTCTGTGGAAAAAAATCTGATAGACTTTTATCATGATTACCCTCAGTGTGATGTGGCTGTCCATTATCATACCCCCATGAGCGGAGGTCTTCGTTCTGAATTGTACGACCAGTTGAAGCCGGCTATTGCAGGAAAGAATCAAGTGGAGGCCGCTTCCGTCTTGTTGCATTTCGTACAAACTGCTTTCCCTTATCAGACGGATGGTGAACAGTTTGGCTATGAAAAGCCTAATTTTCCCGATGAGACTTTCTACTATCCATATTGTGATTGTGAAGACCGTGCCATGCTTTATGCGGTATTGGTCAGAGATTTGTTGGGCTTGGATGCAGTTTTGCTTGATTATCCCAATCATATCGCATCGGCCGTACACTTTACTGAAGAAGTGACAGGCGATTATATTCTGTTGGGAGAGGGGAACAAATATATCATCTGTGATCCCACTTATATCGGCGCTCCGGTGGGAGCTTGTATGGAGCAATACAAGCAGGTGGCTCCTGAAATAATCAGGTAGTGTTAAATATTATAATATTTGTCATTCGCTCTGCAAAAATCCGCGTTTTTGCAATGTTGAAGTTGCAAAATTGTGTATTTTTGCAACGTGATAAACACGTATTGTCAAGTATTTGAACACAATCTTATATATCATGCAAAGATTAATTAATGAAATTCTCGAACGTGCCAAGGCCGATCGCCAACGCATCGTTCTTCCTGAAGGTACGGAAGAGCGTACCTTGAAAGCTGCCAATCAGATTCTGACTGACGGAATTGCCGATTTAATTCTTTTGGGTAATCCCGATGAAATCCATGCTTGTGCCAAAGAATGGGGATTGGGTAATATCAGCAAGGCTACCATCATTGATCCTGCCAATCATCCGAAGCAGGAGGAATATGCACAGCTCTTGTATGAATTGCGCAAGAAAAAAGGCATGACGATTGAAGAAGCCCGTAAGCTGGTGCTGAATCCGTTGTATCTGGGTTGCTTGATTATCAAGAGTGGTGATGCCGATGGTCAGTTGGCTGGTGCTCGCAATACTACGGGGGATGTTCTGCGTCCGGCCTTGCAGATTATCAAGACGGCTCCGGGCATCACTTGTGTTTCAGGTGCTATGCTGTTGCTGACTCATGCTCCTGAATATGGAAAGAATGGCATTCTGGTGATGGGAGACGTTGCTGTAACTCCGGTACCTGATGCTTCTCAGTTGGCTCAGATTGCCGTATGTACGGCTCGTACGGCTCATGCAGTGGCTGGGCTTGATCCGAAGGTGGCCATGTTGAGCTTCTCTACCAAGGGCTCTGCTAAGCACGAAGTGGTAGATAAAGTTGTTGAGGCCTTGAAGATTGCTAAGGAAATGGCTCCTGATATTGCAATTGACGGTGAATTGCAGGCCGATGCCGCTTTGGTTCCTGAAGTAGGCGCCAGCAAGGCTCCGGGATCTGCCATAGCCGGACATGCCAATGTCTTGATTGTGCCCAGTCTGGAAGTTGGCAACATCTCTTACAAACTGGTTCAGCGTTTGGGACATGCCGATGCCGTAGGCCCGATTCTGCAAGGTATTGCCCGTCCGGTAAACGATCTTTCGCGCGGTTGCTCCATTGAAGACGTTTATCGCATGATTGCCATTACGGCCAATCAGGCCATTGCTGCGAAAGCCAATGCCAACAAATGATTAACCTTAAATAATAGAGTAAGATTATGAAAGTCTTAGTATTGAACTGTGGTAGTTCATCTATCAAATATAAGTTGTTCGACATGGACCACAAGGCAGTCATTGCCCAAGGTGGTATTGAAAAGATTGGTTTGTCCGATTCTTTCCTGAAGCTGACGTTGCCAAACGGTGAGAAGAAGATTCTGGAAAAGAATATTCCTGAGCATACAGTGGGTGTGGAATTTATCTTGAACACCCTTGTCTCTCCTGAATATGGTGCCATCAAGTCGCTGGACGAAATCAATGCAGTAGGTCATCGTATGGTTCATGGTGGCGAGAAGTTCAGTGAATCGGTCTTGCTGACCAAGGAAGTGCTCGATGCCTTTACGGCGTGCAACGACCTGGCTCCGCTCCACAATCCGGCCAACCTGAAAGGTGTTCGTGCCATTGAGGCTATCCTGCCGAATGTGCCTCAGATTGGAGTCTTCGATACGGCTTTCCATCAGACGATGCCCGACTATGCCTATATGTATGCCGTTCCCTACGAATTGTACGAGAAGTATGGTGTACGTCGCTATGGCTTCCACGGAACTTCCCACCGTTATGTTTCAAAACGTGTATGCGAGTTTCTGGGTATCCAGCCCGAAGGTACGAAAATCATTACCTGCCATATCGGTAACGGAGGTTCCATTTCGGCTATTAAGGATGGTAAGTGTGTAGATACCAGTATGGGTCTTACTCCGCTCGAAGGTCTGATGATGGGCACGCGCAGTGGCGACATTGACGGTGGTGCCGTGACGTTCATCATGGAGAAGGAACACTTGGACGCTGCCGGTGTATCCAGTCTGCTCAATAAGAAGAGCGGTGTACTGGGTATCTTCGGCAAATCGAGCGACATGCGCGATTTGGAGAATGCCGTGGCTGCCGGTGACCCGAAAGCTGTTCTGGCTGAGAATATGTACTTCTATCGCATCAAGAAATATATCGGTGCATACGCTGCCGCCTTGGGTGGTGTGGATGTGATTGTCTTCACTGGCGGTGTAGGCGAGAACCAGGCATCTGCCCGTTGGGGTGCTTGCTCCGGTTTGGAATTCATGGGCGTTAAGCTGGATGCCGAGAAGAACAAGGTGCGTGGCGAAGAAGCTGTCATCTCTACTGATGATTCGAAGGTGAAAGTGGTTGTCATTCCTACTGATGAGGAACTGATGATTGCTTCTGATACGATGGCTATCCTGAATAAGAAAGCTTGATTGTCAGCCTGGAAAATATGTAAAAGCCCTGAACGCAATGCGTTTCAGGGCTTTTTTTAACGCAATCTTAATGTTTCCTTGTGGGCTTTTCACTATATTTGCCTCAATATAAAAGCCATGAATATTCATTAAATAGAGGATTTATTATGAAAAGACTGACTTATTTGTTACTTTTTGTCCTGATGGCAGGGATGACCTATGCCCAGCAGGCCAAGTACGTTTTCTTCTTTATCGGCGACGGTATGGGAGTCAATCAAGTGAATACAACGGAAATGTTTCGTGCCGAGATGGAGGATGGCCGCATCGGTACGCAGAAACTGCTGTTCGGATCTTTTCCGGCTGCAGGTATCGCCACGTCCTATTCGGCCAGCAATTCGGTAACCGACTCTTCGGCTGGCGGAACGGCTTTGGCCACCGGCTCGAAAACCTACAATGGCGCCATTGGCGTGGATGTCAACAAGGAAGCTTTGGAGAGTGTAGCCTATCTGGCTAAGAAGAGCGGCAAGAAGGTGGGAATTGCTACTACCGTCAGTGTGGATCATGCTACGCCGGCAGCCTTCTATGCCCATCAGCCTAATCGTAATATGTATTATGAGATTGCTTTGGAACTTCCCAAGAGCGGTTTCGACTTTTTTGCTGGTGCAGGTTTCTTGAAGCCTTCCACAACGTTTGACAAGAAAGAGGCTCCTTCTATTTATCCCATGATAGAAGAAGCGGGTTATACCATTGCCCGTGGTCTGAAGGAATATAAAGAGAAGGCCGCTACCGCCGATAAGATGGTGCTGCTGCAAGATGAAGGTGCTTCCGCCAGTTGTTTGCCCTATGCCATTGACCGCAAGGAGGGTGACCTGACGCTGGCACAAATTACGGAAAGTGCCATTGACTTCCTGACGAGAGACAACAAGAAGGGATTTTTCTTGATGCTTGAGGGAGGAAAGATTGACTGGGCTTGCCATAGCAATGATCCGGGTACGATGGTAAAGGAAGTGATTGACATGGACAATGCCATCCGTGTAGCTTATGAATTCTACAAGAAGCATCCGAAAGAAACGCTGATTGTAGTTTCTGCCGACCACGAAACAGGCGGTTTGGGTATGGGTACCGGAACGTATACGCTGAACTTGAAGGCGCTCGATTGCCAAAAGCAGTCGGTTGAGGCTTTGTCCCGTCGCATCACTGACCTGCGCCGCAACGAGCATGCTTCTTGGGAGCAGGTTAAGGAACTTCTGTCTGATACAATGGGCTTCTGGAGCAAGCTGCCTTTGACATGGGAACAGGAACGTTCGCTGCGCGATGCATATGAAACTTCTTTCGTAAAGAACAAGGTGGCTTTCAAGGAAACGCTCTATGCCAAGACCGAGCCGCTGGCTGTAACTGCTAACGATGTAATGAGTCAGATTGCTCGCATCGGATGGACCAGCAGTAGCCATACGGCTGAATATGTTCCTGTCTATGCCGTTGGTGCAGGTTCTGACTTGTTTATGGGCAAGATGGACAATACGGACATTCCGAAGCGCATTGCCAAGGCGGGAAGATATTGATTTAGGTATTAAGATTAGATATTAAGTATTAGGCATAAGGTGTGAAGTACAAGTTTCACACCTTATGCCTAATATTTTATAATTGTGTTTCTCCCTCAATGTAGTTTTCCAGAAAGAGATGTTCGCCGTCGAATACGGCATAGGAGAAGCAATTGATCCAGTCACCCAAAATGATGATACGTGAGTTGGCGTTCAGCATCAAGTCCAGCTCGATGTGGCGGTGCCCATAGATGAAGAAGTTGATGTTCGGGTGGCTTTTAAGGTAATCTTTGGTGTAGAGCACCAATGGCTCCTCGTTTTCTCCCATATAGTCCGGTTCCTTGCCGTCAATCCGCTTCAGGCGGCTGTGCTTGGCCCATGTCAGTCCCAGTTCCACACTCCAGCGGGGGTGAAGCGCGGAGAACAGGGTTTGCAACGTGTGGCTGTGGAAGACGGCACGCAGGAACTTGAACTTGCGGTCGGGGTCGCCCAGCCCGTCACCGTGAGCTAGATAGAACTCCTTGCCATGGATTTCTGTGGTCAGCGGTTCGCGGTGCAGGATGACGCCGCATTCCTTCGTCAGGTAGTCGCCACACCAGATGTCATGGTTGCCCGTAAAGAAATGTACTTCCACTCCGAGGTCCGTCAGTTCGGACAGTTTGCCCAGAAAGCGTGTGTAGCCTTTGGGCACCACCAGCTTGAATTCGTACCAGAAGTCGAACATGTCGCCCAGCAGGTAGACGGCCGAGGCCTTGTGCTTGATGCTGTCCAGAAAGTTCACCAGACGGCGTTCTTGCGTACGTCCGTGCTCGATGGCACGCGAACCCAGATGGGCGTCGGAGAGGAAATATACATTCTTCATAAGGCGTATTCGTTAGATTTTTATTTGAACAGTTCGTCCAGATATTTATAGAAGGCGGGATCTTCGCCTATCACAATCTTCGCCACCTTGCCTTCGGGATCGATGACAATCTTGGTGGGATAGCCTTGTATGCCATATTTTACCGTGATGTCTGTCTCGTCCGTATTCCGTACGTGGAGCCAGGGAAGTTCGTATTTCTCTACTGCGGCTTTCCATTTCTCTTCCGTGTCGCGGCAGTCCACGCCCAGTATTTCCATGCGGTCCTTATACTTTTCGTAGTATTTCTTCATGTCGGGGACGCCTTTGATGCACCAGCCGCACCAGCTTCCCCAGAAGTCCAGCACGACATACTTGCCGCGCAGGGACGACAGGGTGAGGTCTTTGCCTTGGAGGTCCTTCAGTGTGAAGTCGGGGGCCACGGCTCCTTCGACCATATTCTTGCGTGCTTCTTCGCGGGCTTTCTGCTGGGCGATGGCTCCTTTCATGGCCTTGTAGAGGGGAGCCATCGGACCGTTCTGTGCCTTCTTGCCGATGAGGTCGAGCAGGTCGCCAGCTTCTTTGCCCAAGTCGGATAGCAGATAGACAGAGATGTCTTCGTCAGGATGCTGGCGGATGTAGTCTTCCTTCACCTTTTTCATGTCGGCATTGATCGGCTCATAGATTTGACGCAGGGAATCAAGGCGTTCGGGTGTCAGTGTACCATCACTTTGCATACCCATGATGACTTGCGTTATCTCGTGCATCTTGTCCTCATGAGGCTTGCACAGGGCGCGCACTTTTTCATAAGCCTGGTGGAAGGCGTTCCCTTTCATGTGATACTCATCCATCGAACCGCTCAGTTCTACCGTTTCGCCGGGGAAGGCGACAACTCCCATGCTTTTCCGCAGCAGTTTCATGGGAGTGCCGTTGCGGGGTTTGGCGTAGAAGTAGACTTCCATCGGTACGCTGTCGTTCTCCAGTTGGCAGGTAAACTTGCCTTCTTGCAGGGCGACGGTGTCAGTGTTCAGTGTCCGTCGGCTCAGGTCCGATACGGCAAAATAGTTCACAATCAGGGTGTCGCTCTCCATGCCGGTCAGTGTGCCGGTGATGGTTGTTTGCTTCTGTGCGGGCTGGCAGGCGCATAGCAGGGCCGTGCAGGCCAGCAGGCTGAATTGTTTCTTGTTCATGGTATGTCGTTTTGGTTATAAGAATCCCAGTTCCAGTTTGGCTTCCTCGCTCATCATGTCCTTGTCCCATTCGGGTTCGAAGACCAGGTTGATGGTGGCCGAGGCCACGCCATCGATGCTTTCTATCTTCTGGCGGATGTCCTCCATGATGAAGTCGGCCGCCGGGCAGTTGGGCGCCGTCAGCGTCATGTCGATGCTGACGTTGAAGTCGTCCGTCACGTCTATCTTGTAAATCAGGCCCAGGTCGTATACGTTGACGGGTATTTCGGGGTCGTACACGGTCTTGAGCATCGCTACGATCTTTTCTTCTATTTCAAATTTTGTCATCATGTTGTTTACAATTCTTGTTTCAGAAGCAAAGCTAAGGTTTTTTTGTGAAACTACCAAAAGGGGAGCGTGTCGGGATGGCAGGAAAACATTGCTTTTTGTGTCGGAAAACATTGCCTTCTTTGGGGGAAAACATTGCTTGTTTTGAGGCAGAACATTGCATCTTTTTGGCGTGTACAGGGGCGGGATGGAACGAAAGGAGTCGTTCTCATGCGGGACAAGAAGATTTTTAGATGGCGGAATGGTGGGCTTTCTGTTAAAAAAACTATTTTTGCAACATTGAATAAAGATGAATCCCTGAAACGATGGATACTATACGCACACAGAATGTCTGGCCTTGTATGGGCGGAAGCAGAGACCTTGACACCATGAAACTACGACTGCTGCTTCTTCCTCTTGTCCTGCTGCTTGGTCGGCAGGTCCTTCTTGCGCAAAGTGAGGACCGTTTTTTCAGTCAGTACAATTTTTATTATATCACCGAAACGGCAGGAATGCCCCATAGCTTTGTGGACGACATCATCTGCGATTCCGACGGGTTTATTTGGGTGGCCACGCACAACGGTATTGGGCGTTATGACGGCTATCGGGTGACGGCCATTCATTCGCAGACGGCTCCGCTGGGATTGAAGAATGACTTCGTGCATACGTTGTGTGAGGACAGCTTCAAACGGCTGTGGGTAGGGTCGGAAGGCGGACTGGAAATTATCAATCTGGATACGTATACCAAGGAGGAGCTGTTTGCCGATGCCGAAGAAGAGTTGGAAGCGTTGTCCGGTGGGTACATCCATCGGATATATAAAGACGAGTCGGGCGACATGTGGATTTCTTGTAACAACAATGTGTGGTGCATCGAGTTGGACAAAAAAGGGAATATCCGTGGATATTATTGTCTGGAAAAGTTTTGCCAGTCGCCAGTGCGAGCTATAGAAGGCGTCGGACAAGAAATTTGTGCCGGACTGGACAATCGGATTTGTGTGTTGAAGAAGAAAGGAGAACATCGGCTTCAGGTCTCTTCGCTGTCCGACAGCCTGAAGCCTTATTCGGAAGACTGGCGGATATCCTGTATGCAGACGGACGGCGACTGGTTGTGGATAGGTACCAATAGGGGGTTGTTCAAGTATAACGGCAAGACCGAGGAGATGAAACGCTATCGTTATTCTACCCATCGGTCTGGCATGCTGAGCCAGGCATATATTACCGACATCAAGCTGACGGAGCGTGGTTCTTTGATTGTATCGACACTGAACGGTGTGAACGTGTATCATCGCGACACCGATACCTTCTCTTTTATCCGCCAGAGCGGTTCGCAAGATGCGGTCACCCTCAACTGCAATGCCATCAATTGCATCTGTACAATGGGGGAAATCATTTGGCTGGGAACGGAAACAGGTGGCGTGAACCTGCTGTCACCCAAACGTTTGCAGACGGAGTTCTGGACCTGTCCGACGATGAACCAGAGTGTCAAGTCGCCCGTCAATGCCATTGCTGAAGATTCGTTGGGCCATCTTTGGATGGGCGTGGTGGAGCGTGGTTTGGTGAAATGGAATCCCGAGGAGAATACGTGCGACCACTATTCTTTCTCGCCGGGCGATGTTACCTCCTTGAGTAACAATACAATCAGTGGGCTTCTGCTGGATTCGGACCAGCATCTTTGGGCTTATACCTGGGGCGTCGGCATCAATGAGTTCGACCTGAACGTGCCGGGTAACAGGCGTTTCAAGCGTTATACGCGCGAGGAGATTCCGACGCTGGAGGGCGATTTCATCAACAGTGCCTGTGAAGACCGGCTGAATGGAGGTATCTGGTTCGGATCTACCCGTGGAGTACTGTTTTTCAACAAGGCGCAGGGTACGTTTACACGGGTATTGTTCGACGGGCTGGACAATGAGTTTGAGGCAATTTATGCCCTGACGGTAGACCACAAGAAACGCCTGTGGATAGGAACAACTCAAGGTGTAGTCGTGGTAGACTTGCTGTCGTTCGCCCGTTCGCACAGACGCTTCAAATATACTTATCTGAAATACAAGCTGGACGATCCGTCTTCGATGAAGATGGAGAAAATATCGTGTATTCTTGAGGATGAACATGGTACCCTTTGGCTGGGTGGAAACGGTAGTGGATTGTATCGCCTGACGGACGATGAGGACGGTCGTTTTCGTTTTGTTAACTATACTGTCCGCGACGGTTTGGCAGACAATACTGTTATGGGAATGGCTTCGGACGGGAAGGGGCATCTGTGGCTGGTGACCGATGATGGCCTTTCTAAGCTGGATGTGGGTACCATGACATTTGCCAACTTCAGTCGGGATGACGGTCTGCCTTTCACCCAATTCTATTGGAACGGTATCCACTATTCGCCGAAGCGCGACTTGATTTTCCTGGCTACCAATGCCGGCATGCTGGTGGTACATGCCGAAGACAAGGCCATGGCTGGTGTGAAGCCGGTGGTGAAGTTGTCATCGCTTACGATAGCCGGCAATGCCGTTTATCCTTCCAGTGGCGATTATCTGGAAGAGAGCATCCTGCAGGCTTCGTCCATCACCCTGCACGAGAAGGATAGTCGCTTCACGCTGGAACTGACTACGTGCAATTATGGTAACAACACCCGCATTCGCTTTGCTTACCGTATGAAAGGATACGAAGAAGAATGGAACGAAACGAAGCCGGGCGATAACCTCGTGCGATATACGGCTGTTCCTCCTGGCAGATATATCCTTCAGATTCGGGCTACCGACGAGACAGGACGCTGGTCGGACCAACTGACCGAGCTGCAGGTCCGCATTGTCCCCTATTTCTATAAGTCAGTATGGTTCTATCTGTTACTGCTGGTATTGGGATGTGTTGGCGTGTGGATCTTGTACCGGCGGAAGATTAACCGCTATCGCCAGCAGCGTGCCATTTTGGAGAAGAAGGTGGAAGAACGCACACAGGAACTGGCTGTTCAGAACAAGCAGCTGGAAGTAATGGCCCAGCATGTCAAGGAGGTTACTGAAGAGAAGATCGCTTTCTTTACCAACATTACACATGAGTTCCGTACTCCAGTCACGCTGATTCATGGGCCGATAGAGCATGCGTTGAAGGAGGTGCAGGACGAGGACGTGCGCACCCAGCTTCAGATAGCCGAACGAAATTCAAGCTACCTGCTCTCGCTGGTAAACGAACTGATGGATTTCCGCAAGTTGGACCTGGATAAGGTGGCCTTGGATCGCAGGCCCTGTCATTTGGTGAAGTTCCTCACTGAACTGCTCTTGCCTTTCCAGGTCTTCGCCAGGGAACGGGGCATCGACATCCGCCTGTATTGTCACATGGCGACTCCTTGTGTTCTTCTGGATACGGCTTATATGAGGAAAGCGTTGGTCAACCTGGTAGCCAATGCCATCAAGTTCACCCCTGATAACGGACATATTGGCGTTTATGCCGCTTCGCTGGCAGGCGGTGAAGAAGGTGGGCGTCAGTTGTATATTGATGTTTGCGATACGGGGTATGGCATTGTGGAAGGTGACCTCGACCGCATCTTCGACCGTTTCTTCCAGTCGAAGAAGAGTGATGCACATCCTGTGTTCGGACAGAGCGGTACCGGCATCGGACTGTTCCTGTGCCGAAGAATCGTGGAGTTGCACGGAGGCAGCGTCTATGCGCGCAACAATCATGGGAAAGGAGCTTCTTTCCGCATTCTGATGCCTTGGCTGGCTTGCGAATGTGAGCCCGACGTCAACGAAGCTTCGACGGTGGACGGTGGGGCAGAAGCCCTTCCGCCCAAGATGGAAGAAGGCGGGTCACGGCGGGCCAACATTCTGGTGGTGGAAGACAACGCCGACATGCGTGCCTATATCGCTTCCTTGCTTTCCAAAGACTACCGAATGCTGGAAGCCTCCAATGGCGAGGAAGCCTTGCAGGTGGTGCAGAAGCATCATGTAGATTTGATTGTCAGTGACCTGATGATGCCGGTAATGGACGGTATGGAACTGTCGCGTCGGATCAAGGAAAATCTGTCTACTTCCCACATCTCCATCTTGATGCTGACAGCCATTTCTTCCCAGGTGCAGGAAAAGAAAAGTTTTGAAATTGGTGTCGACGAGTATCTGTGCAAGCCCTTCGATGAAGAAATTCTCTTGCTTCGCATACGCAATATGCTGAAGCTGAGGGACCAGTATCGGACGCGTTTCTCGGCTAGCAACGATGTGGGTGAGCTGCACATCAAGGAGGAATCCCGCGACCAGCAGTTCATATCGAAGGCCCTCGGCCTGATGAAGCAGCACTTTGCCGATTCGGAGTATAATCTGGAGTGTTTCGTACGCGACATGGGTTATAGCAAGACCTTGGTGAACAGCAAAATGCAGGCCTTGGCGGGTCAGTCCATCGGCCAGTTCATGAAGAGCTATCGGTTGAATGTGGCCCAGCGTATGTTGCAGGAGGGAAATGGCAGTGCCAATGTTTCGGAAGTTGCCTATGCGATAGGTTTCAACGATCCCAAGTATTTCACGAAATGCTTCAAGGAGTTCTTCGGTTATCTGCCGAGCGAGGTATTTAAGAAAAAGTAGGATTATTCCGTCCGAACTTCACTATATTCTGCCCAAAGTTTTCTATTTTCCACTTGTAGGGAGAGGAAAGTGCTTACTTTTGTTGCGTAGAAACTTTTTTAATAATATCATGAAGAGAAAGAGACGGTTTATTTTTACTATTCTATTGTTTTTTATTTCGATGGGTGCCGCTTGGGCTAATCCGATAGACGGTTTGTTGGAGCGGATAGACAAGGGTGCTTCTCGTAAGTTTGTCATCGAGTTGAAGAAAGGCGACAAGGACTTCTTTGAACTGGATCAGAAAGGTTCGAAGGTCGTGGTGCGCGGCAATACCTATGTCAATATCGCAACCGGACTTAACTGGTATCTGAAATATTACGCCGGTATCCAGTTGTCTTGGAACGGTATGCAGGCCAAGTTGCCCGATGTGCTTCCTCCGGTCAGCCAGCCTCTGCGTAAAGAGACAGACTTGCGTTTGCGTTATGATTTCAATTATTGTACTTATTCCTATACCATGGCGTTTTGGGATTGGGAGCGTTGGGAAAAGGAGATCGACTGGATGGCTTTGCACGGCATCACCCTGCCGCTCGCTGCTGTCGGCATGGAATGTGTGTGGCGTAACATGCTGTTGAAGCTGGGCTATAGCAGCGATGAAGTGAACCGTTTCATTGCCGGTCCTGCTTTCTTGGCCTGGTGGGCTATGAACAACCTGGAAGGTTGGGGCGGTCCCAATCCCGACAGTTGGTATGCCCAGCAGGAAGCCTTGCAGAAGAAAATCTTGAAGCGGATGAAGGAATACGGCATCAAGCCGGTCTTCCCCGGTTATAGTGGCATGGTACCCCATGATGCCGATGAGAAGCTGGGCCTGGATATCGAAAAGCCGGAATTGTGGAACGGCTTTGTCCGTCCTGCCTTCCTGCAGCCTACCGATCCTCGTTACAGCGAAATCGCTTCTCTATATTATAGCGAGCAGCAGAAACTTTATGGCAAGGCCGACTATTATTCGATGGACCCCTTCCACGAATTGTCGAATGCCGACGAGGTAGACTTTGATGCGGCCGGCAAGGCAGTGATGGCCGAAATGAAGAAGGTGAACCCGAAGGCCGTTTGGGTGGTACAGGGTTGGACGGAAAATCCGCGTCCCGAAATGATGAAGAACCTGAAGAATGGTGATTTGTTGATACTCGATCTCTTCAGCGAATGTCGTCCCATGTGGGGTATCCCCTCCATCTGGAAGCGCGACAACGGCTATGAACAGCACGACTGGCTGTTCTGTATGCTTGAAAATTTCGGTGGCAATGTCGGTCTGCATGGTCGTATGGACCAGTTGCTGAATAACTTCTATCTGACCAAGAACAATCCCCTGGCTGCCCATCTGAAGGGTATCGGCCTGACGATGGAAGGCTCGGAAAACAATCCGGTAATGTTCGAGTTGATGTGCGAATTGCCTTGGCGTCCCGAGAAGTTTACCAAGGAAGCTTGGCTCAAGGATTACCTCTTTGCCCGCTATGGCGTGCGCGATGCCAAGATAGAGCAAGCCTGGACTATTCTTGCTAACGGCATTTATAATTGTCCTTTTGGCAACAATCAGCAGGGAACTCATGAATCCATTTTCTGTGGACGCCCCACACTGAACAATTTCCAGGCCAGCAGCTGGTCGAAGATGCAGAACTATTACGATCCCACCACCACTGCCCAGGCGGCTGCCCTGATGGTGGAAGTGGCCGACAAGTATCGGGGTAACAATAATTTTGAGTACGATTTGGTCGATATCGTCCGCCAGTCCATTTCCGATGAGGCACGTATCGTCTACAACCGTACGGTGGCCGATTTCAAGAGCTTCGACAAGAAGAGCTTTGCCCGTGACTCCAAACGCTTCCTCGATCTGTTGTTGATGCAGGACAGCCTGCTGGCTACCCGTAGCGAGTTCCGCGTAGGCCGCTGGATACAGCAGGCCCGCAAGCTGGGAACTACGCCTGAAGAGAAGGACCTTTATGAGTGGAATGCTCGCGTACAGATTACGACCTGGGGCAACCGCACCTGTGCCGACAACGGTGGCTTGCGTGATTATGCCCACAAGGAATGGAACGGTCTCTTGCGTGACTTCTATTACAAGCGCTGGGCAGCCTATTGGCAGACATTGCAGGACCAGCTGGACGGCAAGCCCGAAGTGAAGCTCGATTATTATGCCATGGAAGAGCCTTGGACGCTGGCCAAGAATCCGTATACGGCCGAGCCAGAAGGCGATTGCATCGAAATGGCGAAGAAAGCTATCAAACTGGTATTGAACGACTGATGAAGAAGGAAGGGAGGAACCATGACTGAAGTATTGGCTAAGAAGAGATTGTTGTCGCTCGATGTCTTGCGGGGCATTACTGTGGCTGGCATGATTGTAGTGAACAATGCGGGAGGCCCCTTGTCTTACGACTCACTGCGCCACTCGGCCTGGAATGGCATGACGCCTTGCGACCTGGTATTTCCTTTCTTCCTGTTCATTATGGGCATTTCCACCTATATCGCGCTTCGCAAGTTTCGTTTTGAACCGTCCGGACCAGTTGTTCGGAAAATCTTGAAACGTACCTTGCTGATATTGCTGATAGGCATTGCCATCCATTGGTTCGAATATATTTGTAAGGGTGATTTCTTTCCTTTTGCTCATCTGAGGTTGACAGGTGTCTTGCAGCGTATTGCCCTCTGCTATTGTGCGGCTTCTTTCCTGGCTTTGTACATGCCCCATAAATGGTTAGGCTGGTTGGCCGGCGTCATATTGGCCGGTTATGGTATCTTCCTGTTGTCGGCCAACGGGTACGCTCCCGACGAGACCAACCTGCTTTCGGTCATCGACCGTGCCGTGTTGGGTGCCGACCATTTGTATCTGAAGAGTCCCATCGATCCCGAAGGCCTGTTCAGCACCTTGCCTTCCATTGCCCATACCCTGATAGGCTTTTGTTGCGGGCGTCTGATTATGGAGGCTGATACGTTGGACAAGAAGATTGTCGGCTTGTTTGTGACCGGCTTCCTGCTGATGTCGGTCGGTTTCCTGCTGACGGAGGCTTTGCCGTTGAACAAGCGCATCTGGTCGCCCACGTTTGCTCTGACCACCTGCGGACTGGCTGCCATGTTGCAGGCTACATTGATGTATTTCATCGATTTCAAGGGCAAACGGAACTGGTGCCGTTGCTTTGAAGTATTCGGGGTGAATCCATTGTTCCTCTATGTGCTGAGCGAGGTGCTGGCCATCGTTATTGGGGCTACAGGCATCAAACCTCCTATTTATGAAGCCATCCACTCGCTGGTAGCCAATCCTTATCTGGCTTCTGCCGTCTATTCCCTGTTGTTTGTCGGCTTGATGGCAGCTGCCGGTTATCCGTTGTATAAGAAGAAAATATATATCAAATTATGAGATGGTCCGTATTCATTGCTATAGGTTTGTCTGCATGCAGCCTTTGTTGTGGCGTAGGATGTACCGATGCACCGGCCGGGGTATCGCGACTGTCGTATGTAGATACGCGGGTGGGTACGGCGCCCAGTACGACGCGGACAGCCGGCATGTTCGGTAAGAATACCGAAGAGTACGGGCAGACCTTGCCGGCTGTACTCGAGCCCAATGGCATGAATTTCTGGACACCTCAGACCCGTGATTCCGAAGAGAAGTGCATTGCCCCCTATTACTATCGTGACAGCCTGTTCCAGGGGTTCCGCAATTCCCATTGGATTGTAGGTGGCTGTACCCAGGACTACGGCTCCATGACGCTGATGCCGTTGTCTGGCACCTTGCGTTGCCAGGCCGGGGAGCGTGCCACCCGTTTCTCCCATGCGGATGAAGTGGCTACACCGGCCTATTATGCGGTCTCCCTGCCCGATGAGGGTATTCGGGCGGAACTGACAGCCCGTTCGCGTTCGGCTATCTTCCGCTTTACCTATCGGCAGGCCGGCAAGGCCTATCTGGTGGTGACCCCTAACAGTGACGAAGGGCAGGGTTTCGTGTGCATCGATACGGTGAACAATCGTATTTATGGTTATAATCCTGTTCACCGCATCTATCAGGGCTGGGGACAACCGGCAGGATTCAGTGGACATTTTGTCGTAGAATTCCAGAAGAAAATCAGTGGTTATGGAACCTTCTCTGCTGATTCGCTGTTCGAGGCTGTGTCGCAGCAGACTGGTTGTTCGGCTGTCGGTGCCTATGTGGCTTTTGATGTCACTGCCGGTGAGGAAGTGCTGGTGAAGGCAGCGTCTTCTTTCGTGGATGCCGACGGAGCGCAACGCAACCTGCTGTCGGAAATTCCTCACTGGGACTTTGAGCAGACCCGTCACGAACTGACCGACATCTGGGAACGGCGTTTCAGCCTCATTCAGGTGGAGAGTGATGACCGGGAAGCCTTGGCCAAGTTCTACGGTGCTTTCTATCGGTCCAGCTTTCTGCCACGTACATACAACGATGTGGACGGCCGTTATCCGGCTTTTGCTACCGGGAAGCCGGTGATGCAGCTGGCCGAAGGACAGACATATTACGATGATTACAGTCTGTGGGACACGTACCGTGCCCTGCATCCGTTGGTCAATCTGATTACTCCGCAGCGGGGCGGTGAAATGATGCAGTCGCTGGTATGCAAGTACGAACAAGGCGGCTGGATGCCCATTTTCCCTTGTTGGAACAGTTATACGTCGGCCATGATTGGCGATCACGGAACAGCCGCTTTGGCCGACGCTTGGATAAAGGGAATTACAAACTTTGACATGGAAAAAGCCTACGAAGGCATGCGTAAGAACGCTTTTGATCGTCCGGCCACTTTGGAGGAATACCGGAATGGTATGGGGCGACGGGCCCTCGATTCGTATGTCAAGTATGGCTATATTCCGTTGGAGGACAGTGTGCCCGATGCATTCCATACCTGTGAGCAGGTATCGCGTACCCTGGAATATGCCTACGATGACTTTGCGTTGGCCCAGGTGGCTGGCGTTTTGGGAAAGACGGACGACTGCCGGGCTTTGATGGAACGTGCCCGCAATTATCGGAACGTTATCGATCCCCGTACCGGTTATGCCCAAGGGCGTCATGCTGATGGTACGTTCCTGAACGACGACAATGCCTTCCGTTTCACCCGCTTCATTACCGAGGGAGCCCCTTGTCATTACACCTGGTATGTGCCGCAGGATCCCTATGGCCTGATGGCATTGATGGGTGGTCGGGAAGTTTATGCTGCCAAGCTCGATTCCATGTTTACCGAGGGACGCTATTGGCATGGCAATGAGCCTTGCCATCAGGTGGCCTTTATGTTCAACTATGCCGGACAGCCGTGGAAGACACAGCAGGCTGTGCGCCACATTCTGGATACGGAATACCACAATACGCCCGGCGGTCTGGCTGGTAATGACGATGCAGGTCAGATGTCGGCCTGGTATGTGTTTGCTGCCATGGGCTTCTATCCGGTCTGTCCGGGTACTCCTTATTATATGTTGGCCAGTCCCTCCTTCCCGGTTGTGACGCTGTATCCCGAGGGAGGACATCCGTTTACCGTCAAGGCCAAGGGGGCTTCCGCCCGTAACATCTATATCCAGCGTGCTACGCTGAACGGCCGTCCCTATACGCGGAACTATCTGAATCATGCAGACATTGTGCAGGGCGGTGTCTTGGAGCTGGAGATGGGACCGGAACCTAACCGCGAATGGGGCAGTTCGCCTTCGGATTGTCCGCCAGAAGTAATGGAGTAAATGGATAATTGATAATTGATAATTGGCGATTGGTTATTGACCTTTGAACATTAAATTAACTATATGAATATCAAGAATATTATTTTCGTTTTCTGTTGTTTGTTGCTGACGTCCTGCGGAGGGCAGAAACAGTCGGGCAATGTGTTCAACATCATGGATTTCGGGGCTGTAGGTGATGGAAAGGCCGATGATGCACCGGCTATCCAGGCAGCAGTCGATGCCTGTACAAAAGCCGGTGGCGGCCGGGTATTGGTACCGGCGGGCCATACTTTCCTGTGCAGTCCGTTCAAGCTGGCCTCGTTTGTGGAGTTGCATCTGGAGGCCAATTCGCGTCTGCTGGCCAATCCCGATGAAACCGTCTATACCGAGAGCGCTTTTCGAGAGAACCGGGGCGAAGGCATGATGTGGATCAGCGGAAAGAATCTGAAGCAGGTTTTCATCACCGGCACAGGTACCATCGACGGCAACGGCGTGGCCTTTATGGGCAAGGAACTGGAAGACTCGTACGAACTGAAGCCCGTGACCGACTTCGATCCCCGTCCGCATGTGTTGACGCTGGAAGCCATCGACCGTCTGGTTATTCGGGATGTCACCATCTGCAACAGTCCCTATTGGACCGTCCATCTCATCGGTTGCAAGGATGCGGTCATCGACGGCATCAGCATCCGCAACAACCTGAAGATACGCAACGGCGACGGCATTGACGTAGACCATTCCCGTCATGTACGCATTGCCAACTGTTACATCGAGTCGGGCGACGACTGTATCTGTCTGAAGAACCGGCGCGAGTTCGAGGAATATGGCTCCTGCGAGGACATTGTGGTGACAAACTGTACCATGGTTTCGCGTTCATGTGCCATCAAGATAGGTTCCGAGAATATGGATGTCATCAACAACGTCCTGTTCAACAACTGCATCGTCCGTGACAGTAACCGGGGTATCGGCATCCAGAACCGTGACGAAGGAACCGTGACGAATGTCGTATTCGACAACATGATTGTCGATTGCCGTCTGTGGTCGGATGTGTGGTGGGGCAAGGCCGAACCCATTTACGTCACTTCCTATCCGCGTGCCGTGGGCAACCATAAGGATGCCGGCTGGCGTTTCCCCAAGGGCGCTACCGAAGGCCGTTGTGGGAAGGTGAGCCGCATCTGGTTCTCCAATGTGAAGTGCATCAGCGAGAACGGTATCTTTGTCGGCGGGGATGTTCCCGGTAAGGTGAACCACATCTATTTCGATGACATCAATCTTCAGTTGTTGAAGCGTACGGACTATCCGGGCGGTGTCTACGACAAGCGTCCATGCGACGGTGAAGGCTTTGTGAACGATAAGGTCTACGGCTTCTATATCGATACCGCCAGTGATATTTTCATCAACTGTCCCCGTCTGACGTGGGGTGATACCCGTCCGATAGCTGCTTCCGGCGAGTTGCTGAAGCAGAAGGCTTCGACGAATGTCGTGGTGGCCCAATGAAAATCTTAAATGCTTGAACCGTTATGAACAGAATAGCTCTCTTTTTATGTATATGCGTGTGTGCGGTGGCTACTGCCACCGCTCAGCTGAGGCCCACGGAAGAAGAACTGGGCAGTATCTATTTTGCCTATCCGGCACCAGCCGTCAGCCAGACACCGGCCCCTGCGGGATTTGAACCGTTCTACATCTCGCACTACGGCCGTCATGGCTCACGTTGGCGTACCGATGATGCCCATTACAAGGTAGTGGTCGATGCTTTCGATTCGTTGGCTGTGGCACAGGCTCTCACTCCGTTGGGCGAGGATGTTCGCGGGCGTTTGCATCGGGTGTGGGAAGACGCCCGTGGCCGTAGCGGCAACATCACGCCGCTGGGCGAACGTCAGCATCACGACATTGCCTGCCGCATGTTTGCCTCGTTCCCGTCGGTCTTTGCTGACAGTGCCGTGGTGGATGCCCGCTCGTCCACATCGCTCCGCTGTGCCATGAGTATGAGTTATTTCACCGAGGCTTTGAAGGAGCAGAATCCCCGCTTGCGTGTCAGCCGTCGGGCTTATCAGAGTTATATGGACTATATTGCCCATACTTCGTCCCAGGCAGAGGCTTTCTGTTCCGATACGGCATCCTGGCGTGCGGACTTCCGCCGTTTCGAACAGGAGCAGATACAGCCGGAACGTTTTGTGAAAGCTCTGGTTGCTCCAGCCGTGCCTCTGACTTACGCGCAGCAACGGAAGTTGATGGAAGATATCTATTGGATTGCCATCGACATGCAGAATTGCGACCATCTGAAGGGAGTCGTTTTTTTTGATCTCTTTACCTATGATGAACTGATGTCGTTGTGGAAGGTGGTGAATGCCCGCATGTACGTGTGCAATGCCGCCGCTCCGCTCAACGGGGGATTGATGCCCCGTCAGGCAGCGCCTTTGCTGCGAAACATCGTCGAGAGTGCTGATAAGGCCATCGCCGGAGGCAAGCCGTGTGCCGACCTGCGTTTCGGGCACGATACCCATCTCATCCGGTTGCTTGCCCTGATGGGAGTGGAAGGTTGTGAGGGTCGTGAGGCGGATATCGAGAAGTTCCATCTGGCTTGGCAGGACTACCGCGTTTCGCCGATGGCTGCCAACCTGCAGCTTGTCTTTTTCCGCAATGAGGCGGGCGATGTGCTGGTGAAGCTGCTTCACAACGAGCGTGAAGTGCATCTGCCTCTTGTTGCCGTCGAAGGGCCTTATTATGATTGGAAGGAGTTGCGCCGTTATTTTATGGGATTGCTGGACGGCGTTGACTGATTTTTCGTTTGACAGGCACGGATGGTACGGGCCTTTTCACAGGGAGTCTTCTTCTGTGTGTTTCCGTGCCATCCGCGCTTGTTTTTTATTGTTTGATTTCCACCCGCCAGTTTATTTCCAACGGATTGTTCTGCATGCTCCATACGAGGGGCAGGGAGGGATTGTCCAGAATCCACATTTCTCCGCCTTCCAGGGTGTCGCGCACATGCAGCAGGGCGAAGCCTGCGGCCCGTTCGTTACTGTCCAGCAGCTCATATTCCGTGTGGTTATAGGCGAAGCGTTGTCGTGCCTTGAGGCTGCGGTAGGCTTCCTGCGACAAGAGGTAGGCCGTCTGGTCGTCGGGCAGCGTGACGTGCCGTTTGTCCTCAGGCATGAGGAAGCTCAGCTGGGTCGCCTTTTGCAGGGCCTGGGGTGTCAGGGTGTACGTGCCTTTCTGCCAGTGCAGGTTGCGCAGAATGCGCCAGTTCAGCACAACAGCGTCATTCTTGGGCGTAAAGGTCATTTCATACTTGCGCGTCTGTCCGTGCAGCTTAAATACGAAGAGCAGCGTGTCGGGCAGCGCGTTCTGGGCGGCTCCTCCCAGGGCAATACACAGGAGGAGCAGAGTCATAGCTATTTTTTGTTTCATATTCCTTTCTTTATTTTTCAGGTTTGAACATTTCCTTTCCCCATTCCGAGGGTTTCTTTCCCATTTTCAGTATCAGCGTACCGCCCGCCGTCAGGTCCTTGTGGCGCAGGGTGGAGTAGGGATAGTCCTGCCCGTTCAGTGTGGCACTCTGGATGTAGCGGTTCTTCTCCGAAAGTCCTTCGGCCACGATACGGAAGTCATGTCCGCCCTCCAGATGCAGGGTGGTGGTGCGCAGCAGCGGCGTGTTGATGAGGTAGTAGTCCTGTCCCGCATTGGGGTAGAGGCCCATCATGTGGAAAGCCAGCCACGACGACATGGCTCCCGAGTCATCGTTGCCCGGCAGCCCTACTGGACCGTCGTTGTAACTCTCTTCCACGATGGTGTGGATGCGGTCACTGCTCCGCCAGGGCTTGCCCAGCCAGTGGTAGAGGCAGGGTGTGAGGAACGAGGGCTCGTTGTTCACGTTGTAGTACTTGCGGATGAAGAACGTGTCCAGCCGCTGTTCGAAGGCTTGCGGACCTCCGCATTTGGCAATCAGTCCCGGTACGTCGTGCGGGATGCTCAACGAGTATTCCCACGAGGAGGCTTCATAGAAGAACATGCTCCACCAGGGTGTGTACCAGGGGCCTTCGAAGGTCATGGGCGTGTAGACGTATTTGGGCTGCATCACGCGGCTGTGGCCGTAGGGCAGGCTGTCCAGCCATTGTCCCTGTGCATCGCGCGGCATGATGAAACCTTGTGCTCCACTATGCTGGTAGTCGTCACGCCACAGATTCTTCCAGTTGCCGCTTTGTTTCAGGTAGTGGCGGTAGAGTTCCTCCTTGCCCAGTCCTTTCGCTACGGTGGCGATGGCATAGTCGCAGTAGCTGTATTCCACGGTACGGTTGCCGGCACGGTCGATACCCCAGGGCACATACCCCAGCTCCAGGTATTCGCGCAGTCCGCCGCGTCCCTCCGCTTCATGGTTGCCGCCCGGGTCTACCGTGGCATCCTTCAGCATGGCTTGCAGGGCCAGTTCGTAGTCAATGCCTTTCAGCCCCTTTACAAAGGCGTCGGCAATGACGATTTCCGCATTCGAGCCGCCTTGCGTACGTCCGTTGCAGTTGCCGCTGCGGGCATCGGGCATGTAGCCGTCGCGTTTGTAGATGTTCACCAGCGAGCGGACGATGTTCACTTCCCTGTCGGGGTCGATGAGAGTGATGAGAGGAGAGGAGGTGCGATAGGTGTCCCAGATGGCGTAGAAGTCGTCGTAGTAGGGTTCCGGATCATTCCACAACGGATTCTCCCCGGTGCGGTCTACCGGCATCAGCATGGTGTGGTACAGGCCGGTGTAGAACATCCGTTTGTGAGCCTCGGGGGCTTTTTCGTCTATCTCTATTTTCGAGAAGAGGGCTTCCCATTGGGCCAGCAGTCGGTTGTGTACCTCCTCGAACGACCAGTGGGGAATTTCGTTGTGTGCATTGGCTTTGGCCCGCAGACAGCTCAGGAAGGAGATTCCTATTTTAAGCTGCAGCGTATGGCTGTCGCCCTTGAAGCGGAGCAGGGCACCGGTCTTCTGGTGGGAATCATATTGGGTGCGGTCTGTAGTGATGCTGTCGCCTTTCCAGGTGGCCGTTTCACTGAAGGGTTGGTCGGTCTCTGCATAGAAGTACACGGTGTAGGCCCGGCCGTTGTTCCAACCTCCACGGATGCGGGTGTAACCGCATACCTCGTGGTCGGAGAGGATCTGTATTTCGGAACCGACAAACTGCTGTGCCTCGCGTGTATCGGGTATAGGGCTTTCGCCCAGGAAGAAGCCTGCGTCAATGGCCAGCGACTTGTCGGCCTGCGGATAGGTGAAGCGGTAGAACGAGGCCCGTTCGGCAGTCGTTATCTCCGTCCGAATGCCGCTCTGCTGGAAGCGGGTGTCGTAGTAGCCCAGGCGGATGTTTTCGTACTCGCGGTAGTCGATGTGCTGTGTGCGGTCCAGTGCACCGCAGAAGGGTGTTACCAGGATGTTCCCGTACTTGGGGCCGCCGCCCGTTCCGCTGACGTGTACCTGGGCAAAGCCGTCCACCCGTGCAGGCATGGGCAGCCAGCCGCTGTTGGGTGAGGGTGTACAGTCGGGCGAGGGTTTCACCATGCCGAAGGGGCAGGAAGGGCCGATGAATACGCGTCCCAGTCCTTCGGAACCGATGCGCGGATCGACGTATCGGGACAGCGGATAGGAATCTTGTGAAGCCGTCAACTCGGCGGTTGCATGATTGTGCGGTGTTGCTGTGGCCATCCCTGTGTCTGCCAGGCAATATGCCAGCAGGGCGCAGGATAAGGTTCGGAATATTCTCATAATGCTTATGGCTTATTTAATGATGTTTGTTTGTAACGTGATAAAAAGACAAATAGCAGAAACGGGCGGGCTTCTGGAAGAGCCTGCCGGCTGCTGCTATCGGAACGATGACATTATCCTTGTAGGAAGTCGGTGCATGGTTCTGTCTCTGTGAGTCTTTAGAGTGGTAAAATAGAAGCTCCGTGCATTTGCAGAGGTGTGTCAGAATAGAGATGGGTGACTGAATTCCCCCCTCTGGGAAGGGGGGAATGAAAACTTAATGTTTTTTTACACCTCCGGTTACACGGAGCTTCCTTGTTTACTCTAAAAACAATCGCTTGTTTTTACCTTATAAAACCTTATTTTGAGTGATTAGTATCCGGGGTTCTGTGTCCAGTTGGTGTTGGTTTCCATTACACCGGTCGGAATCGGGAAAATACGACGGAACAATTCAGTTTTTGCTGCCGGATTGACGGTGTTCTTATATCCCCAGTCGTCTTCGAAGCGACCGAAGCGGATCAGGTCGTTGCGACGCCAGTTCTCATCGAAGAACTCACGGCCGCGTTCGTCCAAAATATCATCCAGCGTTGGATTCCCTTCGAATGCGGGAGCATTGACATACGCACGAATTTGGTTCAGCAGCGTTTGCGGTGTATCACCATTGGTCGATGCGCCGCCGCGGAGGAGTGCTTCTGCCTTCGTCAAGATGATGTCTGCGTAGCGGAAGATAGGCACATCATTGCTTTGGTTACGTCCATTGAGATAATCGTCATAGGTAGGGAACCATTTGACAGATTTGTATCCTTGTGACCATCCTTCAACGCTTTTACCCGTATTGAGTTGTTCCATGTCAGATTGTGAGTTGGATTTTAAGGTGATTTCTTTGGTAAATACCAGTTGTCCATTGAATCCATTTCCATCGTAAATGTATGGTTCATCACTGATATTACGGTTCTCGTCATAATAGTAAACCGGCCCACCAACAATTGACAGGTTGCGTTCATCGCCAGGCAGTGAAAGCAAGTCTACCACATTGGAATTTACCGCAAACATACCGCCTACTGATGCATTTAGTTTGAAGCCGTAGAACGAAAGGTCTGGACCATTCATTTGACGCCAAGTGCGGAAACGGGCATATGTCATTCCTTGAGCTGTAATACGGTCGTAAGGCATTGCATAAATGAAATCTTTGATATGGGAACCGTTTTCCGGCCAGAATTTTTCGCGATATCCGTCGCTCAGGTCAAAGGGCCCTTGCTGCATAATTTCATCACAGATGGCGATGCATTCATCCAGTTTTTTATTTTCGACTGTATTAGGGTCATAAGTCGCTACATCTGCACAAGAATAGACACCCCAGTTGATGTACAGCTTGGCAAGCAATGCTTTTGCCATCCAATAGTTTGGCTTGCCGTAGGTGCTTGCATTGTTCTCTTGGGTTAGGTTGGGAAGTGCTTTCAATAAGTCTTGTTCAATGAAGGCAGCTACCTCCGGACGAGGAGAACGGTCTATAGCTTCGTCGTCATCCAACAGGTGGTCCAGGATGGGGGTTGCTCCGAACATATCCATCAGAATAAAGTGATAGAAGGCACGCATGGCTAGTGCTGGAGCTGCAGCCGGAGCATCTTCACCGCCGAAGTCGACGATGGCTCTGTTGCAGTTTGTAATACCTGCTGTAATGTCTCCATACCAATCAACGCAGTGCGTGTCAGGAGTAACTTTGTGTAGTGACGGAAGTGCATAATCGCCGTTGTCGTAATAGTCGCCGTCGAACGAGATTCCGGTAAATTCATCGCTCGAAAATTCTCAAGCCTCATTATAACGGCGGCCTAATGCAGCACGAAATGAATAGTAAACATTTGCCATTTTGGCTTCAATCGCAATCTCCGAGTCAGGATATTCTGTATATTGCGACGTTATATCCACATCAAGATCGGTACAGCCGGTAGTTGCCGTGGCCAATAGTCCGATTGATACAAGTAATTTAGATATCTTTTTCATATTTGTTTCAGTTTATCAGTTAATTAGAAGTTAACATTCAGTCCCAGCATAAATGTGCGGGTACGCGGATAGAATGAATTTCGCCAGTCAACACCCGGTTCTACACCGCCTAAGCTGACTTCGGGGTCGGTACCTTTATAGCCGGTAATTGTGAAGACGTTGTTGCAAGTAGCGGTCAACTTCAGGTTGTTGATCCAGTTTCCCAGTCTGCCGAAGTCGTAACTCAAGCTCAGGGTGGACAGACGTAGGTAGCTGCCGTTTTCGATATAGCGGTCAGACGGTGCTTGCGCGTTGACATCTTTAGGCATGTTCCGTTCCAGAATTTCTTTCAAACCGTTCTTGCCTTGTCCCAAGTTTGTTACGTTGTTGTACTGGGCACGTGTTGCGTTGAAAATCTTATTTCCGAACGTACCTTGGAAGAATGCCGTCAATGTCCAATCCTTATAATTCAGTGTGTTGTTCCAGCCCAAATTCAGCTTGGGTTGTGCGGAACCTTCTATTTTTACACGGTCGCCTTCGTTCGGAGTAGTGGTAGTACCCACGTAATTACCGTTTTCATCATAGTCTGAGAATACGGAAACACCGTCTGCGTTATAGCCTTCCCAATGATAGGTATAGAATGTACCGATAGGTTCACCTTCCATGATGCGCTGAATGGAGTTCGTACCTGAGAAACCGCCGATGTTGGGGTTCGCTTTGTTGATAGTATGCTCGGCATGAGCATTGTCTAACGGGTGCA
>ULQB01045657.1_pt1 | contig 41262 bp, 26 predicted proteins | sample 1954041 | NCBI WGS metagenome assembly ULQB01 (sample SAMEA4835644, study PRJEB28245) | human gut metagenome | biome: gut microbiome; material: fecal sample | place: Denmark | collected 2008 | reverse complement strand
TCTGACCTTTTTTTGTGCCTGGCGGCGAACGGCGCGCGGCGCTGGGGAGCGAGCAGAAGGAGCGGAAGTACTGCGAAGCAACCGGATGATGGCTGCAGGTTGGCCGATGAGTGGATGAAAGGAGTGGAGGCATGTATTGGCTGGTTTCATTTGGGGCTGTCAGATGCCGAAAGTTGTGGCGGGACGGCCTGGAGCGGATGGTAGAGGGCCCTCGCGGGGCCGGAAGGCTTGCCGGTGCGGGGCGCTGCTCCGCCCGGGTTCCCGTCAAGTCGTGACCGAATCAGTTTCTTTTTCGTATCTTTTCACTATCTTTGTCTTTTGCCCCGTGTGCGTTTCTTTTCGGCATACGGTCGGCCCGGATGAAGGTATGACGACTTTGACTTCGCGAGAAACGAACGATTTCGACCGTTTCGACCGCATCTACAAGGAGTATGCGGCCCGGATGGTCGTTTTTGCCCGCCGTTTTGTCTCCGACGAGTTCGCCGAGGACATCGTCCAGGATGTCTTTGTCCGCATCTGGCAGCAGGAGCGCTTCCTCATGCCCACGTCCGAGCTCCGCTCCTACCTCTACCGCAGCGTGCTGAACGGCTGCCGCAATGCAATTCGCCACGAGATGGTGGCCGACCGCTTTGCCCGGAATTCGCTCGCCGAACTGCGGCTGGGCGAGGTGGAGTATGAGCTGCGCGTGCTCGACGAGCCGCGCGATGAGCGCACCGAGCGGCTGCTCCGCTCCATCGAGGAGCTGCCGGACCGCTGCCGCGAGGTCTTTCGCCTCTCGTGGTACGACGAACTGCGGAGCGACGAAATCGCCGCGCGCCTCGGCATCTCGCGCCGCACGGTCGATGCCCAGCTCTACAAGGCGCTCCGGTTCCTGCGCGAACGGATGCGCGTGCTGCTCCTTTCGGCCCTCGCCCTCTCCCTTTTCTGCACGTTTCGATGAATTTTTTGTTGCCGGCGTAGGTAATTCGGCCGCACGGAGTGTTCTATGGGTAAAAACTGCAACCGATGAAGGAACTCTCCCCCGAGCTGGAATCCGCTCTTGTCGCCTATCTTGAAGGCGATTGCACGCCGCATGAGGCCGACCTGCTGAAGGCATGGCTCGCCGAGGATGCGGCGCATGCCGAGTTCCTCTACGGTATGAAGCACCTCTACGCCGGGCGCAGCGCTGCGTCTGAGGCCGCCCGCGTCGATGTCGACGCCCTGCGGCGCAGGCTGCTCGAGCGTCACGAATTTGCCGGTGCGACCGCTTCGGCTCCCTCCATTAAATCGATGAAAACCAATCGTCCGCGCAGAGTGTGGCTCCGCGCCGCAGGCTATGCCGCAGCCGCTGCGGCGATGCTGGTCGTGGGGCTGGTCGTCGGGCGCGGATTCGACGCGCAGCGTTCGGCCGACACCTACAACACCATCCGCGTCGATGCCGGCAGCAAGTCGCAGCTGGTGCTCGCCGACGGTACCCACGTGACGATGAAGGCCTCGTCGAGCCTGCGCTATCCCGCCTCGTTCGGCTCGGGTGCGCGCGAGGTGTGGCTCGACGGCGAGGCCTATTTCGACGTCGAACACGACGCCGAGCACCCCTTCATCGTCCACTCGCGCCGTCAGTCGGTGCGCGTCCTCGGCACCACCTTCAACGTGCAGGCCTACTCCAACGAGGAGGTCAACACCGTGACGCTGCTGAGCGGCTCGGTGGGGCTCGACCTGCTCGACAACGAGGGGCGTCTGCTCCGCACGCTCCGCCTGCACCCCAACGAGCAGTGCAGCTACGACACGAACGACGGCACCTACCGCCTCACGCCGCTCGACGCCTACGAGCGCCAGTGCTCGTGGGAGGACGGCGTCTACCGCTTCCGCGACGAGAGCCTCGACCACATTGCCGACCGCCTGCAGAACTACTACGGCGTGCGCATCATCCTGGAGGACGAGTCGCTGGGCGACATCCGCTATACGGGAACCTTCTCGCTCACGGAGCGCCTCGACGAGGTCTTCTCGATTCTCAACTACGACCACCGTCTGCACATCGTGCGCGAGGGGAATACCTTCCGCATCTCGGCGCGGCGCCGGTAGCCCGGCACCGAAGCCCGAAGGCCCGAACAACCAGCCAATTGACCGATAGAACAACCGACCGATAGAACAATAGAACAATAGAACAATAGAACGACCAACCGATAGACGAACCGACCGACTTACCTGCAAACCAACCAATCGACCCCGGCCCGGCCAACCGACCGGCCCCGCACCGAAAACCGCACCGAAAACCGCATGCCGCGCCCGCCGCGCGGCGACTACGAATAACCGAAACCGAGACGTTGAACCTTAAACCTTTTCTGCCTATGCTCCATTGACGGACCATTCTCCCCTTTTCCCTATCCATAAAAAAAGAGACGGAGCCGGACATGCTGCGAACATTCCCCGGCTCCCGAATCACTCACAATTCGTCCACACCCGCAGGCGCCTCTTCGACGGTGTCTCGCGGCGTGCGGGTATAAACTACTCACTTAAGAGCTGTTAAATTTATGAAAAAAAAATCTGAATCTTGTCGTCCTGACGCTGCTTTTCCTGCTCGTGGGCGGCAAAATGACGGTTTCGGCGCAGACCGACGCCCTCTCGCGGCGGGTCAGCGTCTCTGTGGACGGCGGTACGCTCGACGACGCCGTCGTACAGATTGAGAAACAGACGTCGCTGATGTTCTTCTACAAGACGCAGGACATCGACCCCGACCACCGCGTGACGCTCCACGCTCGTCAGGAGCCTCTGTCGACCGTGCTCGACCGTCTGGTCGAGGGGACGAAGCTCGGCTGGGAGCTCTCGGGCAACCACATCATGCTCACGCCCCGCAAGGTGGATGACCAGCCCCGCGTGGTGACGGGCCGCGTGACCGACAAGGCCGGCGTTCCGGTCATCGGCGCGACGGTCATCGTCAAGGGTACGACCGTCGGTGCCAGCACCGGGGCCGACGGCTCCTATACGCTCCAGGTTCCCGCTCCGGCCTCCGGCGCCGTGCTGCTGGCCAGCTACCTGGGCTACAACGACGCCGAGGCTGCCGTGGGCTCCCGCACGACGATTGACATCACGCTGAGCGAGTCGTCGCTCAACATGGACGCCGTCGTGGTGACGGCCCTCGGCATCAAGCGCTCCGAGAAGGCCCTCTCCTACAACGTGCAGCAGATTTCGTCGGACGACATCATCGGCAACAAGGATGTCAACTTCGTCAATGCGCTCAACGGCAAGGTGGCCGGTGTGAACATCAACGCCTCGTCGTCGGGTGTCGGCGGCGCCTCGAAGGTGGTCATGCGCGGTACGAAGGGCATCGACCAGTCGTCGAACGCCCTTTACGTCATCGACGGCGTGCCGATGTACAACCTCAGCGGTGAGGGCGGCACGGAGTTCGACTCGGCCGGTACGTCGGAGGCCGTGGCCGACATCAACCCCGAGGACATCGAGTCGGTGTCGGTGCTGACGGGTGCCGCCGCAGCGGCCCTCTACGGCAGCTACGACTCGAAAGGCGCCATCGTCATCACCACGAAGAAGGGTATGGCCGGCCGCACGACCGTCACCGTGACGAGCAACACCGAGGTGCTCTCGCCCTTCGTGATGCCCCGCTTCCAGAACCGCTACGGCACGGGCAACCTCTACGCCTCGGAGGGTCAGACGCTCATGAGCTGGGGCAGCCGCCTCCAGCCGCAGGACCGCACGGGCTACTCCCCCGCCTCGGACTACCTCCAGACGGGTGTCGTCGGCACCGAGACCGTCTCGCTCTCGACCGGTACGGACCACAACCAGACCTACCTCTCGGCTTCGGCCGTCAACTCGCGCGGCATCGTCCCCAACAACGGCTACGACCGCTACAACTTCACGGCGCGCAACACCACCTCGCTGCTCAAGGACCGCATGACCATCGACCTGAGCGCCTCCTACATCATGCAGAGCGACTGCAACATGATTAACCAGGGTACCTACGCCAACCCGCTGGTCTCGGCCTACCTCTTCCCGCGCGGCAACGACTGGAACCGTGCGCGGATGTTCGAGCGCTACGACCCCGAACGCCGCATCTACGTCCAGGACTGGGACGAATGGATTGGTGCGGGCAACCTTACGATGCAGAACCCCTACTGGATTAACTACCGCAACCTGCGCGAGAACGACCGCCGCCGCTACATGCTCAGCGCCAACATCTCCTACAAGATTCTCGACTGGCTCTCGGTATCGGGCCGCATCCGCATCGACAACTCGGTGAACAACTACACCGAGAAGTTCTACGCTACCTCGAACTCGACGCTCATCGAGGGTTCGAGCAACGGTCTGTACGGCATCACCAAGACCGAGGACCAGCAGACCTACGGCGACGTGCTGCTCAACATCAACAAGACCTTCGGCGAGGACTGGTCGCTGCAGGCCAACGTCGGTGCCATCATCTCGGACATCCGTCAGGACTCCTTCAAGAACCGCGGCCCCATCATGGAGTCGGGCATCGCCAACCTCTTCAACGTCTTCCAGCTCGACGACACGCGCGTGCGCCGCGAGCAGGCCGGCTGGCGCGAGCAGTACCAGTCGCTCTTCGCCTCGGCCGAAATCGGCTACAAGGGGACCTATTACCTCACGCTGACGGGCCGCAACGACTGGCCCTCGCAGCTGGCGGGACCCCAGTCGGTCAAGTCGTCGTTCTTCTACCCCTCGATTGGCGCCTCGGTGGTCCTCTCGCAGCTGATTCCCAACATGCCCGAGGAGCTCTCCTACGTCAAGCTGCGCGGTTCGTGGGCCTCGGTGGGTATGCCCTTCGCACGCTTCCTGGCCAACCCCATCTACGTGTGGGACGCCGACAACAAGGTCTGGAAGACCGAGACCAACTACCCGTTCTACGACCTGAAGCCCGAGCGTACCGACTCGTGGGAGGTGGGTCTGACGATGCGCTTCCTCAAGCACTTCAACCTCGACGTCTCGTACTACAACACGAAGACCTACAACCAGACCTTCGACCCGCAGATTTCCGTCTCGTCGGGCTACTCGACCCTCTACGTGCAGACGGGTTCGGTGCGTAACCGCGGTGTCGAGCTGGCGCTGGGCTACAGCAACAAGTGGGGCAAGTTCTCGTGGAGCTCGAACTTCACCTTCAGCGCCAACCAGAACCGCATCCTCGAACTGGTCGACAACTACCGCCACCCCGAAACGGGCCAGCTCATCACCAAGGACCGGCTCGACGTGGGCGGTCTGAACCAGGCCCACTTCATCCTCAAGAAAGGGGGCTCGCTGGGTGACCTCTACTCGATTATCGACCTCAAGCGCGACGCCAACGGCCACATCTACGTCGACGAGAACAACCAAATCTACACCGTCTCGGACAACCTCGACGACATCAAGCTGGGCTCGGTCTTCCCGAAGGCCAACATGGCATGGCGCAACGACTTCAGCGTCGGCAACTTCCGCTTCGGCTTCATGGTTTCGGCGCGCATCGGCGGCATCGTCTACTCGGCCACGCAGGCCCAGCTCGACTACTACGGCGTGTCGGAGGCCTCGGCTGCGGCGCGAGACGCGGGCGGCGTGCGCATCAACGGCGGCTCGATGCTCCCGGCCTACAACTGGTACGAGGTGGTGGGCGGCAAGAACATCCCGCAGTACTACACCTACTCGGCGACGAACGTCCGCCTGCAGGAGGCCTCCATCGGCTACACCATCCCGCGCAAGAAGCTGGGCGACGTCTGCGAAATCACCCTCTCGCTCGTGGGCCGCAACCTGTGGATGCTCTACTGCAAGGCTCCGTTCGACCCCGAATCGGTGGCCACGACGGGCAACTACTACCAGGGCATCGACTACTTCATGATGCCTTCGACGCGCAACATCGGTTTCAACCTCCGGCTTAAATTCTAAAACGTCATGAACATGAACAAGATATCCATCCGCAAGGCCCTCTGCCTGCTGGCCCTCGCTCCGGCGGCGCTGCTCGGCGCCTGCACGGGCAGCTTCGAAGATATCAACACCGACCCCTATGCCGCGGGCAAGGACGACATGAACAACGACAACTACATCGTCTCGTCGATTCTGACCGGCATGCAGGGTTGGGTCATTCCGCTCGATGTCAATACGCACCAGTTCACCGACATCGTGCTGGGCGGCGCCCTGGGCGGCTACACGGCCGACTCGAACCCGGGTCTGTCGACGCGTATCGCCATCTTCAACCCGACCAACGACTGGACGCGCGTGATGCTCATCCGCGTGATTCCCGAAATCTATACGGCCTACAACAAGCTGAAGGTCAACTCGGACGACGAGGTGGCCCTGGCGCTGGCCAGCGTCATCCGCGTCTCGGCCGTGCACCGCGTGACGGACACCTACGGCCCGATTCCCTACTCGCAGATTGGCGCCGATAACGCCCTCACCTCGCCCTACGACTCGCAGGAGCAGGTCTACGACCGCCTCTTTGCCGAGCTCGACGCGGCGCTCGAGGTGCTGCGCGCCCACTCGGCCGAGAGCATCAAGGCCACCTCGGACAAGGTCTATGCGGGCAACCTCGCCAAGTGGGTCCGCTACGCCAACTCGCTCAAGTTGCGCATGGCCATGCGCCTGAGCTACGTGGCTCCGGAGAAGGCCGAAGCGAAGGTGCGCGAGGCGCTGAGCGAGGAGGCCGGCGGGGTCATCACCTCCAATGCCGACAACGCCCAGATTCCGACCCAGAACAACCCCTTCCGCGTGGTCATGTACGACTACAACGGCGGTGACTCGCGCATCTCGGCCGACATCACCTCCTACATGAACGGCTACAAGGACCCGCGCCGGGCGAAGTACTTCACCATGTCGACCTTCACGGGCGGCATCCAGAACGGCTACATCGGCCTGCGCTCGGGCATCAGCATCCCCACGCAGTCGCTTCTCTACTCGAACATGGTGGTCGACTACACCACGCCGCTCATGTGGATGAACGCCGCCGAGGTGGCCTTCCTCAAGGCCGAGGCTGCGCTGCGCGGCTGGTACGGCTCGACGGCCGACGCGCGGACGCTCTACGAGGAGGGCGTGCGCCTCTCGTTCGAGCAGTGGGGTCTGTCGGGTGACTGCGAGGCCTACCTTGCCGACGCTACGTCGCTGCCCGCCTCCTACGTCGACCCGCTGGGCAAGGAGAGCAACACGGGCGAGACGGGTGCCATCACCGTCAAGTGGGACGAGCGCGGCGACTTCGAGACCAACCTCGAGCAGATTATCACCCAGAAGTGGCTGGCCATCTTCCCCTCGGGCTTCGAGGCGTGGTGCGAGTTCCGCCGTACGGGCTATCCGCGCCTGATGCCGGCGACGAACAACCGCAGCGGCGGCGTGATTCCCCAGGGGGGCTATGCCAACCGCATGCCCTATCCCGTCGAGGAGTACCAGGAGAACAATGCGCACATCAACGAAGCACTCACGCTGCTCGGCGGTCCCGACAACATGGCGACCCGCCTGTGGTGGGACTGCAAGGTCAAATAACCCCTCATCCATAGTCAAGTCATGAAACGAACTATCAAACACATAATCTGCGGTGCCGCGCTGCTGGCGGGTGCGCTCTCGGGCGTCTCGTGCAGCGAGTGGACCGAGAACGAGAAAATCGCGGTCAAGGACCCGGTTTTCGGGGAGTCGAACCCCGAGCTCTACGCCCGTTACGTGGCCGAGCTGCGCGCCTGGAAGCAGAGCGGGCATCAGCGGACCATCGTCTGGTTCGACAACAGCAACAAGCAGCCGGCCAGCCGCGGGGGCTTCTTCTCGGATGTGCCCGACAGCGTCGACATCGTGGCGCTCAAGGCCTCCGGCCGACTGACGGCGAGCGAACTGGAGCAGGTCGCCTCGCTGCACGAGAAGGGGACCCGCGTCATCGGGGCCTTCGACTGCACGGCGCTGCTCGCCTCCGGTGAGGAGGGCGACGGAGCCGGCGAGAGCGCGGAGGGAACCTCCGACGCCGCAACGCGCCTGCGCACGGCCCTCGAGACGCGCATGGCCGAGGTGGAGGCCGATGCACTGGACGGCTTCACGCTCCGCTACGAGCCGACCGACATCACCTTCGCCACCGACGAGGAGCGCACGGCGCAGCTGGCGCTCGACGCCGTGGTGGCCGAGGCGCTCAAGGGGTGGCGCCAGCGTCATCCCGAGGCTCTGCTTCTCTTCGAGGGCACGCCCCAGTACTTCTCCGACGTGGAGGCTGCGGCGCTCTGCGACTATCTGGTGGTCCGCTGCCTCGACGCCGAGTCGGTCTACGACTTCGGCATGCGCGCCCGCCGCATGTGCGGTGTTGCGGGGCTCCCCACCGACCGCTTCGTATGGCTCGTCTCGGCCGTACCCCCCGCCTCGACCGACACGACGGGCTATCTGCTCGACGAGTCGGGTGCCTCGGTGCGCGCGCTGGGCGCTCTGGCCGAGTGGATGCTCCGTCCCGAGGAGTTCGGCAAGGCCGCCGTGGGCATCATGGACGTGCAGTACGACTACTACAACTCGACGATGATTTATCGCTACACGAAGGAGGCCATCGAGACGCTCAACCCCTCCCCTAAAAACTAAAAGGCCATGAAAAGATTCCATACAGCTCTTCTGGCAGCCTGCGCGGTGCTTCTCTCGCTGACGGGCTGCAACAAGAAACCGGCCCCCTTCGGGGATTTCGACAACAAGGTCTACATCGACCAGAACACGAGCGTGACCACGCTGCTGGTCAAGCAGTCGGCCACGACCGACGAGCGTTCGTTCCACGCGGCGACCCCCAAACCGGTCGAGCGTGAGGTGAAACTTCTCTTCGAAGCCGACGAGTCGCTCGTGGCGGAGTATAACCGCTTCTACGGCGAGCAGGCAGAGATGCTTCCCGCAACCTACTTCGAGGTGACGGGCGGCGAGACCTCGATAGCCGTCGGCTCGACGCGTTCGGCTGACGTGACGGTGCGCTTCCACGACCTGGGGCAGCTCGACACGCGTTCGCTCCACGTGCTGCCCGTCACGCTGCGTTCGGCCGAGGGCATCGCCGTGCTGGAGAGCGCCCGCACGCTCTACTACGTGCTGCGCGGCGCTGCCATCATCAACGTGGTGGCCGACCTCGAGGACAGCAACTACATCGCCTTCGACAAGGTGCTCGACGGACAGAGCGCATCGTCGAAGGTGCTCAACGGACTGAACACCCTGACGATGGAGGCGCTCGTCCGCTGCCACGACTACGTGCTCGAACCGGGCATCAAGACCGTGATGGGCATCGAGGGCCACTGCTTGATTCGTATCAGCGACAACGACCTGGCCCCCAACCAGCTGCAGGTGGTCCTGCCGACCTCCTACGGCGGAGGCACCAACTTCACGGAGGCCTCGACCTGCCTCATCCCGGCCAACGAGTGGACCCACATCGCCGTGACGTGCGACGTGGCCGCCGGCCGCGTGGTGGTCTACATCAACGGCGAGGTGGCGCTCGACAAGAGCGGCAACTCCTTCTCGGCCATCAACCTGGGCCAGCCCAAGAACGATGGGCAGGGCAAGGCGCACTACTTCAACATCGGCTACTCCTACGCCTCGGGCCGCGAGCTCCACGGAGAAATCTGCGAGTGCCGCATCTGGAACGTGGTGCGCACGCAGGAGGAGATTGCCTCGCACGTCTACGAGGTCGACCCCGCCAGCGAGGGGCTGGTGGCCTACTGGAAATTCGACGAGGGTACGGGCGACACCATCCGCGACCAGACGGGCAACGGCAACAACGGTACGGCCGACAGCCCGCTGAAGTGGACCGAGGTATCGCTGCCCGAAACCGCCCCCGATGCCAACTAATCTACTGACTTACAAAAACTGGAATTCGTTATGAACCACATGAAGAATATGCGATGGGGAGTTCTGGCTGCCATCTGCGCCACGGCGCTGGTGTCGTGCGCCGAGGATGACATCATCCCCAACGGAATCGACGAGGGGCGCATCGACCCCGTCGGCGAGTGTCTGTGCACGGTCTACAACCCGCAGGGTGCCGCCGGCGCCACGCTGCAGCTCTACACCGAGCCGGTGTCGGGCGAGGTGCAGGTGGTGCTGAGCTCGGCCGCGGGCCGTGCCGTCGACCTCAAGTTCACCTACGACCCCACGGTGCTCGAGGCCTACAACGAGGCCCATGCCACCTCCTTCGAGGCGGTTCCGGCCCAGGCCGTCGAGCTCGAGGCCGACGGAGCGCTGCTCGTAGGCCCCAAGAGCACCCGTTCGGAGCTGCTGCGCGTGAGCGTGCGGCCCGACGAGGCGATGAGCGAGGGAAAGAGCTACGCCCTGCCGCTGCGTCTGAGCAGCCCGACCGAGGGGGTGACCGTCTCCTCGACGGAGGGCTCCTACATCTTCTGGGTGCAGGTGCGCGGCGAGCACCCCTCGACGCAGAAGAGCACGGGCTTCATCACCGTATGCTACGTCGAGGTCAACGAGAACAACCCGCTCAACGCCCTGGAGTGGAGCTGCAAGGCGAGCGGCAAACCGCTCTTCGACATCGTCAACATCTTTGCGGCCAACATCAACTGGCTCGAGGAGGAGAAGCGCGTGGGCGTGGTGCTCAACCCCAACGTGCGCCACATCCTCGACAACCGTGATATCTACATCAAGCCGCTGCAGGATGCCGGCATGCGCGTGAGCCTGACGATTCTGGGCAACGGCGACGGCTCGGGCGTGGCCAACCTCTCGGATGCCGCGGCGCACCAGTTCGCCCAGGAGCTGAAGTCGATTGTCGAGACCTACGGGCTCGACGGCGTCGACTTCGACGACGAGTACTCGCAGTACGAGGCGCACCTCTCGCAGCTCTGGCCCGGGTGCGTGACCTACGGGCCCGGCCCCTATGCGCGTCTGCTCTACGAGGTGAAGATGGCGATGCCCGACAAGCTGGTGCAGCTCTATCAGATTGGCCAGGCCAACTACGGCTTCAAGTCGGCCGTCGAGGGGGTTCGCCCGGGCGACTTCATCGACTACGCCTACTGCGACTACGACGTGCTGATGTCGCCGCCGCATCTGGGCCTCTCGCGCAGCCAGTGGGGCGAGGCGTCGCTCGACATGACCTACGGCTCGGAGTCGAACCCCGCCAACCTGCGGACCAACCGCAGCAGCGGCAACGGCGTGCAGATGGTCTACAACCTCAAGCCGGGCAACAGCCAGTTCACGCCGCTGAACGACGTGGCCAAGTACATCTACGACGACGAGGCCGTATGGTCGGGCGTGCGTCACGAGAAGGACTGGAAGTAGCCGTTAAGGCACGCTCCGCCGCGGAGGCGGAGCCGTGCCGCGCGGAAAAGCAGATTAACACGAAAAGAATCGCAACATGATGAAAAAGATATTTTGGATGTTCGCCGCCGCTCTGGCCTGGACCGGATGCAGCGACGACAACGGAGCCGAGGCTCCGGTTCCCTCCGATACGCTGACGCTGTCGGTCGAGACGCTTGCCTTCGACGCATCGGGCGCGGCGCTCGAGGGGACGAACGAAGTGACCGTAACGAGCAGCGGCGAGTGGCGTCTGGGCGGCCGCCAGCTGTGGTGCCGTCCCTCGAGCGAGGAGGGTGTGAGCGGCCAGGCGGTGAGCTTTACCGTCGAGCCCAACATCGAGCCCGAGGCGCGCGAGGTGCTCTTCACCTTCATCTGCGGCGGCGAGGAGCGCCGTCTGACGGTCACGCAGCAGGCCGCCTCGGAGTTCACGCTCAACGGCGACCGCTACACCTTCACCCCCGAGGGCGGCGAGTTCCGCCTGCGGCTCGAGTCGTCGAGCGAGACCTCGGTGCGCTTCGTGGAGGAGGTCGACTGGATTCACCAGGTCGAGACGCGCGGGTCGCTCTCGTTCTTCTACTTCGAGGTCGACGCCAATGCGACGGGCCGCAACCGCGACGCGCAGCTGGTGGTCTCCAACAAGGAGGGTGACGAGCGCACGGTGACCGTGCACCAGGAGCGCAACCTGCTGCTCGAGGTGACCGAGTCGTCGTTCGAGGTGCCGGTCGAGGGTGCCGAGCTGCGTCTGCACGTGCGGAGCAACCTGCCCTTCCGCGTCGAGCCTTCGGGCGAGTGGATTGTGCTCCAGTCGGAGCCCCTCCAGTCGGAGGAGCTGCAGGAGCAGGAGCTCGTATTCACGGTACAGCCTGCCGAGGAGCCCTTCCGTTCGGGCTTCATCTACCTGCGCACCGACGAGGCGTCGCTTGGGGCCGAGATTGCCGTCGTGCAGGGCGAGCGTCCCCAGGGCATCGAATTCCCCGATGACGCCTTCCGCCAGCTGCTCATCGATGCGGGCTACATCACGGTGCTCGACGGTACGGAGTGCCTGCTTACGGAGACGGGCGAGGCTGCAACCCAGCTGCCGGACCTCTACCGCAAGAACATCTCCTCGCTCAAGGGCATCGAGGCCTTCAAGAACCTGAAGACGCTGGCCCCCAGCGGCATCGGCATGAATCCCATCAAGGAGCTCGACCTGAGCGGCAACCCCAACCTGACCGACATCAACAGGTACAGTTCGTCCAGCGGCTGGCGCTCCTACATCACGCCGGCGCCGCTCGAGGTCATCAACATCGGTGACGCGCCGATTACCGACGGACGGCTCGTATTCGAGGGCCTCTACTGCATGCCCGTTTACGCCGCATCGCTCACCGTTTCGGGCGCTTCGGTCAAGATTATCGAGTTCTCGTCGAAGTACTCCTCCTACGACAAGGCCGAGTGGCTCGACGTCACGGGATGCCCCAACATCCAGAGCATCACGCTCAACAGCTACTACATCAAGACGCTCTACGTGACGGCCGAGCAGAAGAGCGCCATCGACGGAGGCCGTATCACCATTACGGACCAGAACTACTACCAGAACCTCAAGGTCGAGGTTCGGTAGCGCCGCCCGCGCGTGAAGGCGCCCGCCCCGGGCTTCGGCCCGGCGGAGGTCGCCTCCCGCAGCGGAGCACCCTTCGGCCGGGCAGCCGCCCGGCCAGGAGACAGAGCGGAGCAGCGATTCTGCGGAATCGCCGCTCCGCTCTTTTTGTGCCCGGTCTTTGTCGGAATCTGCCGGTTCCGAGCATCGGTTCCGCCGTTTTTTCGTATCTTTGGAGTGCGAAGCGGCAGCGTGCCGCCCCGACCGAACATCGAATACCCGACCAACCTTCATATTCCATGCCCTCGGAACTTCACATCCCTCTGCGGCCCTCACTGCGGCCGCTTCTGTACATGCTTCTGCTCACCCTTCTGCTCGCGGCTGCGGGCTGCTCCTCGCCCGGCGCGGTTGTCACCTTCCGCGAGGCCGACGACCCCACGGCCGACACGCTGGCCGACTGGACGGCCGTCACCCCGGGGCTCAACGTCTCGTGGTGCTCCGTCGACGAACGCTACCCCCGCTCGGTTGCGCCGCAGCTTGACTCCACCCGCTGCCGCCTTACGGCGTGGCGCGGCGAGCGCTGCTCGGCCCAGCTGCTGCTCTGGTCGCCCGACAGCGTGGGCGCCGTGCGCTGCACCATCGGCCGCTTCCGCGGCCGGGGCACATCGCTCCCGGCCAACGTCGCGCGGCTGCGCTTCGTGCGCTACGTGCTGACCGACGAGTTCGGCCCCGGATGCGGCTACCGCAACGACGGCGACTTTGCCGCGTCGCTCTCGCCCGACCTGCTCGACACGCTCGACCGCTTCGACCTGGAGAGTTGCACGACGCGCCCCGTCTGGGTGACGCTCGACGTCCCGGCCGACGCCGTTCCGGGACTCTACCGCACGACGCTCACCGTCGAGGGGCAGGGGGTTGCCCGCCGGCGCCTGGAGCTCGACCTGCAGGTGCTCGACCGGCAGCTGCCGCCGCCCGAGGCGTGGCGCTTCCACCTCGACCTGTGGCAGCATCCCGCCGCCGTGGCCCGCGTCGAGGGGGTGGAGCTCTGGAGCGACGCCCACTTCAAGGCGCTGCGTCCGCTGGTGCGGATGCTGGCCGACGCGGGGCAGAAGGTGGTGACGGCGACGCTCAACCGCGACCCCTGGAACCACCAGTGCTACGACGCCTACGACCCGATGATTCTCTGGAGCCGCCGCGCCGACGGAACGTGGCACTACGACTATACGCGCTTCGACCGCTGGGTCACCCTCTGCCGCGAGGAGGGCATCGTCGGGGCCATCAACTGCTACTCGCTGCTGCCGTGGAACAACCTGCTCGAGTACCGCGACGAGGCGAAGGGAGCGTTGTGCGAGGTCGAGGCCGACCCGGCGACGCCCCGCTTCGAGGAGTACTGGACCCCCTTCCTCCACGACTTTACGGCCCATCTCGACGAGCGGGGATGGCTGGGACTCTGCAACGTGGCCATGGACGAACGCGACCCCGAGACCATGGAGCGGGCCGTGGCGCTGCTGCGCCGCGAAGCCCCCGAGCTGGGCATCGCCCTGGCCGACAACCACGCCAGCTACCGCCGCTATGAGGATTTGGAGGATGTCTGCGTGCAGATTGACTGCCGCGTGGAAGCGTCGGAGCTCGCCCGCCGCCGGAGCGAGGGGCTGGTGACCACCTTCTACGTCTGCTGCTCGTCGGCTTTCCCCAACACCTTCACCTTCTCCCGGCCGTGGGAGGCGCTCTACATGGGGTGGTTTGCCGCGGCGGCGGGCTACGACGGCATGTTGCGCTGGGCCTACAACTCGTGGCCGGCCGACCCGCAGCGCGATTCGCGCTTCACGGCCTGGCCTGCGGGCGACACCTTCATCGTCTACCCCGGGGCGCGCTCCTCGGTGCGCTTCGAGCAGCTGCGCGAGGGGATTGAGGACTACGAGAAAATCGACCTGCTGCGCCGCGAGCTGATGGCCGACCCCTCGGCCGAGGCCGCCGCATGCCTCGACGAACTCAACCGCACGGTGGCGCAGTTCGCCGAGCCCGACCCCGCGCGCCCGTGGCCCGAGCTGCTCGCCCGGGCCCGAGCTCTGCTCGACAGCCTCGCCGCGCGGTAGCGGAGCCGGGGCCCTCTTCCCTTATGCGGACGCATGCCTCCCGAAAAGGCATGCGTCCGCTTTTTTGCGCCCGTCGGGGGATAAAAAACACCCTTTTCCAATAAATATAGGTGCCCCGATGTCCCCGTGCGGCGTGTAAACGGATTGTCACACGTTTCACATGCCGCTGCAACAAACTCTTCGGACTTTTGCATCCGGAAAAGAACTACTATGAGGATGCAGAAGAAAACCGCTATCGTACTTACCTTTGTCGCCCTGTTTTTCGCGGCCGTCCTCCAGGCTGCGCCGCTCCGGGGCCGCGTTATCGACCGCACGACCCGCGAACCGCTCATCGGAGCCACCATCCTGCTGAGCGGCACCACGCGCGGCACCACCTCCGACGCTTCGGGCGAATTCCAGCTCGAACTGCCCCGCGGCGAACACAGCCTCGAGATTTCCTACGTCTCCTACCTCCCCCAGCAGCTCGCCGTGCGCATTCCGGCGGGCGACGGGGTGCTGCTCGTCGAGCTCGAGCCCGATGCGCAGACCCTCACGGCCGTGACGGTGACCGCCCGCAAGAACCTCGAGTCGGAGCGCAGCCTCCAGACCGAGCGCATCGCCTCGAACGTCGCCATCGAGAACATGGGCGCCCGCGAGATGGAGCTCAAGGGTCTGGCCAACGTCAAGGAGGGCGTCAAGAAGATTTCGGGCATCTCCATCGCCTCGGCCGGACAGCTCATCGTCCGCGGCCTGGGCGACCGCTACAGCATCACCACGCTCAACGGCCAGCCCATCGCCTCGCCCAACCCCGACAACAAGCTCATTCCGCTCGACATATTCCCCGCCTCGGCCGTCCGCAACATCACCGTGAGCAAGGTCTACGAGGTGACCTCCTACGCCGACTACTCGGGTGCCCACATCGACATCGGGACGAAGGACCAGAACGGCGAGAACTTCTTCACGGCGGGCTTCTCGGTCGGCGGACGCTTCAACACGCTGGGACGCTCCTTCTACCGCATGGACCACCGCTCGCTCTTCACGCGCCCCGGGGTCGACGCGCGGGCGATGAGCTGCAGCCTTTCGGAGTACCGCGACTACGTCCGCACGAAGAACATCTTCGACACCGACTTCTCGGTTTCGCGCTCCACCTCGCTCCCCTCCTTCGGCGGCAACATCGCCTGGGGCCACAACTTCAAGGTGGGACGCCAGACGCTGAGCATCCTCGTCTCGGGCGGCATCGACAACGGCGCGCAGCGCATGGACGACGCCCAGACGCGTATCCTCGAGGGTACGGGCACCGTGACCGACGAGTATACCTACGACAGCTTCGCCTCGGAGCTCAAGATGGCGGCGCTGGCCAACGTGGGGATGACCCTGCGCGAGAGCGACCGCGTGGGCTACACCTTCTTCTATGCCCGCAACGCCGTCGACACCTACATGAGCCGCGAGGGTTTCGACGCCGAGGGGCACAACCTCGTGGGCAGCAACGACGTGCTCCACATCTACAAGCTGATGACCCATCAGCTCAACGGCCAGCACGACTTCGGCGAGCGGTGGCAGCTGCGCTGGAGCGGCTCCTACTCCTCGACCTCCTCGGACGAGCCCGACCGGCGCCAGGTGATGTTCCGCCGCCGCGACGACGGCTCGCTCACCCTCTTCAAGCTCAACCAGCAGGAGACGATGCGCTACTTCGGCGAGCTCGGCGAGCATGAGTGGAACGGCCACGTGGCGGCAGACTACCGCTTCGGCGCCCACAAGCTGACGGCCGGCGTCGCCTACAAGGACAAGTCGCGCGACTACCGCGGCACGCGCTTCTACTACGACCTCTCGGCGCTCGACCCCGAAATCGACGACATCTACGATACGAACGGCTACCTCTCGTTCGAGAATGTCCAGAACGGCTCGCTCACCATCAACCGCCAGCAGCAGCCCAAGGACAGCTACGAGGCGGGCAACCGGATTCTGGCCGGCTACCTCTCGCTGGACCTTCAGGCCACCGAGGCGCTGCTCATCAACGCCGGCGTGCGCTACGAGGTATCGAAACAGTGGGTCCGCTACTACGACGACCAGAGTCTGGCCAAGCGGCGCGACCTGGACAAGAACGACCTCTTCCCGGCGCTCAACCTCAAATATTCGCTCGGCGAGCGGCAGCAGCTGCGCCTCTCGCTCTCGCGGACCGTCACCCGCCCCTCGTTCATCGAGATGGCCCCGTTCCTCTACCAGGAGTCCTACGGCTCGATGCAGCTGCGCGGTAACGAGGCGCTGCAGAACGGCTACAACTACAACGTCGACCTGCGCTACGAGCTCTTCAACCGCGGGGGCGACATGCTCTCGGTGACGGGCTACTACAAGTTCCTCGACCAGCCCATCGAGCGGGTGCAGATGCTCTCGGGCGGCGCCGCGGTCCACACCTTCCGCAACGCCGACAACGGCATGGCGGCCGGCATCGAGGTCGAAATCCGCAAGGCGCTTCTGCCCGACCTGCGCATCGGCGTCAACGGCTCCTACATGTACACCAACGTCAAGCTGCCCGAAGGGGGCGCCTATACCAACAAGGAGCGCGCGCTGCAGGGCGCCTCGCCCTACCTCTTCAACGCCGACCTGACCTATGCCCCCGCGCTGAGCGGCGAGCGGCGCCTCTCGCTGGCCCTACTCTACAACCTGCAGGGGCCCCGCATCCATGCGGTCGGCATCTCGGGCCTTGGCGACGTTAAGCAGCGGACGATGCACACGCTCGACTTCGCCGCCTCGTACCGCTTCAACCGCCTCTTCGAGGTGAAGCTCCAGCTGGAGAACCTGCTCGACCAGTCCTACGTCTTCGACCAGGAGGTTCCCCAGGCCGGCACGACGGTCGAGGTGGAGCGCTACCGGCCGGGTCCGGGCTTCAAGGTGGGGCTCAGCATCCGCTTCTGAGCCTTCACGCCACACCACACGCAACAAACCACAGGGTATTATAAAATCACTAAAAACTTTTCGACAAGATGAAAACGAACTGGAAGATGATGAGCGCGGTCCTCGCGGCCGGTGCGATGCTCCTTGCAACCTCCTGCTCCGAGAGCAGCTCGGACGACGCAACGCCGGCACTCGGCGGTGAAATCGCCTCGGGGCAGACGCTCGTGGGCAACGTCACCTCGGATGCCTACCTGCTCAAGGACGGAACCTATAAACTGAGCGGCGGCCTGCACGTCAAGTCGGGCGCAACGCTCCACATCGCCGAAGGGGTCACCATCGAGGCCATCGACGATGCCGTGGTGGACTACATCCTCGTGGAGCAGGGCGGCAAAATCGACGCCCAGGGTACGGCTTCCAAGCCGATTGTGATGACCAGCGAGCTGAAGAAGCCCGGCGCCTGGGGCGGCATCCACATCTGCGGCCGCGCCCACACGAATGCCGGTGCCGGCGTCCTCTCGGAAATCGGCAACGCCCCCTACGGTGGCTCGGACGACGCCGACAACTCGGGTACGCTGCGCTACATCCGGCTCGAATATACCGGCTTCGCCTTCGACGAGGAGCATGAGGCCAACGGCGTCTCCTTCTACGGCGTGGGCAACGGCACGACGGTCGAGTACCTGCAGGCCTACAAGGGCTCGGACGACGGCTTCGAGTTCTTCGGCGGCTCGGTCGACGTGAAGCACATGGTATCGACCAGCTGCTCGGACGACTCGTTCGACTGGACCGAGGGCTGGAACGGCCGCGGCCAGTTCCTGGTGGCCTATCAGGAGGGCGAGTCGACGCTCGGCTACGAGTGCGACTGCCTGATGGAGTGCGACAACAACGGCACGAACTTCAGCGCCACGCCGGTGGCACACCCCGTGCTGGCCAACCTGACGCTCGTGGGCAACGGCTCGACGGAGAGCACGCACGGCATTCGTCTGCGCGCCGGTACGCAGGTCGAGCTCTGCAACGCCCTCATCACGGGCAAGCCGGGCTGCATCACGCTCGAGACCACCGAGACCGAGCAGGCACTCAAGGAGGGAACTTCGAAGCTCACCCACATCGCCATGAGCTCGGAGCTGGTATCCGAGAAGGGCATCTACACCAACAGCGACTTCGAGGCCGCAACGGACAACAGCACCGACTACACCCCGGCGCTGACCAACCACTACGTGGGTACGGTGGCCGGCGGCGAGGCTCCGTCGGACAGCTTCTTCACGGCAGCCAACTACAAGGGCGCCGTACCGGCCGACAACGACTGGACGGCCGGCTGGACCCTCTGAGCGGACCGACTCCCTTCGGCCGGGGCTCGTCTGCGGCGATGAATGCGGACGGCGCCTCTGCCGGAACGGAAAAACCGGAACTTCCCCTGCGGAAGTTCCGGTTTTCTCGTTTTGTTGTGCCGGGGCGCGGCGGTCGGCGGCGCCTTTTCGGTGCGGGCGGTCGAAGTGACGGCGGTCGGAGCGTCGAAGTGGCTTTCGGTGCTTTCGGCTCGGGCGGCCCTGTTGCCCGGTTTTTGTGTCGGTGTGATTCGGCCCGGAGGAGGGGGCCGCTTCCGGTCGGGGAGCGCTTCGTGCGCGGCTCAGTCGCCCGGTTTTTGTGTCGGTGTGGCTCGGCACGGAGGAGGGGAGGTCCGCTTCCGGTCGGGGAGCGCTTCGAGCGCGGCTCAGTCGTTCTTGAAGAGGTCCACCTCGCCGGTTTCGACCTTGCGGTACATGTCGGCCAGCTCGGCGATGACGGGCGAGACGAATTCGAGCGTGTCGGTGACGGCCGACTTGCCCCCCTCGCCCTTGATGCGGTAGAGCATGGCGGCGTAGAGGGCGCGGAAGCAGAGCTCCGTGTCGCTCATGCCGGGGTTCCCTATAATCTGGCGCAGCCGCGGCAGTTCGGGTTCGAGCCGTGCGAAGGTGGTGCGGTAGTGGGCCCCCACGGGGAGCTTGAGCAGCTGGAGATGGAGGTTGTGCATGTCGGCGATGAGGTGGAGCGTATGCTCCAGGTGGCCCTTTTCGTCCTTGCCCTCCTGGTGGAGCAGGTTGACGATGTCCATGTACCAGAGCAGGAAGAGGTGCTTCTTCTCCTCGGGGATGTCCTTGCGCGGCTCGACGAGCTGCGAGAAGATGGCCTCGGGGCTGAACTGCAGCGCGCGCAGCAGGTCCTCGAGCTGCCACAGATAGAGGATGTATTCGGCGATGTTTTCGCGCCGTTTGGCTTGTGCTATATCCATTGTTCCACTTTTTTCAACCGTTCCGGCGGCCCGGTCCGTTCCCCGGCGGCCCGGTCCGTTCCCCGGCGGCCCGGTTTGTTTCCCGACGGTGAGACGTTCCCCGGCCGCCCGGTTTGTTTCTCCGGCTGCCCGGTCCGTTCCCCGGCTGCCCGGCTCGTTTTTCGGTCGCAGGTCTGTTTCCCCGGCTGCCCGGTCCGTTTTCTGACCGTCCGGCTCCCCGGTCCTCCGGCTCCCCGGCCCTTCAGCCTCCCCCTGGTAGGTTACTTTTTCGAACTGACAATCCAGGTCGTGGGACCCGTGCGGTGCTTGAGGAAGTACTCCTGCGACTTGAGCAGGTTGCGCGACTGGAGCACCATGTTCTTCGTCTCGTTGAGAATCGTCAGATAGAGCATTGAGGCCTTGGTGTTCACCTTGGCTTCGTTGATGCGGCAGAGCTCCGACTTGATGGCCTCGGCGATGGACTCGAAGAGCTGGTCACGCAGCGTGAGCACCTCCTCGATATCCGAGAAGTCGCCCTCGCGCAGCATCTGGTTGATGCGGCGGTAGATTGACTCCACGTCGTCGTTGATGGACATCAGGTCCTTGGCCTGCGCCTTCGAGAGCCCCTCGTGGTTGTTGTCGATGTGCTCGAATGCCGGGCGCGTGATGTGCATCAGCGCCTTGGTCGTCTCGTTGAGGTAGTCGACCACCTGGACGTAGTAGTGGGCCGTATTGACGTCGCCGCTCTGCAGCTGCTTGAGCGTGGGCAGCAGCGTGTACTTGCGTTCGCGCGACTGGTAGAAGAGGTCGTTCGACTCCTTGACCATGTTGCGCAGCTCCTTGCGGTTCTCCATCATCACGGCGATGAGCGTGCGGTCGTAGATTTTCGTGGCGCTCTCCATCGTGGTGCAGACCTCTTCGCGCAGGCTGTGGATGATGTCCTCGTTGGTGGCCTCCTTCCTGCTCTGCGTGGCGGTCTGCTTCTCCTTCTTGCGGAAGTTGCTGTGGTAGAGCATGTAGCCGCACAGCAGCGTGATGACCACGAAGGCCGTCGTGCCGCCGTAGACGAGCGCCAGCCCGACGATGAAGGCGATGAGGAATCCGCCGAGCGCCGTGACGAACCATCCGGCGACGACGGTCATCACGCCCGAGATGCGGTATACGGCGCTCTCGCGGCCCCAGGCGCGGTCGGCAAGCGACGTTCCCATCGCCACCATGAAGCAGACGTAGGTGGTCGAGAGGGGGAGCTTGAGCGAGGTGGCCATGGCGATGAGCAGCGACGAGGTGGTGAGGTTCACCGTGGCGCGAATCATGTCGTAGGGGGCGCCGCTGTGTTCGACGTCCTCGTATTCGAAGCGGCGCGAGATGGCGTCGCGGACGCGCTGCGGAATGACGCGCGCGATGCCGGCGTTGATGTTGAGCGCCGCGCGGACAATCGTGCGCGAGAAGAGCGACGAGCCGTACTGCTCGGAGCCCTCGTCGCCCTGTGCCGAGAGCGAGATTTCGGTCTCGGTGACGTGCATCGACTTCTTCGAGGTCCAGAGCGTGAGAATCATGATGGCGCCCGCGGCGAGCAGCACCAGGAAGTTGGCCGGGACGTTCTCGTTGAGCGCACCCATGAGCATCTGGCTGTCGCCGGCGTGGCGGGCGATGCTGTAGGCGTCGAATCCGGCCACGGGCACGCCGATGAAGTTGACCAGGTCGTTGCCGGCGAAGGCGAGCGCCAGCGAGAAGGTGCCGGCCAGAATCGTGATGCGCAGGATGTTGATTTTGAGCCGCTGGATGAAGAAGAGCAGCAGCGAGCAGCCCACCCAGCAGATAAACAGCGAGAGGAGCAGGTGCTGGTCGATGAAGCGGATGAAGGCGAGGCCTGCGAGCACCGTCTTGAGCCCCTTGAAGAGGGCGAAGTAGACGATGGCCGTCAGCGAGGCGCCGCACCAGAGCGAGCCGTAGCGGCGGAAGAGCGCCGTGTAGCGGAACGAGAAGATGGTGCGCGAGATGTACATCACCACCGTGCCGCAGGTGAAGGCGATGACCACCGAGAGCAGAATCGCCGAGACGATACCCATGGCCCGCGACGTGTTGATGAATTCGCCCAGTGCGGAGGTCCCCAGCGCCGGGTCGTTCGAGATTTTGTAGATGGAGACGGCGATGGCCGAGCCCAGCAGACAGAAAATCAGCGAAACGGTGGTCGAGGTGGGCAGACCCCACGAGTTGTAGAGGTCGAGCAGGATGACGTTGGCGAACATGACGCCCAGATAGAGGGTCATCACCTCCTGGAAGGTGAATCGTCCGGGGTCGAACATGCCGCTGCGGGCCACCTCCATCATGCCGCTCGAGGTGAGGACTCCGATGATGATGCCGACGGAGGCCACCGTGAGAATCGTTTTCATCGAGGCGGCTTTCGACCCGATGGCGGAGTTGAGGAAGTTGACGGCGTCGTTCGTCACGCCGACAAAGAGGCCGGAGACAGCGAGAATCCCGAGAATGACGATGATGACGGTGTAGATTTCGCTCATGAGAGGTCCTTGATTGTTTGGACAAAATTACGCCAAATTTTTCGCCGAAACGACCTCTTCATGGATTGTTAACGTTAACTTAACGCTCGGCCGGCTCAACGAAAAGAGCCGCGACGCTGGTGCATCGCGGCTCTTCGTTGCAGAGGCGGAGCAGGCTCCGCCGCAGGGTCAATCCTCGTCGGTGTCGGTGTAGGCCTTCAGCAGCTTCTCCTGCACGTCGGCGGGCACCTGTTCGTAGGAGGCGAACTTCATCGAGTAGGTTGCCGAACCCGACGTGAGCGACGAGAGCGAGGTCGAGTAGCGGTAGAGCTCGGCCAGAGGCACCGATGCGTTCAGGCGGTCGAAGCCCTTGTCGGACTCCATGCCCAGAATCATGGCACGGCGGTTCTGCAGGTCGCTCATCACGGCGCCCATGTATTCGCTCGGCACGAGAATCTCGACGTTGTAGATGGGCTCCATGATTTTGGGCCCGGCGTTGCGGAAGGCCTCCTTGAAGGCGTTGCGCGCCGCCAGCTTGAACGAGATTTCGTTTGAGTCCACCGGGTGCATCTTGCCGTCGTAGATGACCACGCGGATGTCGCGGGCGTAGGAGCCCGTCAGCGGGCCCTCGTCCATCTTCTCCATGATACCCTTCAGGATGGCGGGCATGAAGCGCGCGTCGATGGCGCCGCCGACGATGGCCGAGTAGAACTGCAGCTTGCCGCCCCACGGGAGGTCGTACTCCTCCTTGGTCTTGACGTTGACGGTCATCTCGCCCTTGCCGGGAATCTTGTAGTTCTTCGGTTCGGGCATCCCCTCGTAGTAGGGTTCGATAATCATGTGCACCTCGCCGAACTGGCCCGCGCCGCCCGACTGCTTCTTGTGGCGGTAGTCGGCCTGGGCGACCTTGGTGATGGTCTCGCGGTAGGGGATGCGCGGCGCGATGTAGTCGTAGGCAATCTTGTTGTCGGCGGCGATGCGCGTGCGCAGGATGTTCAGATGGTGCTCGCCCTGACCCTGGACGATGGTCTGCTTGAGCTCCTTGGAGTACTCGACCAGGATGGTGGGGTCCTCGTACTTGGCGTCGGCGAGCAGCTTGCCGAGCTTCTCCTCGTCGGCCTGCTCCTTGCACTTCACGGCGGCGCGGTAGCGCGGCTCGGGGAAGACAATCGGCTCGACGGTGACGGGTGCGGCGGCTGCCGCGAGGGTGTCGTTCGTGCGCGTGCCCTTGAGCTTGACCGTGCAGCCGATGTCGCCGGCCGAGAGCTCGGTCACCTTGATGCGGTTCTTGCCCGCCACGGCGAAGAGTTGCGAGAGCTTCTCCTTGTTGCCCGTGCGGGTGTTGACGAGCTCGCACCCCTCGGTGAGCTTGCCGCGGATGACGCGGAAGTAGCTGATTTCACCGATGTGCTGCTCAATCTGGCTCTTGAAGACGAAGGCCACGGCGGGCTGCGTCTCGTCGGCGGCGAGCTCCTCGCCCTCGGTCGTGAGGAACTTGGGGGCCTTGAGCGGGCCGGGGGCCACGTTGATGATGAACTCCATCAGACGCTTCGTGCCGATGTCGTAGCGGCCCGAGGTGCAGAAGATGGGCATCACCTCGCGGCGGGCCAGACCAATCTTCAAACCCGAGCGGATGTCGTCCTGCGTGAGCGTACCCTTGTCGAAGTAGAGCTCCATGAGCGCCTCGTCGTGCTCGGCGGCCATCTCGACGAGCTCCTTGTTGAGCATCTGAGCCTTTTCGAGCTCCTCGGCCGGGATTTCGAGCTCCTCGCGGTGTCCGTCGTGGTCCTTGAAGCGGTACATCTTCATCAGCAGCACGTCGATGAAGGCGTTGAACTCGGGACCCTGGTTCACGGGATACTGTACGATGACGGGTTTCACGCGCGAGGCGGCCTTGATGGATTCGTAGGCGGCTTCGAAGTTGGCCTTGTCGGCATCGAGCTGGTTGATGACGCCGATGACGGGCTTCTTGAGGATGCGGGCGTAGCGGGCCTGGATTTCGCTGCCGACCTCCCAGCCGTTCTGGGCATTGAAGAGGAATACGCCGACGTCGCCCACCTTGAAGGCCGAGAAGAGGCTGCCGCAGAAGTCGTCCGACCCGGGGCAGTCGATGATGTTGAGCTTGCGCTCCATGAATTCCGTAAAGAGGATGGTGGAGTAAATCGAGCGTTTGTATTCGTGCTCGATGTCCGTATTGTCCGAGAGCGTGTTGTTCGTCTCGATACTACCCCTGCGGTCGATGACCTTACCCTCATAAGCCATCGCTTCGGCAAGGGTAGTCTTACCCGAGCCGGGCGCGCCGATGAGAACGATGTTCTTGATTTCCTTTGCTGAATAGTTTTTCATATCCCGTGAAAGTTTTAAGGTTGTTTTCGGTTGCTGCCGCGCCGTCGTGCGCCGGTCCTCGGGTGAAGGCTTCCGTGCGTATCGCAGCCCTCGGTTTCGCTGCCGTGCGATGCGGTCCGGGCGGAGGCGGTGCGGGGCTTCGGCGACCGGGAATGTCGTTTTAGCCGACTATAAATATACAAAAAAATCGGGATAACCAAATACCGTCGGCGAAAAAGGGGCTCCGCGACGCCGGAAAAGCCCCGGAAAAGCGCCGGAAAAGGGGTGGATGCGGGCCGAATACGGGGTCGAAGGAGGCGGAACGGGCCGCGGGCCACGTGGCGGCGGGCGGAGAGGGCGAAGGGGCGGAGCGGAGTCGCGAAGGGTCGGGAGGAGGCGGAACACGGTCGGGACGGGGAGCGGGAGCGATGGGGGCGAATGGAAACAGTGCGGGGCAGGGCGGGTCGTGGCCGCCTCGGCGCCCTCTCCGCTATTCCCCTTTTCTTCCGGTGCGGCGCACCGAGAGCGGCGCCGACCCCGTCATGCGACGGAAGAAGCGTGCGAAGAGCGACGGGGAGCCGAAGCCCAGCAGCTCGGCAATCTCCGTCACGCTCAGGTCGGTCGAGCGCAGCAGCACGTTGGCCTCGCGCAGGCGGAAGTTCGCAATCCAGTATCCGGGCGTGTGCTCCGTGGCGCGTGAGATGGCGCGGATGAGGTACTTCTCGGTGATGCAGAGCTCGGCGGCGTAGAACTTCGGGCTGTGCTGCTGGCGGAAGTTGCGGTGGAGCAGCGCAAAGAAGCCGTCGGCAATCTGCTCGCAGCGGGCGCCGCGCCGGCGCAGGGGCCGGTCGGCATAGAGGTGCGAGGTCTCGGCGACGAGGACGAACAACAGCGCCTCGACCACCTCGCGGCGCGAGGGGAAGCCGTCGCGGGCAAGCTGCATGCGCAGGAAGTCGAAGAGCTCGCTCAGGCTCCGCCACGCCTGACGGTCGGGCGCGATGCAGGGGCTCTGCTCCATCGCCTCGCTGACCGAGGCCCGGAGCAGGAAGGGCTGCCCGGCCAGAAAGTCGAACGAGAAGCTGAGCATCCGCAGCCGGAGCTCCGCTGTGTGCGACTCCACGCGGATGCGGCGCGAGGGGGTGAGGCAGAGCAGCTGACCGCGCTCCAGCTCGTGGCCGATGCCGTCCACCTCGATGCGCATCGCGCCCTCCGTACAGAGCGCGATACGCAGCCCGTCGAAGCTGTCGTGCACGGTGCGTCCGCACGGAAAGAGCGCCTCGAAGGCGGCGGTCTCCTCCATGAGCGAACATTCGGCCGGCAGAATGGCGTTGCCGGGCTCTCTTTGTCTCTCGTTCATCGTCGCAGCGAGGGGGCATACTCCCCCTTTCGAGGACAAAGATAGCGAAAATCGGCCTCGAATGGCGAATAAAGGTGCGGAAAAAGTGAACCGATGCACGGCAACAAGCGCCAATGCGCGGGAACTTTGCGCCGTCGAAAATGAATCATAACGCGAATCGATGAAACAGAACGCTACCGCACCCACACTTCCCGGACCCGCCGTGCGCAACTCCGAGGCCTACCTGCTGGTGGTCATCGGGGTGGTATCGGCCTTCGGCCCCTTTCTGACGGACTTCTATCTTCCGGCGCTTCCGGCGCTGGCCCGCTGGTTCGAGGCTCCGGCCTCGCTCGTGCAGCTGAGCCTCACGGTGAGCATGGTGGGGCTGGCCGTCGGTCAGCTCCTCTTCGGCCCCCTGAGCGACAAGTACGGCCGCAAGGCGCCGCTGCTGGGTTCGATGGTGCTCTTCGTAGCCGCCACGGTGGCCTGCATCCTCTCGCGCTGCATCGAGACCTTCCTCCTCTTCCGTCTGGTGCAGGGATTCGCCGGTGCGGGGGGCGTGGTCATCTCCAAGTCGGTGGCTTCGGACCTCTACGAGGGGCCGGCACTGACGCGCTTCTTCGTGATGCTGGCCTCGGTCCAGGGGCTGGCGCCCATCCTGGCGCCGGTGCTGGGCGGCCTGCTGCTCGAATATACCGACTGGCGGGGCATCTTCGGCGTGCTGACGGGGCTGGGCGTGGCCGTCTGCCTTGTACTGGCCGCCTTCCATGAGTCGCTGCCCGCCGCCCGCCGCTCGACGGACGGCATCGTGGCCACCTTCGGCCACTACCGCCCCGTGCTGCGCAACCGACCCTTCCTTTCGTGCGTCGCCGTGCAGGCGCTGGCCATGGGGGTGATGTTCACCTACATCTCCTCGTCGCCCTTCCTCTTCCAGCAGCATTACGGCGTCTCGTCGCTCTCCTACAGCCTGCTCTTCGGCGCCAACGCCTTTGCCATCATGCTGGGCAGCTTTGCGGTGACCCGCTTCAGCGGAGCCCGGCGGGCGATGGTGGCCGGTGCGCGCGCCTTCGTGGCGCTCGGCGTGGTGACGGGCGCCGTGCTGGCAGCCGATGCGCCGGTGTGGTGCGTCGAGGCAGCCTTCTTCGCGCTGCTCTTCTGCATGGGGCTGGTGCTGCCCACCTCCACGTCGCTCGCGCTGGAGTTCGAACGGGCCAACTCGGGCATTGCCTCGGCGCTGATTGGCTGCTCGATGTTCCTCGTCGGCGGCATCGTCTCGCCGCTGACGGGCTTCGGACCGATGCAGTGGACCACGGCGCTGCTCATCGTGCTCTGCGCCGCCGGCACGCTGCTCTGCGCCCGCCGCGTCCCCGAGAGCCGCGCCTGATTGCGGAGCCGGCTGCCGGCAGTCGGCGGGGCGGCAGCTTTGGCCGGCCCGTTGGACCGGAATCGAAAAAACGCCTGCAAACCCTTGCGAGGGTCTGCAGGCGTTCTGCTTTTCTTCTGTCCTCTGCGGTCGCACCGCTCCGGTATCGGGGCCTCCCGTCGGGCGGCGCTCCGAGGCGCAGGGGCTGCCTCCGCTTCGGCTGTTCAGAACGGCCGCTCCCGGGCGGTATTGCTTCCGGTTTGTATTGCTCCGGGGCCTTCGTCGCTAAGCCTCGGGCGAAGGGGCCTCGGCGGGCGTCTGTTCGCCGAAGAGGCGCTGCAGCGTCCGGGCCAGCTGCTGCCCGGCCAGCTGCCGCTCCTGTTTGGTCGAGGTGCCGTCGCCCCGCTCGCCGACGATGACCCGAAGCTCCGACGCCTCGATGTCGAACGCCTCGGCCAGCGCGAAAAGGAGCGCTCCTTCGCGGCTTCCGACCTTGGGCAGCGGCTCCGTGTCGTCTGTACCGTCTGCACCGTCCGCATCGTCCGCATCGTCCGCACCGTCCGCGTCGTCCGGCTCTTCTGCGCCTGCGTCGTTCACCTCGAACGTTTCGTCCGCCACTTCGGTCCCGTCCGCCTTGTCCGGTCCGTTCGGCTCCCCGGCTGCCTCCGCTTCGAAAGCCTCGGGTGCCGCCTCCTTGGCTCCGTATCCCTCCGTCGCCGTCTCGTCCGGCCCGGGCACCACGCCGTCTGCCAGCGGCAGCCCCAGGTCGGGCCCCGTGGTCTGGTAGAGGTGCTCCTCGCAGCCCGTGCGGTCGCGGGCGGTGACCACCTCGACCACCGTTTCGGGGCTCAGCGTCCCGTCGTGAAGCTGTGCGAAGCCCGCCAGCACCAGGTGGTGGGGCCGTTTGGCGCGCACGGCGCGGACGATGCAGGCGGCCGTCTCGGCGGCCGAACCGCCGGCCACGAAGACCGGAGCCTTCGTGCCGGTGAGGATGAAGGCCTTGGCCTCCTCGATGGTGGGGAAGATGAAGATGCGTCTCATGGCCTGAGGGTGCTGCGGCTGTGCGGCGGATTATTGGCCGACCACGGCCTCGAGCTCCTCGACCGTGATGGGAATCTTGCGGTCGCCCAGGATGCGGCTGCCGGTCTCGGTGACCAGAATGTCGTCCTCGATGCGGATGCCGCCGAAGTCGCGGTAGTCGTCAAGCGCCTCGTAGTTGACGATGCCGCGGTAGAGCCCCTCGGCGCGGCACTTGTCGATGAGCGCCGGGATGAAGTAGAGCCCCGGCTCGTCGGTCATCACCGTACCCGGCTCGATTCGCCACGCCGCACGGTAGATGCAGGTGGCCGACTTGGCGGCGCGCTCGGCAATCGACGAGAAGTCGAACGAACGCTCGCCCATCGCCTCGCAGTCGTGCACGTCCATGCCCAGACCGTGCCCCAGTCCGTGGGGCATGAACATCGTCATGGCACCCGAATCCAGCGCATCGGAGACCGTGCCGCGCAGCAGCCCGAGCCCCATGAGCCCCTCGGCCAGCACGGTGTAGGCGGCCTTGTGCACCTCGGTGTACATCATGTGGGGCTTGACGATGCGGGCCACGTGGTCGTGGGCCGCCAGCACGATGTTGTAGATGTCGCGCTGGCGCGGCGTGAAGCGTCCGCTGACGGGGTAGGTGCGCGTGTGGTCCGAGCAGTAGTTGTTGACCGTCTCGGCTCCGGCGTCACAGAGCAGCAGGCGCCCCTCCTCCAGCACGCCGTCGGCGTTGAGGTTGTGGAGCGTCTCGCCGTGCTGCGAGACAATCGAGGGGAACGAGACGCCCGAGCCGTAGGACTTGGCCACCCCTTCGATGGCGCCGGCGATTTCGCGCTCGACCACACCCGGACGGCACATCTTCATGGCCAGCGTGTGCATGCGGTAGCCAATCTGGAAGGCGCGCTCCATCTCCTCAATCTCCTCGGCGCTCTTCTTCTCGCGCATCTCGGCGACGGCCATCATCAGCTCGACCGACTTGTAGTCGTGCAGCAGTTCGGGCTTGATGCCCAGTAGCGCCGAGAGCTGGAGCTTCGTCTCGCCGCGGTAGGGGGGCAGGTAGTGGACCCTGCGCCCCAGCGCGATGGCCTTGCGCAGCCGCGCCTCGAGCTCGGCCAGCGGATGGGTCTCGGTGATGCCCACGCGGGCGCCCAGCTCGTGCAGCGAGGGCTGCGGGCCGGTCCAGATGATGTCCTCGACCGTGAAGTCGTCGCCGTAGAGCGCCTCGTCGCCCGAGTCGACGTCGATGATGCCGATGAGCGACGGCGTGTTGAGGCCGAAGAAGTAGAGGAACGACGAGTCCTGGCGGAAGTAGTATGCGTTGTTCGGATAGTTGTTCGGCGCGAGGGTGTTGCCCGGGAGCACGATGAGTCCCTGGCCGATTTTCTTGCGCAGCGTCAGACGGCGTGCGGCATAGGTCTTGGCTGAAAACATGGCTATTTGATGATTTATTCGTTGTGCGGGGTTCGGTTGCCCGCGCGGAGCCCGGCGGCTCCGGGGCGAACCCCACAAATGTACTAAAAATCCTGCGAGAATCCGCCTGCGGAGCTCTTTTTTTGCGGCAGCGGCCGCCGGACGGTTTTCGGGTGGGGCGGCTGAGCTACCGCTTTCGCTTGCGGGCGAGCCCTTCGGGGAGCGGCAGACGGATGCGCGAGAAGCTGACGACGGCGCCGGCCAGGGCGAAGCAGGCCGAGAGGAGCAGCGCCGTCTGGGTGCTGTTGCCGGGCACCAGGTGGAAGAGCAGCGCCATGAGCGCCGCGCCGGTGGTCTGCCCCACGAGGCGCGCCGTGGCGAGCATGCCGCTGGCGCTGCCGCTCCGCTGGGGCGGCGCCGAGGCGATGAGGATGCTGTTGTTGGGCGACTGGAAGAGGGCGAAGCCCGCGCCGCAGAGCATCAGCCGCCAGATAATCTCGCCCTGGGGCGGATTGTCGGGCAGGAAGGCGAGCAGCAGCAGTCCGGCGCACATGGCCGTGAGGCCCATGCCGCCGAGCAACCCGGCGTGGATGCGCTCGACCAGATAGCCCGCCACGGGGGCCACGACCATGATGATGGCGGGCCAGGCGGTCATGAGCAGCCCCGTCTCCACCTCGTCGTAGCCGCAGGCGTGCTGCAGGTAGAAGGGGAGCGCCACCAGGGCGAGCATCTGGGCGATGAACGAGCAGATGGAGGTGAGCACCGAGACCGTGAAGATGGGGATGCGCAGCAGGTCGAAGGGGAGGATGGGGTAGGGCTCGCGCAGCTGCCGGCGGACGAAGAAGAAGCCGATGAGCAGCAGGGCGGCCACGCCGAAGGCAATCAGCCGCGGGTCGAGGCCGTGGGAGAAGCCCTCGATGGAGGCGATGAGCAGTCCGAAGGTGAGGGCGTTGAGCACGCCGTCGCGCCAGTCGAAGCGGTGGTCGCGCACCAGCACGGGGTTCTGGGGCAGGTAGCGGCGGCTCAGCACGAAGGCGGTGACCCCCACCGGGATGTTGACGGCAAAGAGCCACGGCCACGAGGCGACCGAGAGAATCGCGGCGGCGAGCGTCGGACCGGCGACGGCCGAGACGGCGACCACCGTGGCGTTGATGCCCATGCCGCGTCCGAGCTGGGCGCGGGGGTAGATGTTGCGGATGAGGGTGGTGTTGACCGAGGTGACGGCGGCGGCGCCGAAGCCCTGCAGCACGCGCGTCAGGACGAGCGTGGCGAAGGAGTAGGAGCAGGCGCAGCCCACCGAGGCGAGCGTGAAGAGGGCCAGACCGCCGAGGTAGATTTTGCGGTATCCGACCACGTCGCCCAGCGCCGAGAAGGAGAGCAGCGAGACCATGATGGCCAGCTGGTAGGCGTTGACAATCCAGATGGAGTCGGCCTCCGAGATGCCCAGCTCGCGGCCGATGGTGGGGAGTGCGACGTTGGCGATGGCGCCGTCGATGACCGAGAGCGAGACGCCGAAGGCGACGGCGACGATGGCCCACAGGCGGCGGGGCATCGGCAGCCCGTCCCACGCGGGGGCGGCGGAGGTTTTCAGGGGCGGAGTGTGCGTCATAGCAAAGACAAAGATACGAAAAGCGGGCGTACGTTCAAGCGAAAAAAGGGGGTTCGGGGTTGCAAATGCGCCAAAAGGGAAAATGCTGTCGGCGCAAATGGAGGGTGGAAAGAGGCGGGGATGGAGCGTGGAAAGGCGAGAAGGATGGAGCGGCGGCGCATGCAAAACGGGGAGGGTGGATGCGGAATGGAAGTATGGCGGGCGCAAAAACGAGAGGGGAGGGAGGCGGAAAATGGAGGGGCGCAAAAACGGGGAGGAGGCACAGAATGGAGAGAAGGCGAGCGCAAAAACGGGAAGGGTGACAGGCCGAAAATGGAGGGGAGGGAGGCGTGAAAATGGAAGAGCGGACGCAAAAATGCGGGGCCGCGGCACGGGCGGGCGTGGGGCACAAAAAATGGAAGGGCCCGACCGCCGTCGGACCCTTCCGGTGAACTTTTATTAGGTATGGTTAGAAAAAACAGGTTGTTACTCGATTTGCCCCTCCCCAGTTTGCCCCCGTGTCGCTTATTCCCCGGGTGCCGCCCCTTTCCCGGTTTTGTACAGGCTTTTTTCTTGGGTTACTCCTGTGCCTCCCGGATTTCCCTTTGGCTCTTTCCGGATTCCCTTCGTGGCCTTCGGGGTATTCTCCGGCTCTTTCCCGCGTTTTTCCGGCTTCCGGGACCTGCGGGCCTCATTCGACCCTCACTCTCACTAACCGGGCCCCTTCGACCCTCATTCTCACAAACCCTTTCCGGGTTGGCGGCCTCCGGGCGGTCTTCTTCGGACGGCGGCTTCCGGTGCGGCCTTCTTCGGGCCGTCTCCTTCGGACTGCGTCGGTCCCCGGTGCGGTGGGGCTATTGCCGGTCGTTCCCGGCCCGGCGTCGTGAGCCTCGGTCCGAGATGGCATTTCCTGCGGCCAGCATGCAGAGCACGATGATGGAGAGGGTGTGGTTCGGCGCTTCGGGGAACATCAGCCGCGTGGCCACGTGGATGGCAAAGGCGGCAATGAGCAGGAAGAGCGAAACGATGCGGATTACTTTTTCGGGTTCCATGGTGTCGTGTCTGCTTTTGACATGACAAAGATACAAAGGAAATTCGAAAAACAAATAAAATTTATTGTTTTTCGATAATTTTTTTTCGAAAAGCCCGCTGCTCCTCCCTTTTGACGGAGGCCGGGGTGTGGGCAGCGGCGGTCCTGGTTGCGACGAAGGCGTGCGGCCGGGGAGGCTTTTGCGGCCGGATGGAAAGAGCAAGTGGCCGGGGGTGGCAGATGTTTGTGGTGGTTGCGGGTGGTTGCGGCTGGTGTGCCGGTCGCTGTGTCGAGAGATTGCAGCCGCTGTGTCGGAAGGTCGAAGCTTCCCCTGAGACGCGTCTCCCGGCCCACTTTACGGAGGTCCGAAAGGGTAGCCGGGGGCAGGTAGGCAATGCGGAAGATGGCCGGGGAGTTTGTCTGCCTCTGCCGGCCGGGAAAAAGCGAAGCGGCTCCGAGGGTCGCTTCACGTTCTGTTGTGTGGATTGTTGGTCGGATTTTCCTGCCGGGGTGTATGGGACCTCCTTCGCAGCGGAACGTCTGCTTCCGGGTGTTGGCTTCGGGTGTCAATTCCGGAACCCGTCCCGGAACCGGCGGTTTCGCGGCTGGGTGGCGGCTTAGAGTGTTTACCTGGGGCCAGCTCCTTCCCGATCGGGGCGTCCTCTGCTGCCCGTTTGCCGCCCCGGCCCCCCCCGACCGCTTAGTTTGCCGCCTCGGCGGACTGCTCCGCGGGGACGAACTTGTAGAGCTGGTCGCCGCGGTGGATGAGCTCCCCGGTCTTGATGGAGCAGAGTTCGCCCTGTCGGACCGACTCGGCGGGCTTGCCGTCGCGGTCGTGCAGCTCGTCGAGCCGCTGCTCGGCCACCCCCGTGGTGGCCCCCATGAAGAAAATCTCCTCGCCGCGGGCCAGCGGAGCCGCCTCGACCAGCACCTCGGCCACCGAAATCTTCTTGTAGAAGTTGACCACCTTGCCCACGTAGACCTTGCGCCGCGTGGCCGACGAGCCGTAGTTGCGGCTGTGCTCGGCGATGGGACGCCCGGCGTAGTAGCCCTCCCAGAAGCCGCGGTTGAAGACCGTGGCGAGCCGCTCCTTGAGCGAGGCGGCCAGCTCGGGGGTGTACTCGCCCGCCTCCATGGCGCGCAGCGCCCGGTCGTAGCACTCCACCACGCGCTTGACATACTCGGCGCCGCGGGCGCGCCCCTCAATCTTGAGCACCCGCACGCCGGCCCCGACCATGCGGTCGAGGAAGTCAATCGTGCAGAGGTCCTTGGGCGAGAGGATGTAGCGGCCGTCGATGTCGAGCGCCTGGCCCGTCTCCCGGTCGGTGATGGTGTACTTGCGGCGGCAAATCTGGCGGCAGGCCCCCCGGTTGGCCGAGCACGAGGTCTCGTGCAGGCTCAGGTAGCACTTGCCCGAGATGGCCATGCAGAGGGCTCCGTGGGCGAACATCTCGATTTCGACCAGCTCGCCCTTCGGGCCGCGGATGTCGTTCTCGACGATTTGGCGGTGGATGGCGGCCACCTGTTCGAGCGAGAGCTCGCGGGCCAGCACCACCGTGTCGGCCCACTGGGCGAAGAAGCGGACCGCCTCGGAGTTCGAGATGTTGCTCTGGGTCGAGATGTGGACCTCGACCCCCACGCGCCGTGCGTAGAGGATTGCGGCGAAGTCGGTGGCGATGATGGCGTCGACCCCCTCGGCGCGGGCGCGGTCGATGACGGCGTGCACGTCGGCCATCTCATCCTCGTAGACCACCGTGTTGACCGTCAGGTAGGTCTTCACGCCGTGCTCGTGGGCCGTTTTGACGATGCGCCCCAGGTCGTCGAGCGTGAAGTTGGCTGCCGAGGCGGAGCGCATGTTGAGTTTTCCCACGCCGAAGTAGACCGAATTGGCCCCGGCGTGGATGGCGGCCATCAGCGACTCGTAGGAGCCGACCGGGGCCATAATTTCTATTTCGGAACGTTTCATCGTGTTGCTGTCGTTGTGTTTGGTTCGGGGAGCTTCCGGTTCGGGACGCCCCGACGCGGACTCCTGTTGTTCGGAGCGTGCCTCCGTGCCATCCCTGGCACCTTTCCGGCCCTCTCCGGCCCTCTTCGGCTGGGCTCGCTCGGACCTCTCCCCGGTTCTTCCCCGGCTGGCCTCTCCGGCCGGGTCCGCTCGAACCTCTCTCCGGTTCTCTCGGCCCTCCCCTCTTCGGCCGGCTACTTCTTGCGGCCCATCAGGCTCTCGGCGAATTCGCGCATGCGCTGTGTGCGTGAGGCGTCGACCGAAAGGGTGTCGAGCAGCGCGAGCGCCCGCTCGAACTTGAGCGAAATCTGCTGCTCGGTCAGCCGCGGCACGTCGAGCCGGTCGTAGACCTCCTTGACGCGGGCAATCTTCTCGGCATCGCTCAGCGAGGGGTCCTTGTAGGTCCGGCGGAGCGTCTCGCGCGTGGGCTCGTCGGCACGGCTCATCGCCGTAATCATCAGATAGGTCTGCTTCCCCTCGAGGATGTCGCCGCCGATGGCCTTGCCCAGCCGCTCGTCGCCGTAGCTGTCCAGCAGGTCGTCCTGCAGCTGGAAGGCGAGTCCCAGCTCGATGGCGAAGCGGTAGAGCGTGCGGCAGTCCTCCTTCGGTGCGCCGCCGAGGATGGCTCCGATGGTGACGGCACCGGCCAGCAGCACCGAGGTCTTGAGTTCAATCATGTGCATGTACTCCACCACCGAGACCTTCTGCTTCTGCTCGAAGTCCATGTCGTACTGCTGCCCCTCGCAGACCTGGAGCGCCATGGTGTTGAAGACCTTCAGAATGCGGGGCAGCAGCTCCGCGGGGCACTGCGCCAGCATGCGGTAGGCGCAGATAATCATCGCGTCGCCCGAGAGGATGGCCACGTTCTGTCCCCACTTGGCGTAGACCGAGGGCTTGCCGCGCCGGACGGGGGCGTTGTCCATGATGTCGTCGTGCAGCAGCGTGAAGTTGTGGAAAATCTCGACGGCGGCCGCAGCCGGAAGCGCCTGCGCCGTTTCGGAGGAGAACATGCCGCAGGCGAGCATCAGCAGCATCGGGCGGAGCCGTTTGCCGCCGCCCGCCAGCGAGTAGCCGATGGGGGCGTAGAGTTTTTCGGGCTCGGAGGCGAAATCGGTCTGAGCCAGATAGTTTTCGATGGTCGAAAGCAGCTGTTCGTTCGCAAGCATGGGAGTAAGACTTTAGGATACAAAATTACCCCAAAAGTAGGAAAAAACTTTGGAGTGGGCGAATTTTATTTTAACTTTGACCTAATAAAAATTCATTAAAAAAGGTCAATCCATGAAAAAGTTAGTAATCGGTGTAGATATCGGCGGAATCAATACGGCATTCGGACTGGTGGACGAAAACGGCGACCTCTACGCCGAATCGGTCATCTCAACCAAGAAGTACCCCTATTTCGACGACTACAAGGCCTACGTGGCCGACCTGTGCGACGCTATGCACGCCATGGCCGACAGCCTCTCGTTCGACTACGAGCTGGCGGGTATCGGCATCGGCGCCCCCAACGCCAACTACCACAAGGGGACCATCGAGACGCCGGCCAACCTTTGGAAGTTCCGCGAGGATGAGCCCAATCCCGACGAGTCGCGCCGCATCTTCCCGCTTGTCGAGGACATCGCGCGCTGCTTCGGCGGCGTGAAGACGCTCATGACCAACGACGCCAACGCGGCGACCATCGGCGAGATGGTCTACGGCAACGCCAAGGGGATGCGCGATTTCATCATGGTGACGCTGGGCACGGGTCTGGGTTCGGGTTTCGTGGCCAACGGCGAGATGATTTACGGCAGCGACGGCTTTGCGGGCGAGTTCGGCCACATCATCGTCGAGCGCAACGGCCGCCAGTGCGGCTGCGGACGTCGGGGCTGTCTGGAGACCTACGTCTCGGCCACGGGCATCAAGCGCACGGCCTTCGAGCTGATGGCGACGATGACCGCACCGAGCAAGCTGCGCGACATCGCCTTTGCCGATTTCGACGCCTCGATGATTTCGGCCGCCGCCGCGCAGGGTGACCCCGTGGCGCTCGAGGCCTTCCGCGTGACGGGCGAGATGCTGGGCCGGGCGCTGGCCGACATTGTGGCCATCACCTCTCCCGAGGCCATCTTCCTCTTCGGCGGACTGTCGAAGGCGGGCAAGCTGCTCTTCGAGCCGACGCAGTGGTACATGGAGGAGAACATGCTCTCGATGTTCAAGAACAAGGTGAAGCTGCTGCCCAGCGGCATCCAGGGCAAGAACGCCGCCATCCTCGGCTCCTCGGCTCTGATTTGGCAGAGCATGCAGCAGTGAGGCAGATACGCTCTGTTGAAGCGCACCTCCGTGCGGAACAGGCCGCGCGGAGGTGCGCTTTGCGTTGAGGCCCGTCTGGCGTTGAGGTGCGTCCCGCGTTGAGGCTCGCCCCTCCCAAGGCGGGCTCTACGTTGAGAGCCTCCCCCGAGCTGCGGGTCGAACGAACCGAAGAGAGCAGTCGGAGCAAACCGGGAACCACGAAAAGAGCGGACCCGCCCGATGGGGGCGGGTCCGCTCTTTTTCTTTCCGTTGTGCCGGCCTCTATCGGCTTTCGGCTCGTTGTGTCGGCTGCATTGCCACTTGGGGCTTCATTGCCGGTGTATTCTTCCGGTCTTTGAGCCCTCCGGCTTGCGGCTGCCTTCCCGGCTGCCTTCCCGCCGGAGCGGGGGATTAGCGCATGGCGATTTCGGCCGAGCCAATCATGTAGCCGTCGCAGTAGAGCTGCACGAGGTAGGTGCCCGCCGCGAAGCCCGAACTGTCGAAGTAGATGCCCACCTCGAGGTCCTGGTTCTGGTAGTCGACCTCACGCATGGCCGAGTAGCTCAGCCGCTCGCCCTCGTACTCGAAGGTCGGCATCGCCTCGGTGGTCAGCACATAGCCGTCGGGCGAGGTGAGGCGCATGTAGACGGCCTTGTTGCCGGGTGTGGTCAGCTCGTTGGCCGTCAGCACGAAGTCCACGCGCACGCGCTCGGCGTTGCGGATGCGCGAAACCTCCTTGTTGCGGGCGTTGAGCCCCGTGAGGCGGATGCCGCGCGCCTTGATGACGGCACCGGCGCGCACCTTGTTGTCGAGCTCGGCGGCCTTCTCCTCGGCCATCTCGGCCCGCAGCGTGGCCGACGAAATCTCCTTGCGGTAGGAGATGTTCTCGGTGATGAGCTTCTGGTTGAGCGAGTTGAGCGAGTCTATCTGGTGCAGGTAGCCGCGCATGACCGTACGCAGCGTCCCCACCTCCTTCTCATACTGCTTGATTTTGGCCAGGCTCCAGCGGCGCTCCTTGCGCAGCTGGTTCATCAGCGAATCGGCGCGGCCCCGCTCGATGTCGAGGCTGGCCGAGATGGAGTCGTTGGCCACGTGCAGGTTGTCGTAATCCTCCATCAGACGGCCCAGGTCGTTCTGAATCGAGTCGCGGTCGGCGCGCAGCAGCTCGTTGTCGAGCATCTGCTGGCGGTGGATGCCGAAGTAGAGCGCCGAGATGGCGACCAGAATCACCGAGAGGATGATGATGACAATCCGATAGCCGCGGATGGACTTTCCGGAGTCGGGCCGGGGCGTGTAGTCCTCCTCGAACTCCGTGTTGTCGTAGTTATCGTACTCCTGTCTGTTCTCTTCCATGGTGTTGGTGTGTGGGTTTGATTTTTCTGCAAAGATACGTTTTTTGGCGAATTATCCTAACGCCGAATCTGCGGCCCGCTATTTTATCCGGCTTTTGAGCGGATATTTGAGCCCCTTGTAGCCCGAAAGGTAGGCGTTGATGCTGCCGATGCGCACGGGCGACTCGAGGTAGAGCGGGATTTTGTTCTCGTCGTCCGAAATCCAGATGGTGAAGACCGTGCCGTCGGTGAACGAGAACCCCTCGGAGGTGCCCAGCTGGCAGTCGAACTTCAGCGTGCGAAAGCGCCCCAGGTTGCGGATTTTCTTCTCCTCGCGCCCCAGGAAGCGGAAGTGGAGGTGGCGGACGGTGTCCTGCAGCACCATCTGCAGCGTGCGGGGCTCCCCGGCTCGGAACTGTTCGGCCTCGGCCGAGCGGAGGCTGAAGAAGAGCGAGATGGCATCCATGCTCTCGCGCGTGAGCGGGAGCTCCTTTTCGCGAATGGGGCGCTGGCGGCTCTGCCAGCGGGTGTGGACGCGCATCTGCTCCCAGTCGTAGCGGTAGGTGCTGCGGAAGGTGTAGTCGCCCTCGTGCAGGTCGCTGCGGAAGTGTACCGGGCGCAGCGAGTCGGGGTCGACGTGGACCGTGTAGATGTCGACCAGATTGAAGAACCACCGGTAGGTGGGCAGCGTGCGCCCCTCGCCGATGACCTTGTAGCAGGGCTTCCCTTCGAACTCCTCCTCGGAGGTGGCAATCTGCACGGCGCCGATTTCGGTGTTGGGGAACATCTTGGCGCGGTAGCTGACGCGGTAGTCGAGCACCTCGCCGGGGTGGTAGAGCTGGGCGGCAAGGGGCGCGGCAAACAGCAGCAGGAGCGCCGTGAGCAGCGTTTTGGTACGGGTCATCATGATAAGAAAACGGTTCTTGGTGGTAAATTATTACGAAATTCGTGAAAAATCAATCTCTTCGCGCCCCGAGTAGCGCTCCTTCAGGCGGCGCAGCCCCTCGTGGCCGGGGGCCGCGAGCGCGGGGTCGGATGCGAGCACCTCGCCGGCGGCGTCGCGCGAGCGGGTGAGTATCTGCACGTCGAGCGTCGGGTTGGCAATCTTCAGGTCAAAGGCCATGCCGCTCTGCTGCGTGCCGTTGATGTCGCCCGCGCCGCGCAGCTTGAGGTCGAGCTCCGCCAGACGGAATCCGTCGTTGGTCTGGCACATGGCGTCGAGCCGCGCCTGCGACTCGCGCGAGAGCTTGTCGCCCGACATGAGGATGCAGTAGGACTGCTCGCCGCCGCGCCCCACGCGGCCGCGCAGCTGGTGCAGCTGCGAGAGGCCGAAGCGCTCGGCCGACTCGATGACCATGACCGTGGCGTTGGGGACGTCGACCCCCACCTCGATGACCGACGTGGCCACCAGAATCTGCGCCTCGCCCTCCTTGAACTGGCGCATCGACTCCTCCTTGTCGGCGGGCTTCATCCGCCCGTGGCAGATGGCCGTGACGTACTGCGGCAGCGGGAAGTCGCGCGAGATGGCCTCGTAGCCGTCCGTGAGGTCCTTGTAGTCCATCGCCTCGGACTCCTTGATGAGGGGATAGACGACGTAGACCTGGCGCCCCTTGGCGATTTCGCGGCGCATGAAGCCGAAGAGCTTGAGCCGTGCGGCGTCGGTGTAGTGGAAGGTCTTGATGGGGCGGCGGCCCGGCGGCAGCTCGTCGATGACCGAGACGTCGAGGTCGCCGTAGAGGGTCATGGCCAGCGTGCGGGGGATGGGCGTGGCGGTCATCACCAGCACGTGGGGCGGCTGCGCGTTCTTGGTCCAGAGCCGTGCGCGCTGCTCGACGCCGAAGCGGTGCTGCTCGTCGATGACCACGAAGCCCAGGTTGGCGAAGCGCACCCGCTCCTCGATGAGGGCGTGGGTGCCGATGAGGATGTGGACCTCGCCCGAGGCGATGCCCTCGAGCGCCTCGCGCCGTTCGCGGGCCTTCGAGGCGCCGGTGAGGATGGCCACCCGCACGCCGAGCCCCTCGACCATGCGGCCGATGGTGGCCGCGTGCTGGCGGGCCAGAATCTCGGTGGGGGCCATCATGCAGGCCTGGTAGCCGTTGTCGACGGCCAGCAGCATCGACATGAGCGCCACGAGCGTCTTGCCGCTCCCCACGTCGCCCTGCAGCAGGCGGTTCATCTGGAATCCGGTGGCCGTGTCCTGGCGGATTTCGCGGATGACGCGCTTCTGGGCGCCGGTGAGCGGGAAGGGAAGCTTCTCGCGGTAGAAGCGGTTGAAGGCCTCGCCCACGCGCGTGAAGAGGAAGCCGTTGTTGCGAGCGAGCCGCTCGCTGCGGCGCGCCAGGACGTTGAGCTGCACGCCCAGCAGCTCCTCAAACTTGAGGCGGTACTGCGCCTGGCGCAGCAGCTCGGGCGACTGCGGAAAGTGGATGTTGTAGTAGGCTTCGCGCAGCGGGATGAGGCCGTAGCGCGTGCGCAGAGCCTCGGGCAGTGTCTCCTCGATGTGGTCGGCGGCGCGCTCCCACGTGCTGCGCATGATGCGGTAGAGCCCCTTGGTCCCCACGGCGCCCTGCAGCCGCTCGGTGGTGGAGTAGATGCCCTGCATGCCGCTCTCGGGCTTGCGCGAGAGGGCCTGCTCCATCGTCTCGAGTTCGGGGTGAACCATCGAAAGTTCGTTGTGGTAGAAGCTCGGGCGGCCGAATACGAGGTATTCGCGCCCCACCTCGATGCGCTTTTCGACCCACTTGATGCCGGCGAACCAGACCAGCTCGGCCGACCCCGTGGGGTCCGAGACCGAGACCGTGAAGCGGCGCTTGCGCCCCTGTCCGGCGTAGCCGATGCCCGTCACGCGGGCGCGGAACTGCACGAGCGAGGGGCCCCCTTCGGTGATTTCACCGATGCGGTAGATGCGCGTGCGGTCGATGTAGCGGAAGGGGAAGTGGTTGAGCATGTCGCCCAGCGTGCGGATGCCGAGCTCCTTGTCGAGCAGCCGCGCGCGCGCCTCCCCCACGCCGGGGACGAATTTTATGTCGTTGTCCAGATAGTTCACTCCGCAAATATAATGCATGCCCCGTGCAAAAGCAAGACCGGAACGCCCCCGTGTGCGGAGCGGC
>ULQB01065824.1_pt1 | contig 42613 bp, 33 predicted proteins | sample 1954041 | NCBI WGS metagenome assembly ULQB01 (sample SAMEA4835644, study PRJEB28245) | human gut metagenome | biome: gut microbiome; material: fecal sample | place: Denmark | collected 2008 | reverse complement strand
TCCCGCCGATGCTGCTGCTGGATGATGTGTTCGACAAACTGGATATGAGCAGAATCTCGAATCTGCTTGGGATGGTCGCCGGGAGCGACTTCGGCCAGATATTCATAACAGACAGCAACAAGGTCCGGATGTCGGGGATTGTTGATGGTCTGACCGCGGACAGGGCTTATTTCGAGGCTGTCGGGGGAGAGTTCAGGGAGATTTGACGATGGCGGAGTTTCAGAAGATAAAAGGCACGCCCCGCAAGGAGGCTCTGGGGATGGAACAGCTTATCCCTATGTACATCAGGGCTTTGAAGCTGAGCGCCGGGCTCAATACCCAGCGGGTTTTCGCCGCCTGGGACGCAGTGTCGGGTGTCGCCGGCCAGACGCTTCGGAAATTCTATAGGGACGGGAAACTCTACGTGACGATCTCGTCCTCGATGCTGCGGAGCCATCTGGAGTTCCAGAAGCCGGCCTTGGTCCAGGCGATGAACCAGTTTCTGGAGAAGGACGAGCTGTTCGTCAAGGACTACGACAAGGTCGGGTTCGTCAAGGAGTTGATTCTTAAATGATTTTTGTATAAGGTTATGGACAGCAAGATCAGGATCATAATCGATCAGGCGATTCCGTTCATCGAAGGTGTTCTGGAACCGTATGCGGATGTCATCTATAAGGAAGGCAGGGCCATCTCGCGCGAGGATGCGATGAACGCCGACGCTCTGATCATCAGGACCAGGACCAAGTGTGACGCGTCGTTGCTCGAAGGCACTCCGGTGAAGTTCATCGCCACGGCGACAATCGGGATGGATCACATAGACCTTCCGTACTGCAACGAGAAAGGGATCGTGGCCCGGAACTCGGCCGGCTGCAATGCCGGAGGGGTGATGAACTATGTTTTCTCTGCTCTTTACGGTGTGGCCGCACGCAAGGCGATCCGTCTGGAAGGCGGCAAACTTGGAATCGTAGGTGTCGGCAATGTCGGCCGCAGGGTTGACTCGGTCGCCGGATCTTTGGGTTTCAAGGTTCTGAAGAACGACCCGCCCAGGATGGCAGAGGAAGGGATGGAAGGTTTCTGCACTCTGGACTATCTGTTGACCAACGCTGACATAGTGACCTTGCACGTGCCCCTTAACGAGACGACAAGAGGAATGGCGAACGATGAGTTCTTCGCGATGATGAGGCCCGGAGCCATATTCATCAACGCTTCCCGTGGCGAGGTCGTGGATGAGGCGGCGTTGAAGCGGGCTATCCCGAAACTGGGTCCTGTGATCATCGACACCTGGAACAACGAACCGAACATCGACCTTGAGCTTCTGAATATGGTTGACATCGCCACCCCTCACATCGCCGGCTATTCCTACCAAGGCAAGCAGAACGGCACCATGATGGCCGTCCGTGCCCTTGCGCGCTTCTTCGGCATCGAGCCGCTGTACGATTTCTTTCCCAAGACGGAAATCATCGACCTTGAGTCAATCCGCCTTGACCTGAAAGGCAAGTCCCAAGGTGAGGTCGCATCCGTACTCCAGTACAACTACCCGATCTTCACCGACGACTTCATCTTCCGTATGGCTCCCGAAACATTCGAGTCCCTCCGCTCCAACTATCAGTACCGCCGCGAGTTCTACATCTTCTGATCCCAACGCCTCCCCATGCCTCCCCATGCCTCCCCATGCGTCTATCATGCTTTCCCTTGCCTCCCATGCATGCCCATGCATGCCCATGCGTCTATCATGCTTTCCCTTGCCTCCCATGCATGCCCATGCGAGTGGATCTCCTTCTTTATACGTATCGCTTTTATACGAATCGCTTTCAGCCCAACCCTGAACAGAACACCATAGAATAAGGAATATGCTGAAAAACCTATGGCTTACCCGAAGAGTTTTTCAGCATATCCATTGTTTGGCGGCACTCAGTGGCCGTTTGCCCTGAAGGCGTTTCGTAAAGTTGATGTCGCGGGTGTTATTCATGACATCGGTCACTTTGGCACCGCTTATTCCGGAATATATCTTGTCTTGCTTTTTGTTCTGTTAATAGCTTATGTCTAGTGACCGGGCCTTTGTGGTCGCAGAGCCTGCCGAGGTGCTAGAGGCCGATTCTCCGGCCGTAATGTTGATGATAATTGAGCCAATACATTGTGCCAGACTTGCCTTTGTGTAAGAGACAAGCGAAACCGTAGAGTGAATAGTCATAAAAGAATTTTTTATGTGAATAAACAAATTCTATATTGATGGTAAGAATAGCACTGTTTCTATAAAAAACAGAAAAACTTCTGCTATGTTTTTTATGATTCATTGTGAACCCGTGATTTTTGTCCTATGTTTGCCCTATGATCAACATTTGAACCTTTAATCATATTATAAATATGGATAACAATAGTAATCAATGTAATAGATCAGAAACCGAGGCGGCCACCCCGATACAGTCCGGTTGGGTTGACAAACCTGTTGAGGGCTATGCACACATCTATTCCGACGGGACGAATGTCAGCATACTCTTTGAATCACGTGAGGACTATATTTGGGGAATGAATGTTATAGCCGTGACAGCGTATCAATGCGGCATCGTGATTCTGACCTTGCAAGTGATGGGCACTCATTTCCATCTTATCGCAAAGGGAAGTCTTCAAGACTGTGATAGGTTCGCGCGTTCAATCGCAATGAAACATGAGTCGTTCCTTTCACGCACAAAAAGATGTCACGCGGTAACTGGAAAGATACGAGTGAGTAACGATCCCATATTCACGGAGAATGAATTGAAGACAAAGTTTATGTATGTCTATAGGAATGCGATCGCAGCCGGCTTCCCGTTGGCACCTTGGGCATATGAATGGGGCCCCGGAGATATCTATTTCGTGGATCATAACCGTTTCGCGAAGCGAGGAAAAAGAATAAGTGAATATCCTGTCTTGACCCGCCGATCGATGTTCCACACATTGACGTCTCTGCCTGAGGACTGGCTCTGTGATGCCGAAGGAATGCTCCAACCCCATTCTTATGTCGATTGGAAATCTGTCGAGGCCTTGTTCAGAACCCCACGGGCCTTCATTGCCTTTATGAGTCAGAAGAAGGACATCGAATCAGCCATTGATCGAGAATGCACCTCGTTGAGTGCGATGCATAAGGCTTCCGAGACCGAACTCCGAAGGGAAGCGAAGACGATCTGCAATGCCCTATGGAATGTACCAGCCGTCTCAAAAGCCAGTGTGGAACAAAGAGTCGCTGTCGCCCGGAAACTATGGGCGGACAGGCGAACCTACTCATTGTCAGTTCTGAGCCGTGTCACTATGCTTGACAAGAATATCCTTGAGTCCATCTTTGGCAAAGCCCGCTGATGATTATTCATTCCGTCCATTGATGAGCGATCGTGAAAATAAGCGGATTATAAAACATCATAGTTTTGTTTTTACTGCAGAACCCTGTCCACGCTTTTTACGAATCGCCTTCAGCCCAACCCTGAACTGAATGCCGTAGGATAAGGAATATGCTGAAAAACCTGTGGCTTACCCCAAGAGTTTTTCAGCATATTCCATGTTTGGCGGCACTCAGTGGCCGTTTGCCCTGAAGGCGTTTCGTAAAGTTGAGGTGCGGCCGAGCGGTGGGTGCTATTTATCACATAGGCCACTTCGACAGGCGGACGGAACCCATATTGCAAATATCATCATATTTCCGTATATTTGCCCCGCTTGGCTAGCCCGGCATCACTTCTTTGGAGCGATGTATCCGCTTGGGGATCTGATGGTAGGGGTGGGCGGGCGAGTAAATATTTTGGACGTTACTTGACGTTTTTCTTCCACATCCGAACTTCGCAACTTTGAATCGGGAAGAAGGAACGGCAACGGGCGTCTACGTTGAGATGACATTCAGCCACCACGGGTGGACTGTATATTCATCCTTGGCGTGGGCTAGCTGCGTTGCTTATCTTTCTCGATGGGCAGCGAAGGCCTGGATGTGGGATAAGCAAGAGTAAGACTCCCACGTCTTTTTTATGTTTCGATTCCGGGAGACTATCGAAAAAACTGGAACTGCTCCTGATTATGCCTGGTCAGAGACTGATAATGACCATTCTCTCGAAAGAGATTCTGCTTTTTGCTCCCTATGATTCACACAGAGGGGCGGGTTCTGTTGCCTCCTCCGCATCTCCTTTCAGTAAACTTTCCGATGCGGATCTGGTCAAAGGCGTTTGCGGCAATGATGAGGATGCCGTCGTCTATTTCTTCTATGAGAAATATCTGCCTGTCTTTCAGTATCATATCCTTAAGCTGTTTCCTCACGGGACAGATGTGCGTGGCTTGGTAGATGAATTTTTCATTTATCTTTTTGAGGACGACTGGCGCAGATTGAAGACTTTCCGGGCAGAGAAAGCCTCGCTTTCTACTTGGGTGTCGGTCATCTCGTTCCGTTTCTTCAAGAACTATAAACATAACCGTCTTGATTCTAAGGGAATGCTCTCTGTCTCTGACAATTGGGAATCCTATGCCGGAGAATGGATCGGTTCCTCAGAGGCCGGAATCAGGATGGACATTGAAGCTGTGATAGACTCTATTCAGAATGACAGAGACCGCAGGATTGCCAAGATGATATTCATAGAAGACAAAGATTTTAAGCAGGTGGCGGATAGATTCGACCTGTCTGTGGACTATGTATATACTATAAAGAATAGACTCATCAGACAGTTTAAGTCAAGGTTGAGTGCATATCGTTAAATCCAGGAATATGCAGGATGAATTATTAATAAGGTTCATTGACGGAACGTGCACCAAGGAAGAGTCCGAAAAGGTGATAGAAGAACTGAGTAATGACGGAAATGAGGCTACTGAGTGGCTTCAGATGCTTGCCGCAGCCCGTCTGGCTGGCTCCAAACCTGTGCGGTCGGTGCTTGTCGCTGAAGCCAAGCGGTTTGTCTCCGAAACAATGGAGCGGAAAATCAAGAAGCGGGCAGGATATCGCAGGATCATCAGGTTGACGAGTGTCGCGACCGGCCTATGCGCGGTTGCCGCTTCAATAGTCATCGCGGTTGTTGTCAGAACTGGCAATGATGGTAATAATCCCGAATCTATGAATATGAACGGCCTGCTTGCGTCCTCACGTGATTCTGTGATATATGCCAAACCAGAAGCGGGAGAAGGCAGGGCCGGGACGAGAGAAGATAAAACTGGATTAGAAGAGACTAAGGAGACCATTAACCCCGAGAAGCCAAGGAAGACACAAGAATATGTTGATCAGGAGTCTGTGCCTCAATCGGTTGTGTCTATAACATACGACAGCCATTCGTCTAAGGATTCCGTTGACGGTTCACAGACGAAGCCAGGAACACTTGACGCTGAGCGAAAACTTGAGATGATACGCCCGTCCAAGAGTCCTTACAGAGTGAAAGTCGAGAACCTGTCAAAGGATTTTGTTTTTGAATGGAGGTGTGACGGAGGTGCCAGCGCAAGACTTGTGGTTATTGATAGAGGAAAGACTGTTCTGGTCGACAAGACAGCGGAAAACCCGGACCAATGCAGGATCTCGATTCCGATTACGTCAATCACAGACAAAGGTGAACTCGTCTGGACTTTGGAAATTATGTTCCTTGACGGATCGAAGACCTCCCGTACTGGCAGAATTTTACTCAAAAGTGAGATTGACTGACAATGAAAAAGATTACAGCCATCATATCCCTGTGTTTTGTCACGATCCTTGTGGCCTCGGCGCAAAGAACTGTCACTGGTAATGTTACATATACCTATGTTATGTCTGACAACGAGACTGTCCGTGAAGCGGAGATCTCCGCGGTAAGGCAAGCGCAGCTGAAGATGATCGCCGACAACTTTGGAACTACAGTGGGGGCAACCACGACAATCACGATGTCAAACGGGAATATCCGTGATTTCACTTTCGGTGAGACCGAGGTTAACGGGGAATGGATAAAGACAATCGGAACCCCGGTTGTCGAAAGACTATGTGTTGACGATCACTTTATTATAAAGGTTACTCTCAAAGGAGAAATACGCGAGATTGTCTCAAATCCTGTCAATTATCAGTTTAAGATCCTGAAGAACGGTAGTGATGGCCGTTTTGAAAGTACATCGTTCAGGCAAGGTGACTATCTATGCCTGTCATTCAGAACACCGGAGGAAGGCTATCTTGCGGTCTATCTTACAGATGGCGAGACCGTTCAGTGTCTATACCCCTATCCCGGGCTTCCGTCATCGGCGATGAGGATGAACGCTGACACGGACTACGTCTTGTTTTCAAAGGAGAAATCCGGGGAATTAGACCCTGGCCGCGTGCAAAGAATGCGTCTCGGATGCAAGGAGGAGATGGAGCATAATCGCCTATACATCGTATTCTCTACAGAGAAGTTCTCAAAGGCGATGGATCACGAGAATGGAGAACTTCCCCGCCAGTTGAATTTCAAGGACTTCCATTCGTGGCTTTCCGGCATCCGCAGACGTGATGTCAGAATGACCGTAAGTCCGGTTGACATTGTAATATCAAAAAACTAAATATAATGAAACCTATCATACTTCGTTTGCTGTCTTTGGCTGTGCCGGGCGTTATGTCCGTGACAGTGGCCGCCCAGTCGGTGATGACTCAAAGTATCTCGTTCAAAGTAAAAGATGTCACAGCCTCCTCGATGTTTATGCCACCGGAACTGCGTATGGACATAAAATTCATAGATTCCAACAACGATAATATTCTTGAGGCCGAGGAGTCAGGGAAACTTTGCCTTACCATCAGAAACAAAGGCGGCAGGGCCGACAATGTGAAAGTTTCCGTCAATCCTGTCGGAGGTTCCAATGGCATCATAATCGGCAAAAATGAATATTCGGCCGTGCTGGAGGAGAATGGTTCGGCGGACATAGAGATCCCTATAACCGCCGGCATAGATGTCCCCACCGGCAACACTAAATTCGCCATCAAGGTTTCCGAGCCTATGGGCTATGACATTGACGCTATTCTGGAGCTGTCCACTTTCGCCTATCAGAAAGCCAAGCTTAGGTTGAACGGAGTGGACATCACAGATTCCGGAGTGGGATTGCGTGCGGCCAACGGGAATCCTGACAACAAACTTCAGAACCGTGATGTGGCAAGGGCGACAGTGATGATCCAGAATGTGGGCGAAGGCGAGGCGGACGGAATCTCCTATGAAGTGGTGTCAAAGGATCCGAACATTAATTTCCTCACGACTTCGGGATATGCTGACAGGATCAACGGCAAAATGAAAGACCTGCTTGTCGGAGAGACCGCCGAAATCAGTTTCCGGCTTACCCCTAACGCACGTTATGTCCATAAGGGAAGATACGTGCCTGTTTACTTGACGGTGACTGAACAAAAAGGATTCGGCAATATTGTCTCCCGGCAGATTCCAATTCCGTTCGATGAGGTGGCTGCCAAACCTGAGGTTGTCAAGGTCGAAGGCAACAGGGAAAAACTTATTGATATTCTGGGAACGAAAATATATTCGGAAGACGACCGCGTGACATCGGAAGGACAAATCAAGGATATGTTGGCGGTCCCTTACGGCGAGCCGATCTTTCCGGACGCTGTCGCCGTGGTCATAGGGGCTGAGAAATATGCGGACAAGAATCTGCCGAGCGCCCCGTACGCCGAGCGTGACGCGGAAGTTATGTCTGAATATTTCAAAAAGGCTATGGGCATCAATGATGTACGCCTTTTGACTAATGAACAGGTCACCAGTATGGAACTCAAGAGAACCTTTGATGCTTCCCGTGGAAAGCTTGCGTCAAGGGTCATCCCTGGCAAGACGGATCTTTTTGTCTATTATTCCGGACACGGCGTTCCGATGGAAGGGGCAGATGGACGCAAGGACATATTCCTGATTCCTTACGATGTGGACAAGGCCTGGATCCGGGATGAGGGATTCAGCTTGAACAAGCTCTATGCGGATCTTGGGAAGCTCAAGGCACACTCTGTCACCGTGATTATGGACGCTTGTTTCAGCGGTGGTTCGAGGCGAAGCGACGCGTATGCCACGAAATCCATCGCCAATCAGAAACTGGTGATGATTGACGAGACGGAGATGGAGCAGCCTTGGCTCAACGACCCGAATTTCAGGGTGTTCACATCATCGCGTGGAGATCAGACATCTCTGGGGTACGACAGGTCGAGGTCTGGCTTGTTCACCTACTATCTTGCGATAGGTTTGCAGGGTGAGGCCGACAAGGATGGCAACGGAAAAGTGGAGATGAATGAACTTGTTGAATATGTCACGGAACAGGTCAACAAGGCCAGTGACGGAGCCCAGACTCCCCAATTCTATGGTGACGGGAACTTTCTTTGGGAAAAAATCAAGTAAAGGAATATGACGAAGTTGAAATTATTCTTGACATTACTGGCTCTTGCTCTGGTGGCTACTCTTTCATATTCACAGGAACTTACTCCTCCGAAAAGGAATGGCGTCTCAATCGGGGAGACAAAGGTGTCGATGGGAAAGGACGAGATAATCATTGACTATCGGATTCTTTTGGGAGAGGATGTTCAGTCCTGTAAAGTGAAAGTGACGATGTACCTTGATTATAACCCTTACCGGAAAGCTACGGAATTCTCCGGAGACATCGGAAAGATAACAGAATCAGGGTTTAAGCGTATCCGCTATGATCTCAGTGGCAGAAAAGAACGACTGGCAGGGAGGGATATCAGTTTCAGACTCGATGTCTCAGACAAGATAGTTTCTTATCGCACCGCTGCAACTTATGCGGACAACGGCAATGTTTCTGACAATAATGTGGCGGACCGGAATATCCAAGAAAAGAAGGCCATAGGCACCAAGTGGCTTATCTCGGCACAGATTACTCCTCCATTTAATACCCTTTCTTCCCAAACTTCCATTCCAGCTTCTTATGGAGTAATGGTCGGTGTTGCCAAAATAGTCGGAGGGTATGTAAGCGTACGAAGCAATTTCATATTTACGACCCCGACTCGTTCAGTCCGAACTTATAGTGATGTTGTGTCGCCAACCAGTAATACAAAGATTTCTGACTTAAAGGCAACTGGAGGCTTTATATTTCGAGCGAACAAAAGTCTCTATCCCTACGCTGGGGTAGGCTACGGATTTGATAGACATTTATATGGGAGCTACTATCGTGGTAACGGCTTTCCTGCATATTGGTGTCTTGTGGAAGACCTTTCTCCGCAGGGATATGCCGCAGAGACGGGTTTGATTTCCAAGGTCGGCCCGATAGCCGTTTCCGCTGGTGTCAGTACAATAATGTTCAAGACACTCTCCTTCGACTTTGGTCTTGGTGTGATGTTTTGATGTTGTTTGATATGAAGGCGCAGGCACTCTAATTCTATGAGGCAGAAACAATTTTGAGAAAATAATCAGGTAATGGAATATGACGAAACGGAGATTATTATTGACACTCATATCGTTTGCTATGTCGGCTAACTTCTTGTTTTCACAGGAACTTACTTTCCCTGCAAATAACGAAGTCTACATTGGCGATACAAAGGTGAATATGGAGAAGAAGGTGATAATCATAGAGTATAGGATTCTGTTGGGAAAGAATGTTCAGTCCTGCAAGGTGAAAGAGATATATGAAATCAGGAAAAACGATAGTAAGCAACAAAAAGATGTACCGATGATGATAGAATCGGATAGGCTCGTGACTAAATATATTCAGAAAACAAAATTAATTCATCATTATGAAAACACTTGAAATTCTTTTGACACTCGCCCTTGCCGTGACTTTCAATGTCTCACCAGCGGCGGCTCAGCGTAATGACACCAGGAAGGAGACTGCCCGTGAGATCAAGGCCTCGAACAAGGATCTTTACAGGAAGACGGACAGGAGCGTGAGGAAAGAGGCGAAGAAATTGACTAAGGAAGGTTGGAAGTCTATGGATCTTCCGATCGAGAAACAGCTTGAAAGGACTTGGGAGAGGGAGTGGCAGATGGATGACGAGGGGTACGAGAAGTACATATCCAAGACTGTGACCGTTGTCGGCCAGAACTATTCATCAGCTGTCCGTCAGGCGGAAAATGTCGCTAAGCTGAGCATAGCCTCGGATATGGGAACCCTTGTGCAGTCGATGGCTACCCTCGCGGTCGGGAACAAAGAGATCACTCCGGAACAGGCGACTTCTGTAAGCCAGTCTGTGGAGAAAGTAAAGCTTATTGTGAATGAAAAGCTTGGCAGAGTTGTCACTTCGTCTGTGATCTATCGCATTAACAAAAATGTGTATGAAGTGCGTCTGACCGTGCTATACAGCCAGAAAGCCGCTCTTATGGCGACCAATCAGGCGGCCGTGGCCCAACTGAAGGACGATATGAAGCTGAATGGCGCTGAGTTTGACTCTCTGTTCGGCTACGACAAACTTCGTGATCAGTATGTGAAGACGGAATGGGATGAAACCATCAGATAATATCTATGAAGAAATTATTGTCAACATTGTTCTTGGCGGCGGTCGCGTTCACGGCCGCCGCTCAAAATTTTGAGGATCTGTTTGACAGTTTCGCCAAGGAATCATCCAAGGACTATGCGGCGTTCTATGACGAGGCCAACAAGAGGTTTGTCAACCTTCTGAATGAGAGTTGGATCGAATTCAAGGTGCTTGAGGGAATTGAATATCCTCGCAAGCCGAAGCCTAAGGTTCAGCCAGTGGCTCCAACCGCGCCGGTGGATCCTTCTGTCTCCCCTGTACGGACGCCCGATCCTGCCGAGGCTCCGGCATCTCCGGACACACCCGATACTACTTCTGCTCCTGAATATGTCCGTGTCGGGAATCCTTCTCCTGTTGAGACAGATCCTCCGGTGGTGAATGTGGCGGATACGCCTGATTGTGAGGCGAATGGGGCGAAGCCGTGCATATTCGATTTCTATAATTCCGAGGTAACGGTTCTTGTGCCGGAGGGCGTTTCGGATTATCGTATGGCCGGTAATTCAGAGAAAGATGTCGCTGGCTTTTGGGAGGTCCTGTCAAAGTCCGATTACCGTTATGTCTTGAATCAGGTTGAAGAATATGCCTCACGAATGGGATTGGAAGGGTGGAGCCTTTATCTTTTTGTCGATAGACTGTCTGATGAACTGTTTGACTCCTTCCGATCTGATGAGTCGGAGGTGTTCAAGACTTTTCTCCTCAATCAGATGGGGATTAGCGCAAGGATGGGATTGGCCGATGACAGGCTTATGACCACTGTCAGTGTCAAGGAACAGTTGTATGCCAGGTTGTTCTACAAATATGAAGGACGGAAATATTACTTCGACAGGAATGTCAAAGAAATAGAACGGTTCAAGAGTTATCGGGGAGATTTTCTGGACAGTCTGGTGCAAATCAGCGTTGAAATTTCATCGTCATTACATTTGGGCGGTAAGGCTGATGTCCGGAATATCTCAAAAACATCGAAGGTTTTCGGTTCCGTGCTCTCGCTTCCTGTCAATACTGCTTTATGTGGTTATTATCAAGACTTTCCGCAGGTGGATGTTGACATTTATGCCAAGGCCGCTTATGAAGGAGACTTCTCTTCAGCGTTGCTTGAAAGCATTAAACCGTGCCTGAAGGCAGGGAATGAACTTGCAAATGCGAATATGTTGCTGAAATTCCTGCAATATGATTTCGATTATTCGACTGATGAGGATCAGTTTGGTTATGAAAAACCGTTCTTCCTTGAGGAGAACTTTGTCTATCCGGCCAATGACTGTGAAGATCGTTCGATCCTATTCTCCTATCTTGTGAGAAATCTTCTCGGGTTGGATGTCATCCTGTTGAATTACCCGAATCACGTGGCCACGGCCGTCTGCTTCAACGAGGATGTTCCAGGTGATTCAGTCTGGTTTTGCGGCCGCAGGTTCACTGTCTGTGATCCAACTTATATCGGTTCCTATGCGGGAATGACTATGACCGGCTACGACAACGTTCCATTTAAGGCTTTGCCGTTGTTTGATTGAAGTTTTTTACAAATCCCCTTCAGCAGAACCTTGCGCAGAACGCCGCGGAATAAGGATTATGCTGAAAAACCTGTGGCTTACCCCAAGAGTTTTTCAGCATATTCATTGATTGGCGACCCTCTGTGGCCGTTTGCCGTGAAGGTGTTTCGTAAAGTTGATGCCGCAGCCATAGGTCACTTCGGCAGGCTCAGTGACCGTGTGGATGGAAAATTGGTCAATTGGTTAGCGGTGGGGCTAATACCGGATGGAGCCGATGCCGGCGCGGTCGGAACGGACGTTGTCGGCTTTCAGGGATTCGGCATCGATGACGCCTACTCCGTTCAGCTTGTAGGTGGCGTTGCCGGTCTTGCCGCCGAGGGTGATCTTGCCGGCCCCGCGGATGATGGCGGTGGCGGTCTTGGATTCGATTCCCTGGACTTCCACCTTGCCGGCCCCGTTCATCTCAACGTTGAGGTCCTTGGCTTTGGCACCGTCCAGATTGACCTTTCCGGCGCCGGATGTCATGATCTCAATCGAGTTCTTGGCTGAGATATCCTTGATCTCTACGCTTCCCGCTCCGGAGGATCTGATCTTGAGGGACTCGGTCTTGATGCCCTTCTCGCAGGTGAAACTGCCGGATCCCGACAACTCCACGTAGGTCAGATGCTTGGTGCAGACCTTGACCTCGATCGGAGGCAGAGTATAGCTCTTGCCGTCTTTCAGATTAAGCTTCAGAACCAGCATACCGTCATCATTCTTGACATCCAGACACTCGAACACCTTGTCCTTCGCCTTGACCGAAACATCGGTCTCACCCGAAGTCTGCTCGTAGATGACACTGAACAGGCCGTTTGCATCGATGGACGAGATTGTGCCTACATCGTAGGTCTTGGTCTTGTAGTCATCGTCATCGCCACTGGTTCTTGCGTTCAGAGTACCTGTTGATGTCAGGCCGATCAGAACCACGGCCATAATGTGCAATAATGTCTTCCGCATATTCATTGTGATTATTTGTTTATTGATTCATCGTTGACTATAAGGTCTCCGCTTCCGCTTTCCTGAGTCTTGACACTTTTGGCTTTCAGTTCGCTGGCGTCTATGTCACCGGAACCTGACTTGTGGAATGTGACCGAATCGGCCTTTCCGGAAAGTGTCGCGTCTCCAGAACCAGTTGACGTTACAGATAATGTGCCAATGTTCAGATCGCTGTACTCTCCGTCCCCGGAGCCTTTCTTGTCGATGACCATTTCCACGGCGGTGACGTGTCTGAACTCGTGGTCGCCGCTTCCGGTTCCAAGAACACTCAGCCTCCCTGTAATGTTCAGGTTGAAAGCCTTGATGTTTCCTGATCCGACGGTCTCTATGCTCAGAGAGTCACCCTTGTAGTCTGAGATTAGCAGGTTGCTTGATCTTGTAGAGGTGATTCCGTTCAAAGACGGGGCATAGACACGAACTTGGATAGGTCCGAAGATTTTAGAGGTTTTGTCAGTGAGTCCAACCGTCAGGACCCCATTTTCATTTGTCACGCGGATTGAGTCGGTCATCATCTCGTAAGAGATCACTTCTACCTTGAACTCGTTCTCGGTCTGGATGACCAACACGTCATCGATGCCACCTTTGTTGCATACCGAATGGAACTCACCTGGATTGTAGGTCACGGTGTCAACTTCTCCTTCAGCAGTGTGCATACGGTATCGCAAGTCGTACTTGAACTGTTTCTTCGCGTCATCGCTTAGCCTGAAATAACAGGATGACAGGCCTGCCGCCATAAGAACCAGTGCCGCAATAGTCAGTATATTCTTTAAAAATTTCATGATATTCAAATATTTAGATTACCCAATTGCTTTTATCTAGCAGCTCCTTCGGGTCGAGCCCGAGCAGTTCCATCTTCTTGATGACGGCCGGCAGTTCGACCTCCAGGAACTCTTTGCGGTTGTTCTCCAGCACAATGTCCTTGGCTTCCGCGCTGATGAAGTAGCCGATGCCGCGTTTGTTGTAGATGATCCCTTCGTTGGTGAGCTTCTCGTAGGTACGCATCACCGTGTTGGGATTCACGCCGATCGAGGCGCCATATTCACGGACGGACGGAATCCTGTCGTCGGCTGCAAGCGCGCCGGAAAGGATTTGCTCGCAGATCATGTCGCTGATCTGTAGGTAGATCGCCTTGTTTGAATTGAACTCCATAGCCTGAAATATTAATGTTGAAGCCTCTTGATCCGGAACCAGGACCAAGTCCCGCAGATGGCCAGAATCAGCAGAAGCCATAAGTTGATGAAGGCGTTCAGCCATAAGTCAAGGTTGTCAGCATGCCGGATTGTCCAGTCATTTAACCAATTTCCCCACCAGTCGAGGTCAGCGTTGGTGATGAAGGCGCTTAACAGGCCGGAAAACACCATTAGAAGCGCAAAGAGCACAAGCACGGTGCCCACAACCTTCCATTTCTTGAAGATCAAGCCTCCGAGCAGGAACACGATCGCGTTTCCCACAATGGTGGAGGCCAGAATCCAGAGGCCGTTGGCCGGGATCACAAAGTCTGATGAACCGATCTCCTTGTTGATTCTGAATGACATAAGCGAATCACCGCAGGACTTGTCGAGCAGGCAGACAAAAGCGTCGCTGAGAAAATAGACAACAACGTAAACGAGAGGGATGACTACCAGTGAGATCAACATCATTGACGTGAATTTCTCCAGTCTGGAAGCCGGCAGCATCAGCCATTCGGACCCTTTCGCCTTGTTGGTGATCTCTCCGTAGGCTCTTGACGGGAACAGCATCACGAAAATGGTGCTCATCACCGCGAACACTCCGAATCTTGTCCCTCCCGCGGGACCGTCAATCTCAAGGCCGATGAAGATCTTCATCAGCCCTCCGTCGAACATCGCCGCGAAGAACATATATATCATGTAGAATATGATCGGGAACAGGGAGAAGATCAGCATCAGCATCCCGATGTTCTTCCACAGTCTCTTGAGGTCGTAAACGAAATATTTTCCGAACCTGCTTATTTTAAAAGTATTGTCCATATTCATTCCTCCTTATTTGTTGCTGAACATTCCTTTGATCAGTTCCTTGTTCTTGTGCACGGCATTGAAAAGGGCCTCCACATTGATCTTGCTGTCCTCGCCGGTCGAGTTGGGGTAAACCTGGATGAATCCGCCTGGAAGCTGCTCGCTGTAAAGGGATTCCGGATGAAGCTGCGTGCCGTAGTCGAAGTACAGTTTACTTGTGATCTCCTCCACCGAGGCGTTCAGCAGAACATCCTGACGGTCAAGGATTATGATCGGGTCGATGATGTTCTCCAGATCCCTCACCTGGTGGGTAGAGATCACGATTGTGGAATCATCGGAAGTGTATTTCATAATCGCGCTGCGGAACTGCGTCTTTGATGGAATGTCCAGACCGTTTGTCTGCTCATCCATGAATATGTACTTGCAGCCGCAGGCCAACGCTAAAGAAATATAAGTCTTCTTCAACTGTCCGGCGGACATCTGGTTCATCTTCTTGGCCGGGTCGTTCTCGAACTCCTTCATGATCTCAAGGAACTTGGAATGGTCGTAGTCCGGCCAGAAGGCACCTCTTCCCTTTGCGAAGCACTCCGCCTTCATCGCTACAGGAAGGACCTCGTCCGGAAGGTAGAACTGGTTCTGGAGCAAGGTAGGGGTGCGGTCGAAAGGATTCTCCCCATCGGTAGTGATGCTGCCGGAGCAAACTTTCTTCAGGCCGCACAGAAGTGTCAGCAGGGTCGTCTTGCCGACTCCATTCTCGCCTAGAAGACCGTAGATACGGCCTTCCTCAAGCGTTGTCGTTATGCTTTTCAGGATGGGCGTCTTGCCGTAGCTGAAAGCCAGATCTTTGATTTCAATCATATCTTGTTAGTGTAATAGTTTATTAATACACTGCAAAGATAATGATGTTTTTTGAATATCAAAATATTTTTTGGATGTTTTTAAGTTTCGACTCCCGCCATTCGGTGGGCGTGCATCCGACTACTTCCCTGAACTGCCGTCTGAAGTTGGATTTGTCGCTGAAACCCACGACATAGCCAATATGACGTACAGGAGCCTCAGGATGCTCCAGAAGGAGCTTTTTCGCGTCTTCGATTCTGATCTCTTTCCTCCATGTGAGGAACTTTTTATTGAGTATGCGGGAGCAATAGAACGATAGCTCTTGATTTGTCAAGTCAAGTTCATCGAGGATTTCTTCCATAGAGTCGTAGCACTCATGATGCTTGCCGTCCCTTACCCAACGGGCAAGGTGTTTTTCAACTTTCTCAAGAGTCTTTCTGGAATTGATTCTTCCTTGGATCGCGGCGAGTCTGTCGCCTCTGATTCTGCGCAGCCGCCTGGATATAGCCGCGATAAGGGGATTCCCTTTGCTGGAATTTCCTTTCATTTTGCTTTGGTCGGTTGGAAGGAACGAAAACCGTTTGCGTTCCTCTGGTTTGTGGTTACAAAAGCAATCCTTAAAGGATTAACTACAATTCTTAATGAATATAAAAAAGGTGATGACCTTGGTTAGATGGCCATCACCTTCATAAAAGTCAGCGATGGACTACCAGCCCAGCACGTAGGCGAAGATCAGCGGCGCCACGATTGTCGCGTCACTCTCCACGATGAAGCGCGGAGTGGTAGGGGACAGCTTGCCCCAGGTGATCTTCTCGTTAGGAACGGCTCCTGAATATGAACCGTAGGATGTGGTGCTGTCGGAGATCTGGCAGAAATATGACCAGAGCGGTGTGCCCTTCCATCCGAGATCCTGCTCCATCATCGGAACGACGCAGATAGGGAAGTCGCCGGCGGTGCCGCCACCGATCTGGAAGAATCCGACACCGGCTCCCGTGGCGTTGGCCTTGTACCAGTCAACGAGGAACATCATCACCTCGACGCCTGTCTTCACGAGGTCGGTAGGGAACTCGCCGCGGATGCAGTGGGCTGTGAATATGTTACCGGTTGTGCAGTCCTCCCAGGCCGGGCAGATGATCGGAATATTCTTCTCGCAGGCAGCCATTACCCAGCTGTCCTTAGGGTCGATCTCATAGTACTGCTCCAGAACGCCGCTGCGGAGAAGCTGGTAGATATATTCATAAGGGAAATACCTTTTTCCTTCATTCTTCGCCTTTGTCCACACATCGACGAGCGCGCCCTCAAGACGGCGGAAAGCCTCCTCCTCAGGAATGCAGGTGTCGGTCACACGGTTGTAGTGGTTCTCAAGCAGCTCCTGCTCCTGCTGAGGAGTGAGGTCGCGGTAGCCCGGAATCCTGTAATAGTGTGAGTGGGCGACAAGGTTCATGATGTCCTCCTCGAGGTTGTTGGCTGAGCAGCAGACGAACGAGAACTTGTCCTGACGGATCATCTCCGCGAGGGAAAGTCCGATTTCAGCGGTACTCATCGCACCGGCCATAGCAAGGAACATCTTTCCACCCTTGTCGAGAAGGTCACAATAGGCCTTCGCGGCGTCAACCACGCACGCCGAGTTGAAGTGGCGGTAGTTGTGGGTGATGAATTGTGAAATAGGTCCTTTTTCCATTTTTTGTCCTAATGTTAAAAGTGTTTTTTTCTAATGCTATCTCGTGTCAGAAAAACCCTCTGAACGTACAATAGTATGCGAATTTAGAAATTTTAGATTACTTTTGCAATTGTTTTGGTTTTGAACAGGTTTTATTCTTCATGAATATTTGCCAGACAAGAAACTGTTTTGAGGTTACTTAGTAAGCGTTAAAAAATAAGTTGGTAAAGATTTGGCGGTATTTTCGAGGATAGATGTCTTTTGGAAGAAGGAGTGTGCCGGTGGCACATGACTGATGAGGAAAGACATATAGACCGAAAAGACAATCAAAGATTACCAAGTTATTTTTTAAGGATTACTTAAGAAGTGATTTTCCGAATATGCTAAAGATAGGCGATTACGAATCATTCAGCAAGGTGGCCACACCTTTCTATTATTATGACATTGATCTTTTCCAGCGCACGGCCGACAAGGTGGCGGAGCTTTCCGCGCGCTATGGAATCCACGCCCATTATTCAGTGAAGGCCAATTCGGACAGGCGTCTGAACGATATCCTGAGTTCCAAGGGATTCGGAGCCGACTGTGTCAGCGGGGATGAGATAGAGTTCGCGGTCGGTTGCGGCTACGATCCGAAACAGATTTTCTTTGCTGGTGTCGGCAAGACGGACCGGGAAATATGCCAGGCGTTTCAGGCCGGGATCGGGGCATTCGTGGTCGAATCCCTTGAGGAAATCGAAGTCATAAGCGCATTGGCTCGTAGGCTGGACCGCAGGGCTTCCATCAGTCTCAGAATCAATCCGAACATCGACGCGCACACGCATCAGTACATCACCACCGGTCTCTACGAGGACAAGTTCGGGCTTTCGGACAGGAGTTTCGACGGGGCGGTTGAGATGTTGAAGTCCGATCCGTTGTTGGATTTCTATGGCCTTCAGTTCCACATCGGCTCACAGATTCTGGATGTGGAGAATGTCATCGGGCTTGAGTGCGCCAAGGTTAACGAGATTGTCTCAGTGTTTGAGTCAAAGGGGGTGGTTGTCAAGAATATAGATTTAGGCGGCGGCCTTGGGGTCAATTATGACGACCCCGATTCGGATCCTATGGCTGACTTCGAGACCTGGTTCAGAACCATAGACAAGAAACTTGCCCGCCGGCTTGACCAGACCGTCCACGTTGAGCCGGGACGCTCCGTTGTGGCTCAGTGCGGATCTCTTGTCACCCAAGTTGTTTTTGTCAAGAAAGGGGAGAGCAGGAATTTCCTGATGGTGGACGCTGGGATGAATGATCTTATCCGTCCAGCCCTATACGGAGCGTTCCATAAGATCGAGAATATCACCGCTCATTATCAGGACGGGGATTCTCGTTCGGCAAGCATTTATGATGTGGTAGGTCCGGTCTGCGAGTCCGCCGACACTTTCGGCAAGGAACGTTCGTTGCCCGAGAGCCGCAGGGGAGATCTTATAGCCATCCGCAGCGCCGGTGCCTACGGTCAGGTGATGGCCTCGCACTACAACATGCGTCCGTTCGCCCCGGCTGTATATTCAGACCGCTTGCTTGAAGCCCCCCGCCGGAAGGATTATTTCCTTGGTTGATGAATATGCCATTAGCCGCGAATCAATAACCCTTCGGTCCCTGAGCTTGCGGTTCCTGAACTTGCGGTTCCTGAACTTGCGGTTCCTGAGTTTGCGGTCACTGAGTTTGTCGAAGGGTCGAAGTGCCGGAGGATTTTATTCCCTGTATGGGTTGAGGTCGCTTCGACAGGCTCAGAGACCGGACATATTCCTACCTTCTGAAACCGCGGAGCTTTTGTGCGAGGTTTCCAGTCAGCGCCGTCTTCATCATTTTCCTGGTAGTCTCGAACTGCTTGAGCAGTTTGTTGACCTCGGCCACATTGGTGCCGCTGCCGTCCGCGATCCTCTTGCGGCGGCTTCCGTTGATGATCTCAGGATTGTCCCTCTCTTCAGGAGTCATGGACATGATGATGGCCTCTATCCCCTTGAACGCCTTGTCGTTGTCGATGTCGATGTCCTTGATCGCCTTGCCGACTCCCGGAATCATTCCGGCAAGATCCTTGATGTTGCCCATCTTCTTGACCTGCTGGATCTGATTGTAGAAGTCCATCAGTCCGAACTTGTCCTTGGCCAGTTTCTTTCTGGTCTCACGCGCCTGCTTCTCGTCAAACTGCTCCTGTGCCTTCTCGACGAGGGAGACAACGTCACCCATTCCGAGGATTCTGTCGGCGATACGTCCCGGGTGGAACACATCCATTGCCTCCATCTTCTCTCCCGAGGAGATGAACTTGATCGGCTTTCCGGTGACGTACTTGATGGAAAGCGCGGCGCCGCCTCTGGTGTCACCGTCCATCTTCGTCAGCACGACTCCGTCGAAGTCAAGCCGCTCGTTGAAGACTTTGGCTGTCTCCACGGCATCCTGACCGGTCATCGCGTCTACGACAAATAATGACTCTGTAGGGTTCACGGCCTTGTGCAGGGCAGAGATCTCGTCCATAAGCTCCTGATCCACGGCCAGACGACCGGCGGTGTCTATGATGACCACTGAATATCCTTCCGCCTTGGCCTTGGCTATGGCGTTCTTGGCGATCTTGATCGGATCCTTGACGCCTTCCTCGGTGTAAACGGGAACCTGAATACCCTCGCCGAGCACCTTTAACTGTTCGATGGCCGCCGGGCGGAACGTGTCACAGGCGGCGAGAAGCACCTTCATGCCTCTCTTGCTCTTGATGTTGTTGGCCAGTTTGGCCGAGAACGTGGTCTTACCGGAACCGTTGAGACCCGCCACCAGGACTATTCCGGGATTCCCCTTGATGTTGATGTCCTGTGAAGCGCTGCCCATGAATTCGGCCAGCTCGTCGTGGACGATCTTGACCATCATCTGCTGAGGCTTCACCGCCGTGAGGACATTCTGTCCCATGGCCTTGACCTTCACCCTGTCGCAGAAGTCCTTGGCCACGCGGAAGCTGACATCCGCGTCCAGCAGCGCCCTCCGGATGTCCTTCAGCGTCTCCGCGACATTGATCTCGGTGATTTTACCCTCGCCCTTCAGAATTTTGAAGGATCTCTCAAGCCTTTCCTGTAAGTTATCGAACATATTCAGTAGCCAATTAATAGTAATCTACAAAGATAAGCAATTCCATTGGAAGAATAAAATCACGAGCCCTAAGCGAATCTAATCTGCTTTCATGTTTCGTGATTTGTAAGACGTTATTAGTCAGTATATTCGATAATCTTGCCCGCCCGAATTGACTGTCGGTATTGTCTAATTAGTTTGAAATTAATTGATTACGTTGCGCGTTTTGACGATCGAGAGTTTTTGTTAAACGGGCACATTAACAAAATTAGCCTTCTGTAGTAACTATAGTTCAAGTTTTTCTTGCACTTACGGGAAATTGTTAATACATTTATATGCAAAGCTCATTTTTATTCACTTCTATACAAATTTCTGATAAATGAAAAAGAATCGCACTTACAGAACGAACGCCTTTCTCGCGATGATGCTTGCAGGGTCTTTCCTGGCAGGAACGACCTCGTTAGCGTCTGAGTCCAAGGCCGGTTCGTTGTCGGAGGCGGCTGCCTCCCAGCAACAGAACCGCACTGTAACCGGAAAAGTCGTTGACGCGTCCGGTCAAGGTACGGTCGGCATCGGTGTAATGGTGAAAGGTACCTCAAACGGTACACTGACCAATCCTGATGGAACCTTTACTCTCTCGAATGTGGATCCCGGAGCCACTATCGTGTTCTCCAGCATCGGCTACAAGACGGTCGAGGTTGTCTATGAAGGCCAGCCTGTCAATGTGACCATCGCCGAGGACAACGAACTTCTTGATGAATCCGTAGTGACCGCCCTCGGAATCAAGAGGGAAAGGAAGTCCCTCGGTTACGCTGTGGAGGACATCAACGCCTCCGAGTTGATGAAGAACAAGACCGCCAACGCGATCAGCTCACTGTCCGGTAAGATCGCCGGTGTGAACATCACCCAGTCATCCGGAGCCGCAGGATCCGGTGCTCAGATCGTCCTTCGTGGTGGTACCTCCGGTTCAGAGAATCGCGACAACCAGCCGCTCTTCGTTGTGGACGGTGTCATCTATGACAACTCCTCACAGGTTGTCGGAAACTCCGCCTTCGACGGTTCCGGATCAGGTTCGACAACAACCTCCAACCGTGTGATGGACATCAACCCTGAGGACATCGAAAGCATGTCAATCCTTAAGGGACCGGCCGCTTCCGCTCTTTACGGATCACGCGCCGCGAACGGTGTCGTGCTCATCACCACAAAGAAAGGTAAGGACGGTGTCGTTGAGGTCAATCTCAACACCAAGTACATCACATCTTGGGCAAAGTCTCTTCCTGAGGCGCAGACTGAGTACAGCCGTGGATTTATGGAAGATAATACTGACGAAGACGGCGTATTTAAATCGATATTCAACGACTTCTCCTACAATTCTTGGGGAGAAAAGGTGGCTGCAGGCACCCAGACCTATGATAATATAGGTAACTTCTTCACACCTGCCGGAACGTGGGACACAAACCTCAGCGTTTCCGGAGGCCACAAGGACGGAAACTTCTTCCTTTCCGCTTCAAAATACGCTCAGGACGGTATCGTGCCGACCACCGGTTACGACAAGACCACATTCCGTTTCAACGGTGAGCAGAAGTTCAAGATCTTCACGTTCAGCGTCAACACCGCATATTCAAAGGCCACGACAGACAGGACCCTTACTTCGGGCGGTCTTTACGGATCATCTGGTACCGGTACCCTCGGAGCTGTCTATGGCTGGAGCACCACTGATGATATGGAGCACTGGGCAAATGAGGACGGAACCCGTTACAGGATGTTCGGGAACCGTCTCGATCCTTGGGAAGAGAGGGACAATCCTTATTGGATCCTCAACAAGAACAACTACCGTGACAAGACCGAGCGTTTCACAGGATCAATCAATCAATGTCCGCGCCGACATCACCAAGTGGCTTTTCATCAACTACCGTCTCGGTCTTGATACATACAACACGACCAACTCGACCCGCATCGCTCCGGAAGGTGCGATCCAGCTGGCTTGGCAGAAAGGTATGATGAGTGACAACACCCTTAAATATTCATACCTCTCCAACAACCTTATGATCAACGCCAACCATTCCATTGGTGATTTCCACGGAAACATTATGGCTGGTATGGCGACTGACGACACCTCCACCGACAGAAACTACAAGATGGCGTGGAACTTCGAGGTTCCGGATTTCTATTCCTACGCCAACGCTACTGACAATAACAAGAAGTTCCAGCACTCCGCCACAAAGAAGAGACTTGTCGGTGTGTTCGGTGAGGTTCGTCTTGACTGGAAGAACACAGTGTTCCTCTCTGCTACGGGACGTAATGACTGGACTTCAACCCTTCCTGTCGAGAACCGTTCTTATTTCTACCCTTCGGTAAGTGGATCATTCGTGTTCAGCCAGCTGCTTCAGGACACCGGTGTGATGTCTGACGACATCCTCAGCTTCGGTAAGATCAGGGCATCCTGGGCTAAGGTTGGTAAGGACACCGGCGCTTACGAGACCAACACCGCTCTTTGGCCTGTAGGCTCATACCTTCTGGGCAAGACCGGAGTCGGCGCTACCTGGACCCGTGGTAACCCTTACCTCCGTCCTGAGATGAGCAAGTCTTCCGAGATCGGCCTCGAACTCCATTTCTTCCAGCACAGGTTGAAGATGGACGTCGCTTACTACACCAATGACTCCTACAACCAGATACTGAGCCCTCGTGGACCTCAGTCAACAGGTTACATCTTCTGCTCGATCAACGCCGGTAACGTTTACAACAAGGGTATCGAGTTCTCACTCTCCGGAACCCCGATCGAGAACAGGAATTTCGTTTGGGAATCAGCTCTCAACATCGCCGGCAACAGAGGCACAATGGACGGCCTTCCTAAGGGTATGGATGTTATGTATGTGACCGATGTTCAGTACGGAAGCGCCAAAGCGGCTTCATTCTCAGGCGGTGACTTTATGGCCATCAGCGGAACAACCTGGATGAGGGATAATAAGGGCAACATTGTACTTGACTCGAACAATATGCCTCTTAAGACAGACGCGACAGCCATCCAGGTCGGAAACCGTGAATCCAAGCTGACTGGAGGTTGGAACAACACCTTCACTTACAAGAATCTGTCTTTCAATATGCTGTGGGAATTCCGCATCGGCGGTGACGTGTTCAACGGAACCAAGTACGCTATGACACAGTATGGTACCAGCAAGTTCTCAGCCGAGGTAAGGAACCAGCCTCTGGTCATCAGCGGTGTGCACCAGATTCTGGACGAAAAGAAAAAGGTCATCGGCTACACTGATCCGGAGACTTATGTTTTCGAGCCAGATCAGACTTATGACTTCAACAAAAAAAAGACATCCGGCTACAACATCATAAAGAATTACTACACTGGAGCCTACAACTACGAGACCGCGAACTGGATCACCGATGTCAACTCTTTGAGACTCCGTACCCTCTCAGTCACCTACAATCTTCCTAAGAAACTTTTGGAAAAGAGCAAGGTCATCAAGAGAGCGTCGGTTTCCGCCATCGCGAACAATCTCCTTCTCTTCACAAACTATGACGGGGATCCCGAGGTTGCAGCATCCGGAGCGGGCCGTGGAGGTTCTTCTTCAGTCGGATTCGACTACTGCGGTGTTCCTGCCGTCTCAAGCTTCACGTTTGGTGTGAACCTTACTTTCTAATCAGCCGTGACATCATTTAAATATTCAAAAAGTATGAAACTTATCAAAACAATATTTCTCACAGGAGCTTTGACGGCGGCGCTCTCGTTAGTGTCCTGCGCCGAATGGCTGGATGTGAACACCGACCCTGAGAACCCGACTCTGGAGTCTGCCGAGTACCAGCTCGAACTTGCCCATTGCGAGTTCTACACCAACAGCGCGCAGCAGTTCGCCGCCTGGCGTTCTTCTATGGCGATGGGCGACTGGACAGGTGCGATCAATAGAGGAACATATAGCGGAATGTCTTATTGGGCTCCAGTTGACGGTATAACCACAATTCCTTACCAGTGGTTCCTCGTCGGAGCTGGCGCAACCCTCAAGGATATGTATAGCAAGGCTATGGCCGCAGAAAACTGGCATTATGCAGGAGTCGCGAAGGTGCTTCTTGCCTACGGTTATATGCTTATGACAGACCTTTATGGTGAGATGCCTTACACCCAAGGACTTTCCGAGAGCGCCATTCCTGAATATGACAACGGCAAGACAATATATCTTGGTTGTTTTAAGGACATCGACGAGGCAATCGACCTCCTGTCAAGAAGCATAGACACCAATAAGATGCCGTCACTTGCGGTAGGTGATTTCTGGAACAATGGTGATGTCAACAAGTGGTCGAAACTTGCCAACCTGCTCAAGGCCCGTTGGATCAACAAGCTCATCAAGAAGGGCGAAGGCAGTTATCTTGAAGGTAAATATGACCGTCAGGCTATTCTGGACTGCCTTTCCAAGGCTATGACCAGCAATGCTGACAACACCGTCATCAACCATACCGATGACAACGGCACGACTCACGATGATCTTGGTTGGAATGAGCCAGTGGATTATTCTCCTTTGTATTCAGTGTGCGGTATGAACTGGGGATACTATGCCACAAAGATGCTCTATGAAAACCTGACGAACTTCGATGGTCTGGGAGTCGAAGATCCACGTGCCGACCACATCCTTCCTTGGGCTAAGTCCAAGAAGAGCGCTGCCGCTCATAAGGAGATCAAGTGGAATGAGAATGGTACTTGGAGAAGAACCCTTGGTGTGGATATGTCTTCGAACATATTCAGTGCTGGTGGACCTATCAGAGCCAGCTTTGATGCTAAGAATAAAGGTGGATGGTGGATTGATTCAAAATTCGACTCCAGACATGGAGACACAGTGTATGTGGAGAGCACATCCAGATCAAAAGGATATCACGCCTGCAAGGACCTTCTTTTCAGATGGGACGGTAATGATGATGGATCTGAAGAATCAGGATCATTCTATTCACGTGTCTCCGCCCCTACTTACGTCGGAACATACGCCGAGGCTTGCTTCATCAAGGCTGAGGTCCTCTTCAACAATGGTGACAAGGCCGGAGCCTATGATGCTTACAAGGAAGGTATAAAGGCTTCCATCGAGCTGATGAACGAGAAGTTAAATGTTTGGGTAAGAGAAGATCCAACTCTTGCTTCTTGCCCTTCATTCACTCCGATCAATCAGACCGACATCGATAACTTCCTTGCGAACGGAATCGGTTCCTCTGGTGACTTGACTTTGGGCAGGATCCTTACCCAGAAGAGAATCGCATTGCTGTTCTCTGTTGAGATCTGGAATGATATGCGTCGCTATGACTTCAACAAGGAGTATTTTCTTGGATGGAACATAGCGGCCAACCACGATGTTAACGCAGCCGCTTCCCAAGCAATTCCTGCAGGTCAGTATTTCCGTCGTTGGAGACAGTGCTCGCACGAACTTAACTACAACACCGACAACCTTCAGGCCATCGGTAATCAGGTGCCTGGCGCCGACATGTCATACGTGAGGGAGACTGACGGCAAGAATTGCTGGAACCTCAAACCTGATGTCTGGACCATCAACGTATGGTGGGATTCCGACCAGCAGTAATTCAATTGTTCAAATAACACAAGCAAAAGGGGGACGGTCAGTTTGGCCGTCCTCTTTCTGTGAGGCGCTGCCAACGAGTGTGTTGCTTTCAGCATCTTGCAACTTCAATTTGGCAAAGTATGTTGTTTAATTTCCTAATTGTCGGACGTCGATTCCATCAGTTATTCCATTTCCGAAGATGATTGGGAATCCGGGAATATTCATTATCTTTGAAGGTAGGACATAAAAAAGGTTGGCACTATGGAGGCAAAAAGGATAAGGTACCCGATCGGGGTGCAGACTTTCGACAAGATCATAGAAGGGGGCTATCTGTACATTGACAAAACGGGATATGTGCATGAATTGGCGGATACGTACAATTATGTGTTCCTGAGCAGGCCGCGGCGGTTCGGGAAATCGCTGCTTTCCTCCACGTTCCACAGCTACTTCGCCGGGGAGAAAGACCTGTTCGAGGGTCTGGAGGCGGGACGGCTCAGGAAGGAGTGGACACGGCATCCGGTGTTCCACTTTGACATGTCAACGGCGAAACATCTTAATGGAGGGCAACTGCAACGTATATTGGGTTACAAACTATCCGAATACGAGAAGAAGTGGGGTGAGGATTCCGGAATCGCGGAAGATGACATCAACGCGAGATTTGAGCGTCTTGTCAAAGCGGCTGTCGAAAATACCGGCGAGAAGGCGGTCATAATAATTGATGAATATGACGCACCGCTGCTGGACGTGATGAACGACAAGGAGAGGCTGGTTCCTATGCGGCAGATAATGAGGAACTTCTATAGCCCGATCAAGAGCCTTGACCCGTACCTGAGGTTCGTGTTCATCACGGGGATAAACAAGTTCGCCCAGCTCAGCATATTCAGCGAGCTGAACAACCTCCAGAACATCTCGATGATGCCAAGGTACTCTGCCATCTGCGGCATCACGCAATCCGAGCTAGAAAGGGACATGAAAGAGCCTGTGCGTGATCTCGCCGACAAACAGGGAATCTCCTACGACAATGCGTTGCTGCAGCTCAAGCACAACTACGACGGTTATCACTTCTGCCACGAGTCCGAGGACATCTACAACCCTTTCAGCCTGATAAAGTGCCTTGACGCACGGGAGTTCGGCTCCTACTGGTTCGAGACCGGCACGCCCACATTCCTTTTGGAAAGGTTACGGAAGAATCCTATGGACGAGACAAAACTGGACAAGATGACTGAAATCGCCCAAAGCGACTTTGACATCTCTCCGGAACTGACGGAAGACACCCTTCCGATGCTGTACCAAACAGGCTATCTTACAATCAAAGGATACAACAAGGAAGATCATTCCTACACACTTGGCTACCCGAACAGGGAGGTTCGGGAAGGCTTCTTGAGAGGTCTTCTCGCTAACTACAAAAGTTCGGAGGGAATGAGTGCGTCATTCGTGCTGAAGTTCAACAAGGCTCTGAAGGACAACGATGTGAACGGTTCCCTTGAACTCCTCCAATCCTTCATGGCCGGCATCCCCTACGATCTGGAGAACAAGACTGAGAAACACTACCAGACAATCATCTACCTTGTCTTCTCGCTCCTCGGCTACTACACCCAGACCGAAGTCAAATCAGCCGTCGGACGCGCGGATGCCGTCTGCCGGACAAAGGATGGCACCTACGTATTCGAGTTCAAGGTGGACGGCTCGGCGGAGGAAGCCCTCAAGCAGATCGACGAAAAAGGCTACATGATTCCATACAAAAAGGAAGGCCGGTGCGTCAAGGTAGGGGTGAACATCTCCTCCGCCACAAGAACCCTGGAATCCTGGAAGGTTGCCGAGGAGGAGCAGTGGCACAGGAATATTCATAGAGCGGATCAATGACACCGCTTCCCCGTGAGACTCTTTCCGAAGACTCAGACAGATCCTGCGGCGATTTTGCAAAATGCATTCAGGTCAAATGCCCGCGGAAGGCCTTAGAGCGGAACATTGGATGAATAACTACGAGGGCAAGTCAAGACTTTTTCATGTAAGCCTGCGAATCAACCCATTCGGAGGCATTTGAGGCTGAACGTGTTTTGTAAGATGTAACCTTGCATAAGATCAATAGAATAATAAAAAGCGTGGCCGGGGAAGCACCCGGCCACGCTTTGTGTTTGGAAAACGAACTATTACTAGCCCTTGGTCTGGGTGAGTGTGAAGCCATTTTCGGCGTAATCGTCAATCAAGGCTATTCGGCGACAACCTACATTTGATTTAACGTTTCAGCCTTGAATGGCAATGATAAGATTATTATCACACGCAGATATTTTATTTTATTGCTGTCATCAACTGATAAACCTGATGGAAGTCCGTGAAGTTGACCTTATGAGTGTCTAGATAGTTGTTGATGGTGTCAGCTCGGTCTTTAAAAAACCTCAGCAACAATTTTTTAGTAGGAGCGTAAGCAACCTTGTTCCTGTAAATGAAAGGAATGTTCTTGATTTCATAGGATGGATTTCCGTTGAGGTCATAGACACTGCCTCCGTGACTCTCAATCTTTTTTACCTCCTTGATGTTGCTTGTGCTGGATTCCAAGCCGAACGCCCCTTTTTTCTCGTCTTTAAATACCAGTCTGCGAGACACACAGAGGTACGTCCCGTCGATGTCAAGCGAGAAAGCAAGGTAATAAGTCCTATACCTTATGAAGAGTAACCCTCCAATTGAAGCCCTGTCAACCGAGGCATTATCCTTTATGCCCATGACCTTTTCGTCGGAATCCATGTAGCGGATTGTTTGGTCTAGAGTACTGATGTTGAAGCGTCCTGTTGAAAAACCTCCGTCTTTGTAGATTATTCTGCCTTCCATGAATTCCGGTAGGTAGTACTTTACGCTGTCTGGAAGCTGTTTTTCAAAGTCTCCTTGAGCGGATTGTCCCGATAATGCGATGTTCCCTATCGTCAAGGCTAAAATAAGTGAGATTATTTTTTTCATGTCGTGTTTTTATAAAATAAGAGGGGACAATCACTCATCCCCTCTCATTTTGGATAATTATCAGTTACTCTTCCCAGCCAGGGTTCTGAGTGATAGTGACATTCTTGTTGGCATACTGTGTGATGACATCGGAACAGATAGGCTCAAGGTAATTCCTTACATCGACGTTGCGGCTGTCTCTGTCCTTGATGTTGACCGGCACAAGGAATCCACGCATTTGCGAGTAATTCTTCGCGTCAAAGTCAAAGTATGTGCGTTCTCCTAATTTCAATGTACCATCAGGGTTGTAGCCTACGATAGGAATAACACTGACTTTTTTAGAGTTCGCTGAAGTAAGAAGATTATAGCCCTGATTATTCAATGTTTTCTTCAGATTGGTTGTCTGGGCAGGCCTTCCGAATTCTTCGGCTTGACTCTCCTTGATGGTCGCAGCAAGGTCAAGCTCAACATAGCCTCCAATCAACAGATCTGGGTTATTGGCTCCCAACATGAGTTCAAGCTGTCCCCAACGTCTGATGTCAAGTACCCGGTACTGTTCGAGGAAGAACTCCATGCGGCGTTCACGACGGATTTCCCAGATGAGCGGTGTCACCGCACCTGTTGTCTTGTAGCCGAGAGTTGTCTGCTGTGCGGCTCCGGTTCTTTCAGGATCATCAGGCATGTTTGCGAGCTCAAGTGGGGCAGTCTGCTTTACACCTTTATCTATCGCGGTCTTGTCCAGAGGACGTTTGCGGATAGCATTGATGGACTTGTCAAGATCCTCCTGAGTAACAGCAGCGCCACCGAATTTGTCTGCTAGTTCAGCCTTGGCTTCTATCCAGTTCAAGACCGTCTCGGCATATCGTACGCATGGAAATCCGTTTTCGTTCGTGCAAGATCCGTAATATGTAGGCAGAGACTTTCCGTTGTATGAATATGTCGGCCCCTCTCGGTCTATGAATTTTTCGCAGTACAGACCTGTCGCACTGGCTTTCGGCTCATCCCAGAAAGTGGCTTCAAACCGAGGGTCGCGTGTTACCACCATATCCTGTAGACGGAAGCTCTTGGCGTTCTCGACTGTTGAATTGGAATACGGTTTTCCGTCTTGGCAGATCCAGGCTTTCAGCGTGCTGAGGTTCCCTGACTGGGTCTGGGCCTCATTACCATTTGAATATGAAGCTATGCAGTGCTGGGAACCGTTGTTGATGGATTTGTTGTAGGCTCTGTAGAGGATAATCTCTTGGCTTGACGGCCTGGAGTACAGTGTTCCGAAAAGGGTTCGGAAATCTGTGTCAAATGCGTAGGCTCCGCTGTTGATGATCTGCTCAGCATAGCCTTTAGCAGCTTCAAGGAACAGTTTGGCCTTTGAGTCAACGTCGGAGCAGGTTTTCATGGCCTCATCGTTCTTGTGATAGATGTACCATGTGCCTTCGAACAGCATGCAACGGGAGGCTATTGTAGCCACCACAGCCTTATTCACGTAATCCTCCCCGTCATTGGAGCGGACGTTGGCCATAGCATAGTCAAAGTCTTCTTTAACCTTGGCCATCACCTCTGTTCTTGGGGTGCGTTGGGCGTACATGGCATCGTTGTCAGTAACTTCCACAACGGCATCGTAGTAAGGAACATCGCCGAACGATTCTACGAAGCGGCTGTATTCCCAACCTCTGAAGAAGCGGGCGACACCGTTCCAATGGTTGTAGGCCTCATCCGTCAGCTTGCCGTTGTCATGCATTGTGGCGAGTCTTGCGATAAGGAGATTCCACTTGCGTATGTAGGCGAAGTTCCAAGGACCTGAGCCACGCCTTGCCAGCCAGTAACCACGGTAGGCAAGTTCTGCTTTGTACCAATTGTCAGACGGCAGAGAGATAAGAATGTTAGACTGTTGTCCGGTAGTGGTGCGGTCATCACTGAACTCACCGGAAGAGTACACGCCTGGTGCATAGACCTGTCCCCAGTTGTCGGAATAGCCGGTGAAATATGACCCGTAAGTTCCGTTCACAAACAATCTGATGTTGTTCTCATTTGCCCAGAAGTTATTGTCATTCATCGTTGTTTTCGATTCCCTGTCAAGAAAATCGCTGCATCCGACGAAAGCAAGTGCCAGAGCACCAACGGAAAGTATTTTAATAAAATTCTTCATAATGTTCTTTTTCTTATGAGATTAGAAAGTAACCTGAACTCCGATTGCCGCTGTCTTGAATGCAGGAGAACCTACACCGGCGCGGCTTGAGTTGTAGTTAGATGTGTTGAATGATGAGTACCCTGCGATTTCTTCCGGATCAAGAGGTAGGCCTTTGAGATGATCAAACGTGAAGAAGTTCTCAAGGGAAACATAGAATCTGGCCTTCTCCATATTGATCCTCTGGGTCAAATGTCTTGGCAGAGTGTAGCCAAGAGTAATGTTCTTGATGCGGAGGTAGGCCATGTTCAGCATGTACCTGTCGTTAGGTACCATGTTGAAGATGCTGCTTCCGGCGCAGTTTGCGGCACGCGGATAGAAAGCGTCATAATTGGCTGGTATGGTGGTTGTCGAACCATCCGCATTCGTTATGTCGTAAGAGTCATACCAGAAGTCTCCCGCGATAGCCTGGGCCATGGCTCCATCCGATGTATTAAAGCCAGGGAGGGTCATAGAAGAGGATCCGAGCATGTTGCGTTTGCCGATTCCCTGAAGGAAGATAGAGAAATCAAATCCCTTCCAGTCCGCATCAATCCTGAAGCTATATTCGTAGCGTGGGGTTGTGTTGCCGATGACAGTAAGATCGCCGTGGTCGTCCGTTAGGTTTTTCCCATTATCTATGACGCCATCTCCGTTCAGGTCAACGAATTTGACATCACCAGGACCTGAGATAAGTGTCCCAGAAGCGATCTTGCCTTGTGTCGCATAGTTCTTTCCTTCGGCGAACTGGTAGTACTTTCCGTATTTATCTTTCAACTCGATGAGCTTTCCGTTAGCATCATGAGCGAAATCATCGTGCTGGAAGAGTCTGTCGACCTTGTAACCCCAAATTTCGCCATAGGTCTTGCCAGAGTACCAACCAGACAGTATTTTGCTTGTCCCATATTCCGTGATCTTCGTTTTGGCGTCGGCTATACTTGCTGTGGCCGAGATGTTAAGACCGTTAGAGAAAGAGCGTCCCCAGTTGATGGACAGTTCCCAACCGTCAGTGCGCAGAGAACCGAAGTTTCCATTAGGAGCCGAAGCGCCGATGTTGTAGCTGACACCTTCCATCCCGATGATCATGTTGTTGGTGTTCCTCCTGTACCAATCAAAGGTAATGTTGAACTGATTGAACAGCGAGATGTCCGCTCCGATGTCGTAGGTTTCGATGTCCTGCCAGGTTATGTCAGGATAAACCGCACCAGGAGTGTCGAAAGACTGGTCTTTTACGCCCGAGTGGATCCAGTATGTGGTTGAGCTTCCCATTGTAGGAATGTACATGGATGAGCTTACTGTCTGGTCTCCGATGGTTCCCCAGGATGCGCGGAGTTTGAGTGATGACAGGACATCCGTGAACGGCTGCATCCAAGGTTCCTGCGTCACGCGCCAACCGGCCGAGACAGATGGGAACCATCTCCACTGAAGATTGGATGGGAATTTGGAAGATCCATCGTAGCGGAGGTTGCCTTCAAGAAGGTACTTGTCCTTGTACGTGTAGTTGACACGTCCAAAGAAACCAGCCGTTGAACTCCAGGAGGCGGAACCGCCGGAGGTTTGTGTACCCGTAGCAAGGTCAAACTGAGGGTTGGAAGTGTCGATAAGCGTCATCTTCTTTCCCCATACTCCCGTATAGTCGTAAGCCACAGCCTGGAATCCAAGGAGGAATTTGAACATGTGCGTGTCGAAGAGGTTCAGATTGTATGTCGATGTGGCGTTCCAAGTCTGGCGCTGGGAAGTGAACGAGTCCTGATAGATGGAATCATATGTTGAAGTGTAACTATAGACATTCAATTTCTTGGCGGTTATCTCTTTTCCAAGTCCATTGATGTCGTTCCACTCGTTGGTGATTGTCCGAATGTCGCCGTTGGCGTCAAGAGCGTTCACCGCGGCAGACCATGTGTCCCCCGCCATGTATTTAATGCCAGGGTTGCGCTCCTGTGTGTTGTTGACGGCGTAGGTGTAGTCCACGTCAATGTTCCAATTCTTGACAGGAGTTATTGTCGTTCCTACATTCACACTTGTGTAGTAGGTGTCAAGAGTCGCCTGGTTGGCTGTCTTGAACTCATAAGCGGCATTCCTTACATTGTCCCCATACTCGTTGGTCGGCTCCATCGGGTAGGTAGGTCCCCAGCGGAAAACATAGTACCAGACATCCGCTGTGGTCGAGTTGGTGGCAAAGGCCCATGACTTCGTTGATTTCGTGAACATGATGCCGGAATGGATGTTGAGCCAGTCGTTGATCTGGGTGTTGATTCGAGCGTTGGCGTTGTAACGCTTGAACCAATCGTAGTCCGTAACCTTAAGCATACCGTTCTGGTCAAGGTAGGCAAGACTGATGTTGTAGTTGGTTCTTCCTTTGTTCCCGGCTACTGAGACATTGTGAGACTGTGTCGGAGCGTTTTCCCTTACGAGATAGTCGTAAGCGTTGAAAGTTCTGATACCAATTTTCTTGTTTGAGCCGTCAACATACCAGTCGCGTCCGTACGTGAAAGGATCGCCAACGCCGACGCTGTTCCCGTATTTGTCTTTCCAGGCTACAGCGGCATTGTAACCCGCGCGGTCAATCAGCCAGAACGCTCCCACAGGAGTGAAGGTTCCGGTACGCTCGGCAGCTTCGACAGTATAGTGAAGTCCGTCAACATCAGCCATTTCGTAGTTTTTGGCCTTGTTTTGGATAGAGAAGTTACCGGAATAACTTACGGTCACCTTGTCAGCCTCCTTGTTACCTTTCTTTGAAGTGATGAGAATCACTCCAAAGGCAGCCTTGGCTCCATAGATTGAGGCAGATGCTGCATCCTTCAGGACGGAAATGCTCTCAATGTCATCCGGGTTGACAAGGTTAAGAGACGGAATCTCCACGTTGTCGAGTAGAATGAGAGGGGAGGATGCCCCATTGTACGATCCAACCTGCCCACGTATTCTGAGGATAGGGTCGGAACCGACCTCGTTGCTGCCGACGCGTACGTTGAGACCGGCCGCCGCACCCTGAAGTCCACGTCCGACATCGGAGATAGGACGTCCTTCAAGAGCCTGTCCGACATTGACGCTGGCAACGGCTCCAGTAAGGTTAGCCTTCTTCTGTGTGCCGTAACCCACGACAACGACGTCGCTCAGCATCATGGCGTCTTCCTTGAGGACTACCTTCATGCCGTTGCGGGCGGTTGTGGTGACTGTGGTGTAGCCGAGGCAGCCGATTTCTACCTTTGTGCCTTCGGCGACATTGAGTGAGAAAGTTCCGTCAACCTGGGTGACGGTTCCCGTGGTTGTGCCAGGGATCATCACGCTTGCACCCGGAACCGGGTTGCCGTTGACATCGACGATCGTTCCCTTGACGGGCTGCTGCTGAGCGGCCGCCGCGGGCTGTAAACCGGACTCACTGGCGGCTGCCGTGGCGCTGAATGACAGCGTGCCGGCGAGCAGCATCATGAGAAAGGCGTTTACCTTGTAAGTGCGATTCTTTTTCATTTACTAAAAGGTTTTGTATTAACTTATGGTTGTTAATGTGCCCGTTTAACAAATTAATAAGTAAAAAACATCTTGACTCGAGATTTTTTTCGTGCATGAATCAATGTTGCAAATTTAACGTTTTATGGTGGAAAAGCAAAAAAACAGGTACTTTTTCAGGTCGGGCATGATTGCAGAACGTTTGCGGTGGTAGCTCACGAGGCGAATGCCCATGACAATGTCGGTGCGGATGGCGTTATAGACAAGATGAAGGGCTGCTTCCCCCGATTGAAAAAGATGCTGGCGGACGGCGGATACAAAGGACGGAAATTGGCCGGTACCGTACGCCAAAAGCTCGGTGCGGAGTTTACCGCTGTTCTCCGTCCGGACGAGTCTCCGAAGAAATTCTCCGTGCTGCCACTCCGATGTATTGTGGAGCGCTCTTTCTCCTGGTTGGAAAACTTTCGAAGAATTGCCATTGATCACGAGTTCTATTCCGATACGGGCGAGGCGATGGTTCAGTTCGCCTTATGCCGACTCATGTATAACAAATCATGCGACTGAAATTTAAACAGCTTCTTACTTTGACACGCTCTGTCTGTCCTTTCCTTCGCATTGAAGCTATATGCTTTATAACGGATATTCTCCCCATAAGGTGTCGTGATTTGCAATCTATTATATGTTAATAGATTAGGTGATTGTCTTTAGCGTGATTCGACTAAAGGTAAGTGCGATATCGCCTGATTATCAATTGTTTATCAATCACGCACCGCATCACGCACCGCATCACGCGCCACATCACGCACCACAGCACACACCTATGCACGCGCTTTGCCGCCGCAACTGTCTCCTCTTTTGAGACCACATTCCTATTCTATCCGCTTCCATTTGAAAAACATATTCCTTTTCACAAAATTACGATTATTTGACGAATACCGAGGAACTCATCATTCCCAAATTCATGGAATTGACAGAATTTACGACATGGCCGTCAGTGGCCGAGGTCAAGTATAAATGATTTGGAACGGTTAGTCGCCTGAGCGCCATATACATATAGCATATAGGCGTTGCAAATGAAACTGGCAGCAGGGTGAATTGCTCTGCTGTTTTGATTTTTTGGTACCCTGTGCAAACCCTGTACAAACCACAGGCACGCAAGAATGGCTCTGGCAATGCTGGGAGGCCATAGTGTGTGGCTGACCCCCATGTTCAGAGGGAGGGTCAGCCACAGTGATACTGGATTGAATACCGTTGGTGGCGTTTTAGCGTGTCCGTGGTTTGTAAATGATTGGCATTCTTTGCGGATAATGCCCTTAGAAGCTGTTTTGAATTGTTTTAGGAACATGGAAATAATAAGTTGCTTCAGATTAAGAGAAGATTTTCGAGGATGGATCTATTTTCGAAGATGGAGTGTGCCGGTGGCACATGACTGATGAGAAAAGAGATATCGACCGAAAAGATTCCTTAAGAAGATGCAGCTTATTTATTTTGAAGGTTACTGAAATGTTCCTTGAGGTGAAAATCTTCAGACAAACAAATCAGAACAGCTTCTTATCCATGAATGGGGCGATGTTGCGCGCGGAGGAGTTCCCTGCGTCTGGCGTCCAGCGCGGGAAGTTCCGATTCCGGCATGGCGAATCCTACGAAACGGGACCAGAGATAGTCCACGGCCTGGTCGGACGGGTGGATCATGTCGGCGGCATAGAAACGGTAGTCCCGCAGCTCGTCAAGCACGATCTCGTAGGCTGGAAAATATTCACAACGCTCCGGGAACTTCGCCAGAACCTCGTCCAAAGCAAGCAGAAGGGTGCTTTTGCTGATCTGGTTGCCATGCGCCCCGTCCTTGAAGTGGCGGATGGGAGAGACGGTGAACATGAATTCCTTCTCCGGATGCCGCGCGATCATATTCATGAGCAATGTCGCTGTCTCGCGGACTGAGAGGCGTCTGCGGGTGAACTCCTTCGCCTCGATCTTGAGGCAGTTCGAGACGGTCTCGCCTGAGCGGGTATATTTATAAATCCATGCCGTGCCGAGGGTTATGATGACTTTGGAGGCTGCTTTCCACCGGAGCGAGGCTTCCTTCAAAGATGCATTGGCGACTTGCAGGAACTCGTCCTCGGTGCGGCGGGCGAAGGATGTGTGGTGGCTGAACGAGCAGACGAGGCCGGCACCGGCGCCCATCTGGACGCACTCATCTTTGGAGAACGGGATTCCGGATGTCAGGCGGGCGACGGAATTGCAGACCGAGACTGGGTTGTAGATGGTTCCGAACGGGTTGACGCAGACATCGAAGCCCAGATCCACCATTTTCCCGCCGATGTTGTCAGCGAAGCAGCTTCCGAGGACGAATATCCTGTCTTTCAGCGAGATGCTGACAGCACCGCGGCCGGTTTCCACCGGGGTCTGTAATTTGAGTCCTTCCATACGGGTGCGAAATTACAAAATAATCAGTAATTTTGCATAAACTGCCTCGGAGGCGGGATTTTTTCTTCCGGGCTTATGAATATGAGAAAGAGCGTAATTGTAATAACACTTCTTCTGGCGTCGGCCTTCGCCGGTCGTGCCCAACAAAAGGCTACCTTTACCTACGGGGCTGATTTCCAGTATTATTTTGACAACCGGGAATATGATGGCGTTGGCAACAAGTTCGAGACATCCGGCACGGTTCACGCCGCCAGGCTGACCCCCACGGTCGGTGTCAAGGTGGCGGGCGGCCGGTTCACCCATCAGCTTACGCTCGGAATCGATGTGATGAAGAATATGGGTGAGGCCCCCGTGTCCGAAAGCGACAAGGATCTTCAGAACACAGGACTTTTCCGGGAGATGACATTCTGGTACGGCCTTGAAAGCCGGCGCAGAAGCGGAAAATTCAATCTCTTGGCGGGAATATTCCCGCGCGGGAACTCCGTTTTCGGCTCGGGTTATCAGGGCTGGGCGGAGGATCCTGTGAAGGCCGATCAGGTTCCGTCCCTGTTCATCTCCGATGTCAACCAGTTTTATGACAACAACATAGAAGGATTACTCCTGAAGTACGAGACCCGGAAAGGCTATTGCGAGGCCGGTTTGGACTGGATGGGAATGATCGGGCACGGCCGGCGTGAGCGCTTCCAGATATTCACATACGGCAATTACGCCCTTGCCGGTGATTTCCTGCGCGCCGGGTGGACGGCGACTATGTACCACTTCGCCAACACGCTTGAATATCGGGGCGTGGTGGATAATATTCTTGTCTCGCCTTTCGTGTCGCTGACCGCCGGGAGACGCGACTTCCGTTGGAACTCCAAGCTCAGCTATATTCAAGGAATACATCAGGACAGGATCAACGAGACGGGGCTTGAGCCTGCGTTCGGCGGGCTGCTGACGCTGAACCTCGCGTACAAGAAACTGGGCGTTCAGAATGATTCCTACTATGGCACGGGCCAGATGCCTTACTACTTCACCATTGACGGAGGAGGGAATATGCTCGGACAGGATTTGTACGCCGGAAGTCCGTTCTACCGCGTCTGTGACTATGGCGGGAACTGGAAGCATTCCGGGTTTTATGACCGTGCCGAGATCTACTGGCAGCCGTATATCGCTGATTTCGTGCGTCTGAGGCTTTCCGCCGTGTTCCATTTCACAGGTGATGGATTCCAGGGCAGCCAGCAGAAGCTGAGCGTCCTGTTCGATCTCGGGCGTGCCTTGAACTCCAGGAAAACGGCTAAGGCTTCGGGAGGCTCACGCAGGCAAAGGAATTTTGAAATATATTTATAAGGTATGAAAGTAATATTCAAGTCTATCATTGTCGCCGCTTCCGCCGGATTTCTGTTGGCCGGATGCGGTTCGGGACCCAAGGACGGGGAATATGTCATCCAGCTTCTTACCACGAATGACGTGCACGGAACCTATTTCGATTCCACCTATGTCGGGAACGGGGTGAAGAAGTCCCTTTTAGCCGTCAAGCCGATAGTGGACAGCGTCCGTGCGGCTGCCGGTGCGGACAAAGTTGTCTTCATCGATGCGGGGGACTGCCTTCAGGGAGACAACGCCGCGTACTATTTCAACTATGTGGACACACTCTCTCCTCATGTCTATCCACGCCTTGCCGCCTACATGGGCTACGATGCCGTCACGGTGGGCAACCATGACATCGAGACCGGTCACAAGGTCTATGACCGCATCGCCCGGGACCTTGAGTCGCACGGGATTCCGTTTCTGGCTGGAAACGCTATCCGCACTGACAACGGGGAACCGTATTTTCCTTTGTACAAGATCTACAAGAAGGGCGGACTGAAGGTCGCCGTACTGGGTTTCACAAACGCCAACATGAAGAACTGGCTGTCGGAGAAACTCTGGAGCGGAATGACGTTCGAGAGCCTTGTTCCTCTGGCTCAGGAGGATGTGGACAAGGTGAGGGCCAAGGAGAAGCCTGATGTGGTGATCGTGTCCGTGCATTCGGGAACAGGACCCGGAGACGGCTCGATGCTGGAAGGACAGGGAATGGATCTGTACAAGAGTCTGCGTGGAGTGGATTTCGTGGTCTGCTCTCACGACCACAGGCCGTTCGTGACCTGCTGCGACAGCATCGGACTCATAAATTCCGGAAGCCATTGCCGCTTTGTGGGACACGGAACGGTGAATGTCACCGTTAAGGACGGCAAGGTCGTTTCCAAGACCCATTCCACGGAACTCATTCCGGTTGATCCTCACAGGATTGACGCCCAGATGGAAAAGGACTTTTACGAGGACTATCAGGCCGTGCAGGTCTTCACCACCCAGGAGGTCGGTGAGTTGAAGGTTGATATGCGTACCCGTGACGCGTACAAGGGAATGTGTGATTATGTGAACCTTGTCCACACGCTTTGCCTCGGCTGCGCTCCGGCGCGGATCTCGATCGCGGCTCCATTGACCTATGACGGATTCGTCAAGGGTGGGACTTTGATTTACAAGGACTTGTTTACAATTTATCCGTTTGAAAACCAGCTCTATGTGATCACGATGACAGGTCAGGAGATCAAGGACTATCTGGAGGCCTCCTACAACCGTTGGATCGTCACTGCCACGAAACCGACCGACCACGTGCTGAACATAGTCCAGAAGGACGACCCGCGCACGGGCCAGAAGGGTTGGTCGTTCATCGAGCGTGCCTACAACTTCGACTCCGCCGCCGGAATCGACTACACCGTTGATGTCACAAAGCCTTTCGGCTCAAGGATCGTGATCACCTCTATGGCCGATGGAAAGCCGTTCAGTATGGACGAGACCTACAACGTAGCGATGACTTCCTACCGCGCCAGCGGTGGCGGGGGACTCCTCGCCGAGGTAGGAATCGACACGGACAAGATCGCCGAAAGGACCGTTGAATATTACCCGGAGATCCGCGAGATTCTCTATGAATATCTCAAAAAGAACCGTGTGATCGACCCGGCCGTCATCGGTGACCCTGCCAAGATCGGCCACTGGTCTTTCGTGCCGGAGAACATCGCAGGTCCGGCGATCGAGCGGGATATCAACCTCATATTCAAGAAATAACACTAAAATATTCAGATAATGATCAAACGAATTTTAACAGCATTCGCGGCACTCGCCGCCACTCTGACAGTCTCCGCCGCCGAATATGACGGGAAATGGATCGGCTGCGACTATGAGGGTGATGTCCTGAAAGGCGGCACCGTGCTCCCTGCCCGCTACCTTCGCAAGGAAGTGACACTTGACGGCAAGGTGAAGGAAGCGACCCTCCGCATCAGCGGCCTCGGAGTCTATGACACTTGGATCAACGGGGAATATATCACCCGTGACCAGGAACTTTCCCCGACCGTGTCGGAGTACAGGATAAGGGTATATTTCAATGAGTTCGATGTCCGTAAGGCTCTCAAGAAAGGTCAGAACGCTCTTGCCGTAAGCCTTGGCTGCGGCCGTTATACCACGATGAGGGAGCCAGGTATGAAGGGCTTCGGGGTACCGAGACTTTGGTACCGGTTGGACATTGTTTACACGGATGGCCGCACGGCGACCGTTGTCAGCGACGAGAGCTGGAAGATCACCTGCGAGGGACCGATCAGAGCCAACAACGAGTTCGACGGTGAGACTTACGATGCCCGTAAGGAATTGACCGGATGGACAAAGGTCGGTTACGATGATTCCGCTTGGGCGAAGGCCTCATTGATGGATGCTCCGGGCGGCAGACTGGTTCTCCAGCCTAACCCTAACATCGCTGTTCAGGACATCGTGAAGCCGGTCTCCATCACCAAGACCGATCACGGTTACATCCTTGATATGGGACAGAATATGGTCGGCCGCCTTCAGATCAAGGCCCGAGGACTGCAAAGAGGCGACACCCTCACGATGAAGTTCGCTGAACTTCTCAATCCTGACGGCACTCTCTACCTTGCCAATCTCCGTACCGCAAAGGTCCTCGACACCTACATCGCCAAGGACAGCAAGCCGATCGTCTGGCATCCTGAATATGTTTACCACGGTTTCCGTTACGTTGAGATAAAAGGCTTGAAGAACGAACCTAAGCTCGGCGATTTCGAGGGGCAGGTGATGTACGACAAGATGGCCGTCACGGGACATTTCGAGACCTCCAACGCCGTGATCAACCAGATCTACCACAATGCTTTCTGGGGAATCAGGGGCAATTATCGCGGTATGCCTACCGACTGCCCTCAGAGGGACGAGAGGCTTGGCTGGCTCGGCGACCGCACGATGGGTTGCTACGGCGAATCCTACATATTCAACAACCACGCCCTTTACTCCAAGTGGCTGACTGACATCCATGACGGGCAGAACGAGGCCGGCAGCATCTCGGACGTCTGCCCTCGCTACTGGACCCTCTATCAGGACAATTTCACCTGGCCAGGAGCGTTCCTGACAGGTGCGGACATGGTCTATCGCCGTTTCGGGGACGACCAGTCCATCAAGGACCATTATGGCGCTATGAAGAAGTGGCTTGGATATATGAGGTCAAGATACCTCAGGGACGGTGTGATGATCAAGGACACCTACGGGGACTGGTGTATGCCGCCTGAATCTCTGGAACTTATTCATTCACAGGATCCTGCGAGAAAGACAGCCTCGCCTCTGATATCCACTCCATTCTACTTTTTCCTCTTGAACAAGATGATAGAGTTCGCTCCGATCGCCGGTCATCCGGAGGATGTGAAGATATTCAATGAATATGCCGCCGCGGCCCGTGAGGCGTTCAACGCGAAGTATTTCAACGCTAAGGAAGGCTTCTACGGCAACAACACGGTGACGGCCAACCTGCTTCCGCTTTATTTCGGAATGGTTCCTGACGGGCGTGAGGGTGACGTGTTCGAGCACGTCGTGCACAAGACCGAGGTGGACTGCGACGGGCATGTGAGCTGCGGGGTTGTCGGCATGATGGTTCTGATGCGCACTCTCACCGAGTTCGGCAGACCTGACCTTGCCCTTAAGATCGCCACGAACGAGACCTATCCAAGTTGGGGTTACATGGCGAAAAACGGTGCCACGACAATCTGGGAGCTTTGGAACGGCAACACCGCCGATCCTGCGATGAACTCCGGCAACCACGTGATGCTTCTCGGCGACCTCGTGACCTGGTATTATGAATATCTTGGCGGCATACGTCCTGCCGAGCCAGGCTATAAGTCAATCGAGCTGAAGCCTTACCCAATCGAAGGCCTTGACTGGGTGAACTGCTCTTATGATTCGCCTTACGGAAAGATTGTAAGCAACTGGAAGCGCACCGGCGACAAGTTCGAGTGGACTGTCGAGATCCCCGCCGGCACCACCGCCATCGCCCTCATCCCAGGTCCCGACAGCTCCCGCGAGTCCAAATTCCTCGCCCCCGGCAAGCACCATTTCGTGACCGAACTGTAATTCCGTCTCGCTGAGCCTGCCTCATCCAGTCGCTGAATTTGCATCTTCTGGTCGCTGAGCTTGTCGAAGCGACTTCTGCTACAAGCCTTAGTGGCTGAGCGACATAGAAAAAAAAAGCAAATGGCGGATTTTGCACGTTACCAAAATCCACCATTTGATTTTTTCGCTGTCGTTCGCTAAGTTTCACTGGCGTGAGCGAAAAAATAAAATCCAAAATTTTGGTAACGTGCAAAATTTT
>ULQB01054663.1_pt1 | contig 43132 bp, 29 predicted proteins | sample 1954041 | NCBI WGS metagenome assembly ULQB01 (sample SAMEA4835644, study PRJEB28245) | human gut metagenome | biome: gut microbiome; material: fecal sample | place: Denmark | collected 2008 | reverse complement strand
TCATCCTGAGCCAGGATCAAACTCTCCATTGTAAAAAATTAATGTATCGTTAGAGTCCTGACTGCTTCGCTTTCCGTTTAAAGGAAATTGACAGATAAATACTACATTTCTTTGCTCTCAAACAAACCAGTAATTCAAAGAACCAGTTGAAAAATACTTCACATTTGTGGTGTGAAAGGACTGCAAAGATAAGTCATCTTTTTTAATCCTGCAAATATTTTTTCAAGAACTTTGCATTTTCGATTTTCGGCCTCTGCCGTAAGGTTCCTTTCAGGAGTTCCTTTTCGCAACCTTCAGACTTTGTAAGAACCGTTATTTCTCAAATGCGGATGCAAAGGTAGGGACTTTTTTTGAATCTGCAAGCATTTCGCTCTTTTTTTCATCAAAAAAACATCATTTTGGCATTTTTAGCCCAAAATACCTATGTACATGGATAAAACAGCATGCTCGGACTGACAAAAACGAGGCGGCAGGCCGATATGAGGAAGTCGGGCCCGAGCGGAAAAAGACGGGCTCGGTTCTTCGCCGCGCATCGATACCGGAAGAGCGGACCAAGGAAAACCGCATTGACGGGGCTCCGGAAAAAGAAGAACGACTGCCGATATATCGACGACACGGGCGCATGCATCACGCCGGAGGCCCGCGGAGGAGGTTTGCCACCCTTCAAAGGAATCGGGAGGAGGTCATGGAAAGGACACGGAGAGAGCAAGGAGGAAGCAAGGAAAGGGCAAGGAGAGAGCAAGGGAGAGCAAGGAAAGGGCACGGAAAGGGCAAGGAGGAAGCACGGAGAGAGCAAGGAGGGAGCACAGAGAGGGCATGGAAAGGCCACAAAAGACCGGGAGAGGGTCAAAAGAAGGCCAGGAGCGCCTCAAAAGAACCGGCTGGAGGGGGGAAGTGTCGGCTGGAGGGGGGAAGTGCCGGCTGGAGGGGGGAAGTGCCGATTGAGGTGCATGGACACAAAAAAACCGGCGCCCTCATCGGGCGCCGGTACGTTGCTAGGTAGAAGCCAAATCAGAGCCAGCCGCCATTGTCAGCCATCTCACGCGAGAGGATGGCGAACTCACGCTTGACGGTCATGCCGCCCATCGTAGCCGTAATGGTGCACATGCCCGAACCAACATTCTGGCAGGTCAGCTTCATAATGCCATTGGCAACCGTCGGGTGCGAGGTCATGCCAAGCTTCTGGCGATCCGTCGAGCTGATTTCGAGACCCGAGACGGTAAGACGTCCCGAGGGGCCGCCGAAGTAGCGAACCAGATCGACACTCGTCTCGACGCCCGGAGCAACCTGCAGAACAGGCGTACCCTTGATGGCGAGCAGCAGCTTGTAGGCATCCACATAACCGCGGCCCATCTTGTACTGGTAGTCCGAGAGCGTGATATTTCCCGCAGGATGGCTCTTCACGCCGGTCAGGTAGGGATTGATGTCGTTGGTAGAGGAGAGCAGCAGAGCGGTGTACTCCTCGGCCGTGAACTTCTTGCCAATCTTCGATGCATAGGCCAGACCAAGTGCTGCAACACCCGATACGTGGGGGCAAGCCATCGAGGTACCCTGCATGTAGCCCGTACCGTCACCGGTACGACCATCCTGGAAGTTCATCGATGCATCCTGAAGAATGGTGCTCAGCACCTGTGCATTCGCATAATACTTGCCGCCGGAGGGAGCGTCGTAGGCATCACCACCCGGAGCCGTAATGTCGCTCCACGTACCGTAGTTGGTATAGTAGGCGGGGCAGAAGTCCCAACTCATCGAGCTGACGGCAATCACCGGAGCGTAGGCTGCGGGCCACGTTTTGACATCGCCGTTGACATCACCCGAGTTGCCGGCTGCGAAAATCACCAGACCGCCCGAAATCGGCGAATTGGGGTTGTCCGTGCCTGCCGTCGAGATGAAGTAGGTGATTGCCGAACGCAGAGAGCCATACGATGAATTCCATGCACCCTCGGATAACTCGCCACCCCTCGAGTCGGAGTATCCCCAGCTGTTCTGGGCGATGACGGCTCCGTGGTCGGCAGCCCAGGTAAAGGCCTGCTGCGGGGCGTTGTAGTTGATGTTGGTGTTCGAATGGCCCATCGTCTGGCACGACATGATTTTCACGCTGCCACCGTTGCCGCTGCCGCCGGCAATACCGCACACGCCGATTCCGTTGTTGTTGACTGCGGCAATCGTACCGGCTACGTGCGAACCGTGGTCGGAATACTCGTAACCGTACTGCGGCGAGTAGGAGGAGCTCTTCCAGTCAAGCTCTCCGGACTGGTTCCAGAAGTTGTATCCGTGAGGCGCATTCTCCGACGTATTGGGGTTGGTCCACATGTTGGCCTCCAGGTCGGGGTGCGTATACTGCACCGGCTCGTCAATCACCGCTACGATGATATCCGTTGCGGCGCCGTCACCCGTGCAGAGATTCCATGCATCAAAGGCATTGACATCGGCACCCTCGCTCTTCTTGGGGAAGGTGGTCGTCGGGCCCGTATTGTCGTAATGCCACTGATACTCCAGCTTGGGGTCGTTCATCGGCATCATGCTGACACGCGTCTGAGCGGCCTCGGGTGCAAGTTCCGCCTTGTTGAAGGGGACGGCCGGACCCTCCTTCAGGGCACGGGTCCGGTAGTTGTACTCAACGACCGAAACCTCGGGGCAGAGGCTCAGGCGCTGAGCCACCTCGGCGAGTTGGGCCTCCGTATCGAAGGAAACCGTATACCACTGGTGCAGACCGTACTGACGGTGACGCTCCTCATAACGCTCGCTGTAGGGGAAGATGCGCTCGAGATGCTCCACGCCGATTTCGTTGAAGATAAGGTCGATATCATCGACTCCCGTGCGGGTTTGCGGACCGCGGGTCTTGGCGACAGCCTCGATGGCGTCGGCAATCTCCGGAGTGACTTTCAGATTGATACGGCCGACAACCGCATGCTCTGACGAGCCCACGATAACGGCCTGGTTGCTGGACGAAACGCCCCCCGAGGCCTCCTCCGTCGGGTCATTCGCACAAGCGAACAGCGCCAAAGCACTGAAAAGAAGTAACGTTTTCTTCATAATTTTGCGGAAATTTAGATTTTCAAAGATATGTTTTTTTTGCAAAAAAAAGAAAAGCGGCTCAAAAAATCTACGGAACCCGGCAAAAAAGAGATTTTTCACTACATTTGCACCAAATTCTAAAACGAGGCACCATGAAGCTGAAAAACCTCACCTTATTAATAATAGTGTTGCTGGTTGCCGACCAGGCACTCAAAATCTGGGTCAAGACCCACATGCAGCTCGACGAAGCCATCATCGTATTCCCGGACTGGTTCCAGCTGCGCTTCATCGAGAACAAGGGTGCGGCCTACGGCATGCACATTGCCTCGTCGGGGGCCTTCGACTGGGGAAAACTGCTGCTGGGCATCTTCCGCATTGCCCTGTCGTGTCTGGTAGGATGGCTTATCTGGCGCCTCTCCAAGCGGGAGAACACCCCCAAGGGGGTGCTCGTCGGACTGGCGCTAATTCTGGCCGGCGCCGTGGGCAACATCATCGACAGCGCCTTCTACGGGTTGATTTTCTCGGAATCGACCCCCTGGACGGTGGCCCACTTCGGCGGCCACTACGCCGGGCTGATGATGGGCAAGGTGGTCGACATGTTCTACTTCCCGCTCTTCCAGTGGAACAGCTGCCCGGGATTTCTGCGCTTCCTGGTCGACAGCAACAACTACTTCTTCGGGGCGATTTTCAATCTGGCGGATGTATACATCTCGTTGGCCGCAGTCTATCTGCTTGTATTCCAGTACAAGTTCATCAGCAAGTAATTTTTTTCGGCGAAAAAATTTGCAGATACGGAATAAAGCATTACCTTTGCAACCACAAAACCGAAAGGCCCAGGTGGCGGAATAGGTAGACGCGCACGTTTCAGGTGCGTGTGCCGCAAGGCGTGCAGGTTCGATTCCTGTCCTGGGCACTGAAACCCCGTTGAACATACGTTCGACGGGGTTTTGCTTTATCTTTGCACTCCTCCGGATACGGGGCCCGACAAAAAAGCGGCCAAGTTGGACGGATTTATCCATTTTTTGTGTATTTTTGTTCAGCACGGCACGACTCCTCAACCGCTTCGCACGAATGGGAAGCGTGCCTGCAGTCCGCCGGGGAACCGGGACAATCCGGTATGAGGGACGCCCTCCAGATGAAGGACACCCGGCAAGTCGAATAAAGACATGCATCAAATCCGACAGGCTCCCATGAAACAGATTCTGACAATCGGGCTTTTGCTTTCACTCCTCACCGGAGTCCCGGCCGGCCAGGCCCAACCCAAGGCAAGGAAATCGGCGATAGCCGGCAAGATACTTTTCGAAAGCTACCATGCTGTCCAAAACCCGCCCGTACCTCCCATTGAGCGGAACATCGACCCGAAGCTTCTCAAACCGATGCCCGTTCACATCGACCTTGTACCGGACAGCAGCCGCACCCCCCTGCCCCGTCTCAAGCCGCTGCAGGGGCAATTTCACAGAACCCTCCAAAAGAGGGTACTGGACGACTATCGGCAACTCTGCTCCGAGATGGAGCAGCGGAAACCGACTCGTACGCCCCAGCGATGGATATGGGTGGGAGATCAGGCTGCCCTGCTCGGGCTCGACAGCGTGGCTGCCGACTGCGTGAAACGTTTCATGTGCTATCATCCTTCACCCCGACTGCTCGCCTACGTCGTCGACTCGATGATGCCAACATGCAGGGAATATGCCCGCCCGATGGTCGAATACACCTCCGAATACTGGCTCCAACCCTATTGGACAACGCCCGACACCACATCAAGAGGACTTGAAAATCTTCGGATTCTCACCCGTCTTAACGAACGGTATAAGAGCGGGAACCGGCTCCTTTCGCGAGGAATGCTGCGTCTGGTGAGTGGAGATACCACTGCAGCCGGCACGCTCTTCATGGAGGCGATACGCACCGCACAAAAGCATCCGAAGCCCTTCCGGCTCAGCCGTTCCGGGCTTCTCCACACCACGGCATCGCTGCTGAGCGACGCAGCGCGTTACGACGAACTGCTCATCCTCTTTGCAGAAAACGAGGCGGCAGTCCACTGCGCCAAAAGTAAGCCGGCAATGGCTTTTCTGCTCTACCGTGCAGCCCTGAAGGTCGACCCCTCGCGTGCAAACGAATACCTCACGTGGGGAATGGAGGCCGACAAAGGGGCCTTCACCGAGCAGCTCCATCGGCTTCGTGATACGGTATATACGGCATTCGTCGACAATCCGGCCGTCGCGGCACGGCTTGATTACCTGCTCAACGGGCCGCTGCCGCTCGAATATCCAACGGAGTATGTCGCACTTGCCGAACAACTGCTGGCCAAACTTCCCGACATCGGCACGCCCTGCAGTGATGCGGTTTACGACGAGTCGTTTGCACCCTGGCGCGACGCACTGCTCGGAATTGCGGAACAGGCCTCCCGACTCGAAAACGGAGCGCTTTCGCCCGCATCGGCCCACCTGCGGTTCATCGCCGCAGAGACTCGCTCCCGGTTTGCATCATCGGCGGAAGCCGGACTCAACGACCTGCAAGCGCTCTTCGAACAGCTGAGCGAAACGACCGGCGAGGCCGAATACTCCGAATGGTACATCCGTACGGGAACCGTACTGGCCGAGAAACGCTCCCGCACAGAGCCCAAGGCTGCACTGAAAATGATGACGAGCCGGATATGGCCCGTATTCGAACAGGTCACAGGCCGGCAGCAGCTCACTCCGCGGCAAACCCGGTTAAGCATCACGACCTACCGGTGCATGGCACGGCTCTACCAACGTGCCGGCAAGGCCGGGAAGGCCAAAGCCATGCGCGCCAAAGCAGAGGCACTGACAAACGCAACGTCCCCGAAGACAGGTGACGGAATGGAGTAAGAAGGCGTGCCGTCCCGGCCCAGTTTTTCCGAAATAGTCTACGCCACAACACAGTCCCACCGCCCTACCCTTCCGCCCTCGCACAAAAAAACGGTCTGCCGCCCAGAGGGGCGGCAGACCGTTGCAGCAGCGGCGAAGCGTTGCGGAAAGAGCGTTCGGGGCAGAAGTGCAGCCCGAAAAGGGCGGAGCGTTGCGAAAGGTGCGTTCGGAGCAGGGGCAAACCCGAATGGGACTGCATCCCGGGCAAAGACCTCCCGGGCGGAAGCCCGTCAATCCGTATACCGGAACTTCAGCTTCTGGCGGATATCCGTCGACGAAGAGCCGATGTAGAGCGTGAAGGTGCCCTCTTCGGCTACCCAGCCGTGCGACTGCTCGTCGAAGAACTTCAGGTCATCCTCCGTCAGGGTAAACTCCGCCTCGGCACTCCCGCCGGCCTCGATGAAGAGTTTCCGGAAATGCTTGAGCTCCTTAAGCGGGCGCAGAACCAAACACTTGTCGTCGCCGACGTAGAGCTGCACCACCTCCATGCCGTCCCGCGAGCCCTCGTTGGTGACCGGGACGCGAATCTCCAGACGCTCGCCGGGGCCCATCTTCGCGGCCGACACCTCGGGCCGCCCGTAGGAGAAGGTCGTATAGCTCAGACCGTGGCCGAAGGGGAAGAGCGCCGGGATTCTCCGGGTGTCGTGCCAGCGATAGCCGACCAGAATATCCTCGGCGTAGGTCACCTGCGGATAGGCCCTGCTGTCGGCAGGAGCGTCGGGAGCCTTCTTCATGGAGATGCCTTCGGGCTTGATGCCCGGATAGTTGGACGCATCGCCCGAGGCGTGCGCCGCGCAGTCCGACAGACGGACGGGAATCGAATAGGGCAGCTTGCCCGAGGGGTTGACCCGGCCGTTGAGGACGTCGGCAATCGACTGCCCGCCCATGCTGCCCAGGTAGGAGGCGTGCAGAATGGCCGGCACACGGTCGACCCACGGCATGGCGTAGGCATTGCCGGTGATGTTCACGACGACGAGGTTGGGATTGGCCTCCGCCAGCGCCTCGATGAGCTCATTCTGCCCGAAGGGGAGGTCGTACGACCGACGGTCGGTCGACTCGCAGTCCTGGTAGGCATTCTTGTTCAGTCCGCCGACGTAGATGACGACGTCGGCCGTGCGGGCCAGCGCAACAGCCTCGCTCCGGAGCGAATCCATCGTGGCGGCCGGCACCTCCTCAACCTTGCCATAGAGCGGATTGCCGCAGGTGTACCCCTGCGCATAGCGGATTTTGTCTCCGTAGAGCGTCTTGAGGGCCTCAAGCGGCGAGATGGTCCGTTTGGTCTTGAGCTCCGACGACCCGCCGCCATCGGTCAGACGCCGCGTGGCGTTGTCGCCCACGACCAGAATCCGCTCGTAGCGGTCGGTCTCGAGGGGCAGGATGCCGTTGTTTCTGAGCAGGACTATCGACTCGTCGCCGATGGCCTTTGCCGCGGCGTAGTGCTCCTCGGAGCAGAGCGAACCCCACGGACGGCGGGGATTCATCGCGGTGCGGAAAATCAGCCGCAGGATGCGGCGGGCCTTCTCGTCGACGGTCTCAAGGGGCAGCTCGCCGCTGCGCAGCAACTCCAGATAGGGCTGAGCCAGGTAGTAGGCGTCGTAACCCGAGCGGCTCTCCGTGGTCAGGCCGTCGGTATGGGTGCCCATCTCGATGTCAAGCCCGTTGAGCGCCGCCTCGCGCGTGTCGTGCGTTCCGCCCCAGTCGGAGATGACGCAGCCGTCGAAGCCCCACTCACCGCGCAGAATATCGTTGAGCAGCACGCTGTTGTGGCAGCAGTGCTGCCCCAGATAGCGGTTGTAGGAGCCCATGATGCTCCACACACCGCCGTCGACCACCGCACGGTGGAAGGCCGGCAGGTAGAGTTCGCGCAGGGCGCGCTCGCTCACAACGACGTCGACCGACGTGCGCCACTGCTCCTGGTTGTTCAGGGCAAAGTGCTTGACGCAGGCCGCCACACCGTTCTTCTGAAGCGCCCGGATGTAGGGAACGGCCATTGCGCCGGCCAGGCAGGGGTCCTCGCCCATGTACTCGAAGTTGCGGCCGTTGAGCGGCGTGCGGTAGATGTTGACTCCGGGACCCAGCAGGACATCCTTGCCGCGGTAGCGGGCCTCCTCGCCGATGGCACGGCCGTAGAGGGCGGCCATCCCGGGATTCCACGTGGCGGCGAGGGCCGTCAGCGCCGGGAAGGCCGTAATCGAGTCGTTGGTCCAGCCGGCGTGGCGCCAGCTGTTCCACTCAATCTCGGCGCGCACGCCGTGGGGGCCGTCGCTCATCTTCAGTTCGGGAATGCCGAGCCGGGCGACACCCGGCGAGGAGAATTTCGACTGGGCGTGGCACAGGGCCACCTTTTCCTCAAGCGTGAGGCGCTGCAGGGCATCCTCGACGCGCTCCTCGATGGGGGCATCCTGCTGCAGGTAGAGCGGAGCAGTCTGCTGCCCCCTGGCGCCCGTCGGGCCAAGTGCAAAGAGCAGCAAGGCGGGCAAGAGTAGTCTCTTCATAGGTAGGTTTTGGTTGGTAAACAGGTAAAAGTATCAAAGGTATCGGCTTCCGCGCGTCGGGGTCTCGGCTTACGGGCTTCGGCAATGTCGCCGCACGCCCGGGGGAGGCAGCGCCGCAGGAACAGGCCGCCGAAGCGGCTTCGTCAACCCTGCTCCGGAGTGCTCCAGACGGGGCTACACCTACAAAGTTACGAAATATCGCCGAAACATCCAAAGTTACGAAATATCGCCGAAACATCTACCGTGCAAAACGGCTGTAGCGCGCTGTTTCGGCCCCTTACGGAGACGTTGGCCGTAGAGAAAAACAGGCCGCAACCGCACTCCGGGGGCCGAATGCCGGCCGCCGGCTCCGCAAAACGGTGCACCGAATCGGTTTGTCCATCCGGGGGGAAGGAGCCGCAAACGATAGAAATCAATCTCAAACAGGACGGATATGTGCTGCAAATCACTATATTTGTATAGCCCCGGTCCGGTTCGGGCCAAAAGTCCCGTCCGGAGCCGCAGCGCCGAAAGATACCCTAAAAAAATCTTCCCATGAAACGCATCCTTACCGCCCTGATGCTGCTCCTCACGGCCCAACTGGCAGCGCAGAACCGCGAAGTGAAGCTCGACCTTCACTCTCCGCGCGTACATTATTACCTCGACCTGGCCGACGCACTCGACTCCCGCGGAGAACTCAACGTAGCACAAGCCGCCTGGAAGGGTGCCGACGTTTGGGTACTGCTCCGGCTCGACGACGGCAACATCATCTTCCAGAAGCGGCCGGGCGGCCGCTTCTTCTACGGCGTCTCGCCAGACAGGAAATCCACCATGCGCTACACCCGCGCCCAAGCCATCGCCGAACTGAACTGGTGGCTCACGCTCTGCTACGGACTCTCCGAGCAGGACCGCCAATACGAACACCTCGGCTTCAGCCAGCCCTGCTTCATGCGGGCGGGCGACACGCCCCTCGAGACCTGCCCCGGAGAGGAGACCCGCGCGACAATTGGCGTGGAGCCGGATTATGTCGGAACCAAATACCAACACTCGGGCGAGCATACCGACGGAGTACGGATGACGCTCTGGACCACGCACGACCTCACCTTCGCGGTGCTCTACCGGACGGACGACCTCCCCTGCGTCGAGCAGGGAACCGGACGGGTGAACTTCGTGACGCTGGTGGCGTTTGACATCGACGAATACCTTCCCCAACCTGAGCCGTCGGTCGGAATCCTGCCGGAGGATATTCCCCTCGGGGCTTCGCTCCAGGAGGCCTTCGAGGTGCTCGACCGGCACGGCTTCGTCGAGCTGGCCGACGCCGCGGTCGACCAGGTCTGGGACGAATACAACGCTGCGATGGGCGGGCTTCTGGGAGCGGCCGACATCCAGGTGACGATGAGCGGACGGCTCGACGGGGCACCCTGCGAAATCACGCTCCACACCGCAACGCCGGGCGGGACCGTCCACACCATCAGCGGCTGCTTCACCGACTGCTACCCCACCAGGGAGGCTCTGCGCGGGGAGCTTCTCCGCCGTTGTGAGGCAATCGCCGACCGCTGCGGCGCGGGCAGCTGGGAACGTCTTGCCGACGGCAGCGAGGCCTTCGTCATCCGGAACGACCGGGGAAGCATCGCGCTATGGGCCGAGCAGATTGGCCCGGTGCTCGAGCACGAGGGCGAATACCGGATTGTCTTCGTATTGCGTCCCTGAGTGATACCCCGGAAAGCCCCTCCGGGAACGGCAGCGGCCTTCAGCTCTGTGCCGAAGGCCGCTGTCTCTGCTCCACCTTTCCGGTCCCGTACGAACCCTGACGCTTCGGCCGGAAGCAATTTTCGCAAAAAAAATTTGCCGAACCGGAAATATTGCGTAACTTTGCGGTCCGCTTCGATGAAAAGCGGAGAATGTGGAAAGATTTGACTGATTGCAACCACAATAAAAAATCGCTAAAACAGCTTTTTTATTCCATCAGCCGATTTTTCCCATTTTATACGTTTAACCATTAAAAATGTATCAAAATGGGCTTTTTATTTACCTCGGAATCGGTATCCGAAGGACATCCCGACAAGGTGGCGGACCAGATTTCCGACGCTATCCTCGATGAATTTCTGCGCCACGACCCCAACTCGAAGGTCGCCTGCGAGACGCTCTGCACCACGGGTCTGGTCGTTGTGGCCGGCGAAGTGCGCTCGGACGCCTACGTCGACGTACAGGGCGTTGCACGCCGCGTCATCAACCGCATCGGGTACACCAAGAGCGAATACCAGTTCGACGGCAACTCGTGCGGCGTACTCTCGGCCATCCACGAGCAGTCGTCCGACATCAACCAGGGCGTAGTCCGCGCCGAAGAGGAGGAGCAGGGCGCCGGCGACCAGGGCATCATGTTCGGTTACGCCTGCAACGAGACGCGCGAGTATATGCCCGCGACGCTCATCCTCTCGCACGTCATCCTGAAGGAGCTGGCCGCCATCCGCCGCGAAGGCAAGGTGATGACCTATCTGCGTCCCGACTCCAAGTCGCAGGTGACCATCGAGTACGACGAGCAGACCAACAAGCCGCTGCGCGTCCACACGATTGTCGTCTCGACGCAGCACGACGAATTCATCCTCCCGGGCGAGGGCCGCAGCGAGAAGCAGGCCGAGCGTCTGATGCAGGAGCAGATTCGCGAAGATGTGCGCACGATTCTCATCCCGCGCGTCAAGGCGCGTCTGGAGCGTGCCGGGGACAAGCTCGCCGACCTCATCGGCGACGACTACATCCTCCACGTCAACCCCACGGGCAAGTTCGTCATCGGCGGCCCTCACGGGGACAGCGGACTGACCGGCCGCAAGATTATCGTCGACACCTACGGAGGGCGCGGCGCCCACGGAGGCGGCGCCTTCTCGGGCAAGGACTCCTCGAAGGTGGACCGTTCGGCCGCCTATGCCGCACGCTACATCGCCAAGAACCTGGTGGCTGCGGGCGTTGCCGACGAGGTGCTCGTCGAGCTCTCGTATGCCATCGGCATCGCCGAGCCGCTCTCGATTTACGTCGACACCTACCGCTCGGAGCGTCCGGCCGCGCTGGCCGGCATGACCGACGGCGAGATTGCCCGCCGCATCGGCAAGCTCTTCGACCTGCGCCCGGCCGCCATCGTCAAGCGTTTCGGACTGAAGAACCCCATCTTCGAGGCGACAGCCTCCTACGGACACTTCGGCAACCGCCCCTTCAAGCGGGTCGAGAAGCTGTGGGAGAACGGCCGCGAGGTGGAGCGCGAAATCGAGTTCTTCGGCTGGGAGAAGCTCGACGCGGTGGAGCTCATCCGCAAGGAGTTCGGACTCTGAGCCGGCGGGCGTCGGCCCGGGCCCGCGGTCCGGAGCGCCGCGCGCCGCAGCAAACACCTCAACAAAAAAACCTCCGACACTGCGGTGTCGGAGGTTTTTTCGTGTCGGAATGCAGTCCGGGGACTACCGGCCGAGGAGCTTCTTGACCTCGGCGCCCACGGTGGCGCCGTTGTAGCCGAACTTCTCGTCGAGCACCTTGTAGGGTGCCGAGAAGCCGAAGTGGTTCAGACCGTGGATGTGGCTCTCGTCGCCCACCAGACCCAGCAGGTTGACGGGCAGACCCGAGGTCATGCCGTAGCGCATGACGCCCTGCGGCAGGACGCTCTCCTGGTAGGAGCGGGGCTGGTCGCGGAAGAGCCCCTCGCTCGGCATATTGACCACGCGGACGGGAATGCCCTCGGCGGCCAGCAGCTCGGCGCCCTCGATGAGGGTGGCCACCTCGGAGCCCGTGGCGAGCATCACCACCACCGGTTTGGCCGAGTCGTAGACCACGTATCCGCCCTTGGCGACCTGTGCGGCCTCCTCGCGGCGGCTGCCGCTGCCCAGCGCCGGAAGCGTCTTGATGTTCTGGCGCGAGAGGATGAGTGCCACGGGGCGCTGCTCCTCGACGGCCTGCTTCCAGGCCATCACCGTCTCGTCGCCGTCGGCCGGGCGCAGCACCACCATCGAGCGCTCGCCGCGGTGGTTGTGCAGGTGCTCCATCAGACGAATCTGAGCCTCGTGCTCGACGGGCTGGTGCGTCGGACCGTCCTCGCCCACGCGGAACGAGTCGTGGCTCCAGACGTAAATCACGTGCAGACGCATGAGCGCCGCCAGACGTACGGCCGGCTTCATGTAGTCCGAGAAGACGAAGAAGGTGCCGCAGACGGGAATCACACCGCCGTGGAGCGCCATGCCGTTCATGATGCAGGCCATCGTCAGCTCGGCCACGCCGGGCTGGAAGAAGTTGCCCGAGAAGTCGCCGCGCGTGAAGGCCTTGGTCTTCTTGAGGAAGCCGTCGGTCTTGTCCGAATTGGAGAGGTCGGCCGAAGCGACCACCATGTTCTCAATTCGGCCGGCGAAGTGTGCCAGTACGGACGACGAGGCGGCGCGCGTTGCGCAGTCGGCCTTCACCTCGATGCTCTTGTAGTCGATGTCGGGAAGTTCGCCCGAGAGGAAGCGGTCGAGCTTCAGGGAGAGCTCCTTGTTCTCCTTGCGCCACGAGCGCTCCGCCTCGGCCTGCGAGGCGGCCCACTCCGCCAGCTCGGCGCGCCGCTCGGCAAAGACCTCGCGGCTCTCCTCGAAGACGGCGAAGGGGTGCTCAGGGTCACCGCCCAGATGCTTGACCGTGGCGGCGAAGTCGGCGCCGGCGGCCGAAAGGGGCTGTCCGTGCGTCGAGACGCGGTCCTCGAAGCTGCTGCCGTCGGCTGCCACGGCACCCTTGCCCATCACCGTACGGCCGATGATGAGCGTCGGACGCTCGGTCTCGGAGTTGGCCGCCACGAGCGCCTCGCGAATCTCGTTGATGTTGTTGCCGTCGATGGTGAGCACGTTCCAGCCCCACGCCTCGTATTTCATCGCCACGTTCTCCGTGTCGACCTCGTCGACCTTGGTCGAGAGCTGCACGTTGTTGGCGTCGTAGTACATGATGAAGTTGCTCAGACCCAGATGGCCGGCGATGCGGCCCACGCCCTGCGATATCTCCTCCTCAACGCCGCCGTCGGAGATGTAGGCATAGGTCTTGTGGGCCATCCACTCGCCGAAGCGCGCTACCAGGAAACGCTCGGCAATGGCTGCACCGAGTGCCATGGCATGGCCCTGGCCCAGCGGGCCCGAGGTATTCTCCACGCCGTGGAGGACATCCACCTCGGGATGGCCCGGCGTGATGCTGCCCCACTGGCGCAGCGACTGGAGGTCCTCCGTCGTATAGAAGCCCGCCAGCGAGAGCGTCGAGTAGAGCATCGGCGACATGTGTCCCGGGTCGAGGAAGAAGCGGTCACGGAACGGATAGCGCATGTTCGAGGGGTCGTAGCGCAGGAACTCGGCGTAGAGCACCGTGATGAAGTCCGCGCCGCCCATGGCGCCGCCCGGGTGGCCCGATTTCGATTTTTCGACCATCGCAGCCGACAGAATCCGGATGTTGTCGGCTACTCGCGAAAGTTTGGAATTGGTAGACATATTATCTCAAAGATTTAAGGTTTTCGTTTTCCGGAGGGTACGTTGCGGTGCTCAGGACTCCTTCATCTGGGCGAGGCTCTTCGCCTTCTCGAGCTTCGCGGCGGCGTAGTCGGCCGTCACGGTGAACTTGCGCTCGCCCGACGAGGGGAGCTCGAACATCGTATCCATCATCACCGCCTCGCAGATGGAGCGCAGGCCGCGTGCGCCGAGCTTGAACTCGACCGCCTTGTCGACAATGTAGTCGAGCGCCGCGGGTTCGAACTCCAGCTCGATGCCGTCCATCTCGAAGAGCCGCTTGTACTGGCGGATGATGGCATTCTTGGGCTCGGTGAGAATCGAGCGCAGGGCGTCGCGGCCGAGCGGCTGCATGTAGGTGAGCACCGGCAGACGTCCCACCAGCTCGGGAATCAGACCGAAGGACTTGAGGTCCTGCGGCGTGACGTACTGCATCAGGTTGCTGCGGTCAATGTGGCCGGCGCCCGACTGTCCGTAGCCGATGGCGCGCGTGTTGAGCCGCTGGGCAATTTTCTTCTCGATGCCATCGAATGCGCCTCCGCAGATGAAGAGGATGTTGCGCGTGTCGACCTGGATGAACTTCTGCTCGGGGTGCTTGCGCCCGCCCTGGGGCGGAACGTTGACCACCGTACCCTCGAGAATCTTCAGCAGCGCCTGCTGCACCCCTTCACCCGAGACGTCACGCGTGATGGAGGGGTTGTCGCCCTTGCGGGCGATTTTGTCGATTTCGTCGATGAAGACGATGCCCCGCTGCGCCAGTTCGACGTTGTAGTCGGCCACCTGGAGCAGCCGCGAGAGGATGCTCTCGACATCCTCGCCCACGTAGCCGGCCTCGGTGAGCACCGTGGCATCGACAATCGTGAAGGGGACCTTCAGCAGACGGGCAATCGTGCGGGCCATCAGCGTCTTGCCCGTACCGGTGGGGCCGACGAGCACCACGTTCGACTTGTCGATTTCGACGTCGTCCTCCTTCGAGGCCCCCTTCGCGGCGCAGAGCAACCGCTTGTAGTGGTTGTAGACGGCCACCGACAGGTAGCGCTTCGCCTCCTCCTGACCGATGACGTACTGGTCGAGGAACTCCTTGATTTGGGCAGGTTTGAGCAGGTCTTCGGCCTTGAGCGGAGCGGCCTGCTGGCGGCTGCCTTCCACCTCGTTTTCGGTGAGAATCCGGTAGCCGTTCTCGATGCAGCGGTTGCAGATGTTGGCGCCGTCGGCGCCCTGAAAGAGAATCTCCACCTCCTCGCGGGAGGCGCCGCAGAACGAGCAGCGGTCTCCCCCCTTGGGAGTATGCGGGTTATTGTTTTTTCCTTGAGCCATCGTTCTATTTCTTCTCTCGTTTGGCCAGCACCTCGTCGATGAGGCCGTACTCGCGGGCCTCGGCGGCCGTGAGCCAGTAGTCGCGGTCGGCGTCGCGTTCGATTTTCTTGAGCGAGACCCCCGAGTGCGCCGAGAGGATTTCGTAGAGCTCGCGTTTGGTCTTGAGGATTTCACGGGCCGTGATTTCGATGTCGGAGGCCTGCCCCTGGGCACCGCCCAGCGGCTGGTGAATCATCACCCGCGAATGGGGCAGCGCCGAGCGCTTGCCCCGGGCTCCGGCCGTGAGCAGCACGGCGCCCATCGAGGCGGCCAGTCCCGTGCAGATGGTGGCCACGTCGGGGCTCACCAGCTGCATCGTGTCGTAGATGCCGAGTCCGGCCGAGACGGAGCCGCCGGGCGAGTTGATGTAAATCTGGATATCCTTCTCGGGGTCGACCGACTCGAGAAAGAGCAGCTGCGCCTGGATGATGTTGGCGGCATCGTCGTAGATGGGGGCGCCGAGGAAGATGATGCGGTCCATCATCAGGCGCGAGAAGACATCCATCGTGGCGACGTTGAGCTGCCGCTCCTCGATGATGGTCGGCGAGACGTAGGCGGCGCTCACCGACTGGAAGTCGTGCAGCTTCAGCGAGCTGATGCCGCACTGTTTCCGGGCGTATTTTTCAAATTCTGACATAAGTTTGATGCTCGTTTCGGGAGAATCTCCCCGGCCTGCACCCCGCGTCCGGCGCAACCGCATCCGACCGAGCGCCTGCTGCGCACGACGGACGACGCACCCCGCGCCGGAGTGCCGGAGGGGCCTCCTCCCACCTTTTCCGCGCACCGGCCGGAGCCTCTTCGGTCGGAGTCTCCCCGCGCGGGCGCTTCAAAAAAAAGAACTTTGCAAACATCACGCCTGCAAAGTTCAAAGATAAGGATTTTTCGGCAATTCCTAAAGTTCCTTGGCCAATTTGGCGAATTCCTCGGCCGAGACGCTCTTCTCGCTCACCTTGATTTTCGCCTTGACAGCCTCTACGACCTTCGTCTCGTAGAGCTTCTCGTAAATCTTCTGGCCCTGCTCCTTGTTCTCGAGAATCTGCTTGGCGTAGCCGGCCAGCATGTCGTCGGGAGCCGAAGGCATGCCGTACTGTGCGAACTGAGCCTGTGCGAAGGCCTTGGCCTCGGCAGTAGCCTCGTCGGCCGAGACGGTGATGTTCTCCTGCTTGATAATCTGCTTCTGGATGTAGTTCCAGGTGAACATCTTGAGGAACTGGTCGAAGTCCTTCTCAATCTCCTCCATCGTGAACTTGCCCTCGTTGATGGTGTAGAGCCAGCGCTTGAGGAATGCCTCGGGCATCTTCAGTTCGGCCTTCTTGACCAGGTAGTCACGCACCTCGAGCGTGAAGAGGTAGTCGCTCTCGCGGCGGAGCTCCGATGCAATCTGCTCGTCGATGAAGGCCTCGAACTGCTCGGCCGTCGTCACGTTGCCGGCGGGGAAGGCCATCTTGAAGAACTCCTCGTTGAGCTCCGGCTCGGCGAACTTGCGGATGCGGGTAATCTCCAGCTCGAATTCGGGCTTGATGTGCTCCAGCTCGCCCTCCTTGACCTGCAGCACGGCGGCGCGCTGCGAGGGGGTGCGGTAGAGCTCGTTGACGTTGACCGTCATCTTGTCGCCCACCTTCTTGCCGATGAAGGGCTTGCGCTCCTCCTCGGGCATCGAAATCAGACCCACGTAGGCATCCTCGACCTTCATCTCGCCGTTGTCGAGCGTAACCGACAGCGCCTCGTCCGAAGTCACCGCGTCGGCGTCGACCAGACGGCCGTAGCGACGCAGGTAGTTCGAGCGGAAGTCCTCGTGCATCTTCTTGTCAATCTTGATTTTGTAGTAGGTCAGCTTGTCCTTCTCCGAGAGGTCGAGCTTCAGCTCGGGAGCCTCGCCGATTTCGAAGACGAATTCGAATTCGGTGCCGCTGTCGAAGTCGAAGGCACCCTGCTCCTCCGACGGAATCACGTCGCCCAGGTAGTCGATGTTCTCCTTCTGGAGGTACTCGAATACCGAGTTCGACGCCTTGCGGTAGGACTGCTCGGCCAGGACGCCCTTGCCGTACATCTTCTTGATGATGCCCATGGGGACCATGCCGGGACGGAAGCCCGGAATGTTGGCCTTGCGTTTGTACTCGCGCAGGGCCTTCTCGACCTCCTCGCGGTAATCCTCCTGGCCCACCGTCACCCGGATGAGCGACGTATTCTGCTCGCGTTGTTCTCTTACGATTTTCATACTGATATGGTTTCTGTATTCGTTTTCCGTTTGTCGAAATCGGGTTGCAAAGATAGTGAAAATCTGAAACAAAGCAATAGCTTTTTCACAATAAAAAGATGTATGGCCCGCGTGGCGGGGCGCATCGCACCCCGTGCCGTCACCAACCGACCGGCTGCCGGGCCGCTGCCGGAAGCCGAAAAGCCGAGAAAAAAGAGCCGGAATATGCGCGCTTTTTCGTACCTTTGTGCACAATTTACCCCGGCTCCGCGTCGGGGCTGTAACGAGACAAAACCGACACACGATGAAAGCAATAGCCGAACTTCTGCTCGCAGCGGCGCTCCTGGGCGGCTGCGGAGGCCGCACGCGCAGCGCGCAGCAGGTCGAGACGCCCCCCGAGCCGAAGCACTACACCTACACGGTCCGCAACACCTACCCCCACTCGACCCAAAGCTACACGCAGGGGCTGCAGTTCGCCGACGGCGAATTGTGGGAGGGGACCGGCCAGCTCGGGCAGTCGCTGCTGCGCCGCACGGAGCTCGCGACCGACCGCTCGCAGGTCGTCGCGCGGCTTCCGCGCTCGGAGTTCGGCGAGGGCATCACGCTGCTCGACGGCAAGGTCTACCAGCTCACCTGGCAGTCGAACAAGGCCTACGTCTGGAATGCCTCCACGGGCGCCAAGCTGCGCGAGTACCGCTACCCGGGCGAGGGGTGGGGGCTCACCACCGACGGGAAGATGCTCTACATGAGCGACGGCTCGGAGTACATCCACACGGTTGACCCGGAGAGTTTCAAGCGGCTCAAGAGCACGGCCGTGACCCTCGCGGGAGCCCCCGTCGGGATGCTCAACGAGCTGGAGTGGATTGACGGCCGCATCTGGGCCAACGTCTACGTGACGGACCAGATTGTCATCATCAACCCCGCAACGGGGGTTGTCGAGGGGGTCGTCGACCTCACGGGGCTGCTTCCGGAGGAGGAGGTGGGGCCCGAGACCGACGTACTGAACGGCATCGCCTACGACCAGGCGGGCGGACGCATCTTCGTCACGGGCAAGAACTGGGACAAAATCTTCGAAATAGAGATTCACGAACGGTAAGATGACGCACAACAGACTCAACGACGCCCTGCAGGAGCGCATCCTGCTGCTCGACGGCGGCTTCGGCACGATGGTCCAGCGCTACGGGCTCTCCGAGGCGGACTACCGCGGCGAGCGGTTCCGCGAGCTGCCCGGACAGCTGCGCGGCTGCAACGACCTGCTCAACCTGACGCGGCCCGACATCATCCGCGAAATCCATACGCGCTACCTCCAGGCCGGCGCCGACCTGATAACCACCAACTCGTTCAACGCCAACGCCATCTCGCTGACCGACTACGGCATAAGCGACCTCGCGAGAGAGATTGCCCGCGCGGCGGCCTCCATCGCCCGTGCGGCGGCCGACGAGTATACGCAGCGCAACCCCTCGAAGCCCCGCTTCGTCGCGGGCTCGATGGGGCCGACCAACCGCACGGCCTCGATGTCGGCCGACGTGAGCGACCCCGCCGCGCGCGAGGTGACCTTCTCGCAGCTGGCCGAGGCCTACGGCGAGCAGGCCCGCGGACTGGTCGAAGGGGGCGCCGACGTGCTGCTCATCGAGACGGTCTTCGACACGCTCAACGCCAAGGCGGCGCTCTATGCCGTCGACCGTCTGGGCGAGGAGCTCGGGCGGCAGCTTCCGGTGATGGTCTCGGGGACGCTGGCCGACGCCAGCGGCCGCACCCTCTCGGGGCAGACCGTCGAGGCCTTCTGGGTCTCGGTGTCGCATGCGCGACTCCTCTCCGTGGGGCTCAACTGCGCCTACGGCGCGCGTCAGATGCTCCCCTATCTGGAGCGGCTGGCGGCGGTGGCCGAGGTGCGCGTCTCGGCCCACCCCAATGCCGGACTTCCCAACGTCATGGGGGGCTACGACGAGACCCCCGAGATGTTCGCCGCCGACGTGGAGGAGTACCTGCGCCGCGGTCTGCTCAACATCGTGGGAGGCTGCTGCGGCACCACGCCCGAGCACATCTTCGAGCTCTCGAAGATTGTGGGACGCTACGCCCCGCGTCCGCTCCCCGCGCCGCGCCACGAGACGGTGCTGAGCGGTCTGGAGCCGCTGCGGATTGTCCCCGAGGCGAACTTCATCAACGTGGGCGAGCGGACCAACGTGGCCGGCTCGGCACGCTTCGCGCGGCTCATCCGCGAACACAACTACGAGGAGGCCCTTTCGGTGGCCCGCGCCCAGGTCGAGGCCGGAGCGCAGATTGTCGACGTCTGCATGGACGACGGTCTGATTGACGGCGTGGAGGCCATGCGCACGTTCCTCAACCTGATGGCCTCGGAGCCCGAAATCGCCCGCGTGCCGACGATGATTGACTCGTCGAAGTGGGAGGTGCTCCGCACGGGGCTCGAGGTGACGCAGGGCAAGTCCGTGGTCAACTCCATCTCGCTCAAGGAGGGCGAGGAGTCCTTCCTGCGGCGCGCCCGCGAAATCCACCGCTACGGCGCCGCCGTGGTGGTGATGCTCTTCGACGAGCGGGGGCAGGCCGACACCTACGAGCGCAAAATCGAGGTGGCGGCGCGGGCCTACCGGCTGCTGACCGAGGCGGGATTCCCGCCCGAGGACATCATCTTCGACCCCAACATCCTGGCCGTGGCGACAGGCATCGCCGAGCACGACCGCTATGCGCTGGACTTCATCGAGGCGGTGCGCTGGATTAAGGCTCACCTGCCTTACGCCAAGGTTTCGGGCGGCGTCTCGAACCTCTCGTTCGCCTTTCGCGGCAACAACGCCGTGCGCGAGGCGATGCACTCGGTCTTCCTCTACCACGCCATCCGCGCCGGGATGGACATGGGCATCGTCAACCCGCAGATGCTGCGCCTCTACGATGAAATCGAGCCCGAGCTGCTCGAACGGGTCGAGGATGTGATTCTCTGCCACCGTCCCGACGCCTCGGAGCGGCTCTCGGAATATGCGCAGCAGGTGCACCAGACGGCCGGGCAGGGGCAGCAGGCCCCCGACGACGCCTGGCGCGCGGAGCCGCTGGCCGAGCGCATTGCCCATGCGCTGCGCAAGGGCATCACGGAGCACATCGAGGAGGATGCGCTCGAGGGGCTAAGGACGCTGGGCAGCCCCATGGCGGTCATCGACACGCTGCTCATGCCGGCCATGGAGCAGGTGGGTACGCTCTTCGGCGCGGGCAAGATGTTCCTGCCCCAGGTGGTCAAGAGCGCCCGCGTCATGAAGCGCGCCGTGGCGGTGCTGACCCCCTACATCGAACGCAGCGGCGAGCAGCCCTCGGCCAAGGCGGGGCGCGTGCTGATTGCCACGGTCAAGGGCGACGTGCACGACATCGGCAAGAACATCGTCTCGGTGGTGATGGCCTGCAACGGCTACGAAATCCGCGACCTGGGGGTGATGGTCGAGCCGTCGCGCATCGTCGACGAGGCGCAGGCGTGGCCGGCCGACTGCATCTGCCTGAGCGGACTCATCACCCCGTCGCTCGACGAGATGGCACACGTCTGCGAGGAGCTCGAGCGGCGCGGCCTGCACATCCCGGTCATCATCGGCGGGGCCACCACCTCGGAGCTCCACACGGCCGTGAAGATTGCGCCGCTCTACTCGGGCGTGGTCGCACACTCGCTCAACGCCAGCCGCAACAGCCTCATCCTCTCCCGCCTGCTCGGTCCCGACCGCGAAGCCTACGCCGGGGAGGTGAAGCGCCGCCAGGAGCAGCTGCGCGCCGAATACCGCCGCACCGAGGCGGCCCGCCGGCTGCTCCCCTACGCCGAGGTGAAGCGCCGGGCACTCGAGGAGGAGCCGCACCGGCCCGTCGAGCCGCTCTATCCGGGACGGATGGTCTTCCCCGACTTCGACGTCGCCGACGCCGCCCCCTACATCGACTGGAACTTCTTCTTCCCGGCCTGGGGGCTTGCGGGGCGCTACCCCGCCATCCTCGACCACCCCGAGAAGGGGGCCGAGGCGCGCAAGCTCTTCGACGACGCGCAGGCGCTGCTGCACCACATCGCCGAGGAGCATCTGCTGACGCTCCAGGCCGCCGTCGGCATCTTCCCCGCCCACAAGGAGGGCGACGACATCGTCGCCACCGACGCCAAGGGGCGCAACTACCGCTTCGCCATGCTGCGCAACCAGACGCGCGGCGAGCAGAACCGCTCGCTGGCCGACTTCATCGCCCCCGAGGGGGACTGGCTCGGCTGCTTTGCGGTGACGGCCGGCATCGGCCTCAAGGAGCTCACCGAGAAGTTCCGCGCCGCGGGCGACGACTACTCGGCCATCATGGCCAAGCTGCTGGCCGACCGTCTGACCGAGGCCTTCGCCGAGGTGGTGCACCTCTTCGTACGGCGCCGGATGTGGGGCTACGAGGGCGGCGAGCAGCCCTCGCCCGAGGAGGTGATTGCCGGCCATTACCGCGGACGGCGCATGGCCTTCGGCTACCCCGCCTCGCCCGACCACTCGCTCAAGCGCGAAGTGTTCGACCTGCTGGCCGTCGAGCGCACGACGGGCATGCGGCTGACCGAGAACTGGATGATTGACCCCGGCGAGGCGCTCTGCGGACTCCTCTTCGCCGATGCCGAGTACTTCTCGGTGGGGCACATCGACCAGGAGCAGCTGCGCGACTACGCCGCACGCCGCGGCCTGGACGAGGAGACGCTCCGCCGGCTGCTGCCCAACAACCTCTGAGCCGCCGGCCGACACGACAAGACAGACAACAAGCAGAAATGAACGTTACCGACATCATCAACCGGGCGCTCGAAGAGCGGAAGACCCGTTTTGCCTTCGAGCTGCTGCCTCCCCTCAAGGGCGACGGCATGGGGGGCGTCTTCGGGGCCATCGACCCGCTCATGGAGTTCGACCCGGCCTACATCAACATCACCTTCCACCGCGAGGGCATCAAGCAGACGCAGCGCCCCGACGGCGGCATCGAATGGCACGTCGTGCGGCGCCGTCCCGGAACGGTGGGCATCTCGGCCGCTATCGAGAAGCGCTACGGCGTGACGACGGTCCCCCACCTCATCTGCGGCGGGCTCTCGAAGTACGACATCGAGGATGCGCTCATCGACATGGACTTCCTGGGGCTGCACAACGTGCTGGCGCTGCGCGGCGACAAGTCGCAGAACGAGCGTCACTTCATGCCCCACCCACAGGGCCACGCCCACGCCGTGGACCTCGTCCGCCAGATTGCGGCGATGAACCGCGGCGAGTTCGTCGACGGCGAGGTGGAGGTCTGCCACCACTCGAAGTTCTCCATCGGCGTGGCGGGCTACCCCGAGACCCATCAGGAGGCCGCCTCGCCCGAGAGCGACATCGCCTTCCTGAAGGCCAAGGTCGACGCCGGCGCCTCGTACGTCGTCACGCAGCTCTTCTACGACAACGCCCGTTTCTTCGACTTCGTGCAGCGCTGCCGCCAGGCGGGCATCACCGTGCCGATTATCCCCGGCATCAAGCCCCTGTCGACCGTACGCCACCTCACGCTGCTGCCCCAGACCTTCGGCTGCCACATTCCGTGGGAGCTCGAGCGCGAGGTGCTCGCCCACCGCGACGATGCGAAGGCCGTGCGGCGCATCGGCACCGAGTGGGCCATCGCCCAGAGCCGCGAGCTGAAGCAGGCGGGCGTCCCCGTGCTCCACTACTACCCGATGGGCAAGGCCGAGAACATCATCGAGATAGCCCGGACCATCTTCTGACGACGGGCCGCCGCAGCCGGACGCCCGAAAGGGCCCGACCCCACCGTCCCGGAGCCCCCGGCAACGCCGCCACCCGAAGACCCCGACCTTGTCGTCCCCGGAGTTCCGGCAGCGCCACCCCAAAGACCTCGGAAACGCTGCCCGGAGGCGGTTACGGCCCCATCCGCCCCGAAAAAAGAGCCGCGGGATGTTTCCTTAATTCGGAAACAATCCCTATCTTTACGCAACCTTCGGCACGGCGGCGGTCGCAACGACCCCCTCTGCGCCGCGGACGCATCTGCGCCGGAGAGGCTCCGCAGCGCACAAACATTTTGTATTTCAAGCCGATTTCAACAACAGAGACATGACCCCCGTCGAATTTCGCCGTCACCTGCATGCGCAACCCGAACTCTCGTTCGAAGAGCGCCAGACCGCCCGCTTCATCTCCGAGGAGCTCACGAAGCTGGGCATCGAGCACCGGCCCATCGCCCGTACGGGCGTTCTGGCCCGCATCGAGGGGCACGGCAACCTGCGGCGCGCCGTCGTGCTGCGCGCCGATATCGATGCACTGCCCATCGACGAACAGTGCGACGTGGCGTGGCGTTCGCAGCACCCCGGCGTGATGCACGCCTGCGGCCACGACGTGCACGCCGCCGTACTCTTCGGCGTGCTGCAGCAGCTAGCCGCCGCGCCCGACTTCGAAGGTACCCTCTTCGGGCTCTTCCAGCCCGGCGAGGAGTGCAACCCGGGCGGCGCATCGCTCGTGCTGGCCGAGAACCCCTTCGAGGGGTATGACGTGCGCGCCTTCATCGGCGAACACGTCGAGGCGCGCATGCCGGTCGGCACGCTCGGCTTCCGCGCCGGGAAGTACATGGCCGCCAGCGACGAGCTGCGCTTCACGCTCCACGGCACGGGCGGCCACGGCGCCATGCGGCAGCAGCTCAAGGACCCCGTGGCGGCGGCCGCCGAGCTGGTGACGCGGCTGCTGGCGCTCAACAGCGAGGAGTGCGTGCTGTCGATTGGCCGCGTCGAGGCCGACGGCGCCACCAACATCGTCCCCGACAAGGTCTACATGGAGGGGACGCTGCGCACCTTCGACGAGCGCGAGCGCACCATCATCCAGCAGCGGCTGCGCAACATCGCCGCCGACATCGATGCCCGCCACGGCGTGAGCACCGGGGTCGACATCAACCGCGGCTACCCCTGCGTGGTCAACGACGAGGTGCTCACGCGGCTGGCCGTGCTGGCGGCCAAGCCCGACTTCCGGGTCGAGATGCTCCCGCTGCGCACCACGGCCGAGGACTTCGGCTTCTACTGCACGAAGTATCCGGCGATTTTCTACCGGCTGGGCGTCGGTCCCGATGCGGGACGTCCCCATACGGGCACCTTCTGCCCCGACGAACGGGCGATTCCCGCGGGCATCGACTTCATGAAACGTCTCGCCCTGCAAATATTCGAAAACTGATGACACGAAAGACGAAAACCCGCTCCGCCAAGGGTGGCGGAAAGCAAGACCGCGAGGCCGTCATTCTGGGCCTCTTCCGGGAGTTTCCCAACAATAAGTTCACGCTCAAGCACCTGGCTTCGGTCTCGGGAGGCGCCTCGAAGGAGGGGTGCCGCGAGACGTTCGACATCCTCGAGCGGCTCTTCGACCAGGGCATCGTCGAGGAGTGCTCGCGCGGCAAGTACCGCCTGACGAACTCCCACCTGCCCCACTACGAAGGCATCGCCGACATGACCTCGAGCGGCTCGCTCTACATCCGCGTCGAGGGGCTCGAGGAGGATATCTTCGTCAACCAGCGCCATGCGGCCAACGCCCTGGACGGCGACCGCGTGGAGGTGGCCGTCCTCCACAAGTCGCGCGACGGCAAGATGGAGGGCGAGGTGACGCGCATCGTCGAGCGGAGCCGCAAGCCCTATGTCGGCGTTGCGGAGGTGGGGGCCCACCAGATTTTCGTCAAGCCCGACTCGCGCAAGATGCCCATGGACATCTTCCTGCCCAAGAAGAAGTATCCCCAGGTCAAGGACGGCGAGAAGGTGGTGGTCCGCATCGCCGAATGGGCGCTCGGCAGCAAGAGCCCCGTGGGCGAGCTGGTCGACGTGCTGGGCCTTGCGGGCAACAACGACACGGAGATGCACGCCATCCTGGCCGAATACGACCTCCCCTACCGCTTCGAGCCCGAAATCGAGGAGGCGGCCCAGGCCATCGACGGCCGCATCACGCAGCAGGAGATTGACCGCCGGCGCGACTTCCGCCGCGTAACCACCTTCACCGTAGACCCGGCCGACGCCAAGGACTTCGACGACGCGCTCTCAATCCGCCGCATCAGCGACGGCGTATGGGAGGTGGGCGTCCACATCGCCGACGTGACGCACTACGTCCATCCCCACGACACGATTGACACCGAGGCCGAGGAGCGCGGCACGTCGGTCTATCTGGTCGACCGCACCGTTCCGATGCTTCCCGAGCGCCTCTCGAACGAGCTCTGCTCGCTGCGGCCCCACGAGGCGAGCCTCTGCTTCTCGGCCGTCTTCACCATCAACGAGAACCTCGAGCTGCTCGACGAGTGGTTCGGCCGCACGGTCATCTATTCGGACCGCCGCTTCACCTACGCCGAGGCGCAGGAGGTCATCGAGACCGGAAAGGGCGACTATGCCGAGGAGATTCTGACGCTCAACCGGCTGGCCCAGGCGCTGCGCCGCGAACGCTTCAAGCACGGCGCCATCTCGTTCGACCGCGAGGAGGTGAAGTTCCGCCTCGACGAGTCGGGCAAGCCGCTGGGGGTCTACATCAAGGAGCAGAAGGAGTCGAACCAGATGATTGAGGAGTTCATGCTGCTGGCCAACCGCCGCGTGGCCGAGTTCTGCGGCCGCCGCAAGACCGAAAAGGGGCGCCATGTCGAGCGTACGATGGTCTACCGCGTCCACGACACGCCGAGCGAGGAGAAGCTTGACCGCTTCCGCCAGTTCATCCTCCGCTTCGGCCACATCTTCAAGGCGACCAAGGGGCGCGCCGTGGCCAAGGAGCTCAACAAGCTCTTCGCCCAAATCAAGGGCACGACCGAGGAGAACGCCGTGACGACGATGGCCGTCCGCTCGATGGCCAAGGCCTACTACTCGACCGACAACATCGGCCACTACGGCCTCGCCTTCCCCTACTACACGCACTTCACCTCGCCCATCCGCCGCTATCCCGACATGATGGTCCACCGGCTGCTGGCCCGCTACCTCGAAGGGGGCCGCTCGGCCGACAAGGAGACGCTCGAGAAGCTCTGCGTGCATGCCTCGGAGCGCGAGGTGATAGCCGCCGAGGCCGAACGAGCCTCCATCAAGTACAAGATGGTGGAGTTCATGAAGGAGCGCATCGGGCAGGAGTTCGACGGACACATCTCGGGGCTGACCGAGTGGGGCGTCTATGTCGAACTGGACGAGACGCACATCGAGGGTATGTCCTTCCTGCGCGACATCCCGGGCGACTACTACGCCTTCGACGAGCAGCGCTACGAGATTGTGGGGCGCTCGACGGGCCGCCGCTTCACGCTGGGCGACGCCGTGCGCATCCGCGTCAAGAGCGCCGACCTGCGCAAGCGTCAGCTCGACTTCGAGCTGGTGCTGCCCGATGCGGCACCGAATGCCGCTCCGGGCAGGCCGTCGCCTTCGGACGAGCACCAGGCTCCGGCTTCACACGGACGCCGTCCGCGCCGCAGACACTGAGCGCATACCTTAAATTTATAACCATACACCCCGACGGCAAAGCGGCTCTGCGCCAGGGACCACGGGGTTCGGCAACGGGCGGGAATCCGGCACACACGGATTCCCGCCCGCTTTGTCTGCACCGCTCCCGCACCGGCCGGGAGTTCCGACACGGTCGAATTCGAAAGCTATTCGAAAGTTATTCAAAATCAGGGCAACCGTTCCTTACACTCCGCCTGCGCCGATATCCGAAATCGGTCAACATACACAAAAGCGTCCATCGACACGCACTGTATTGAGAAAAAAAAGTTTTCAGTCAAAAAAGATAAAATTCGGGATTGCCGTTTTGAAAAAAATTTCGTAATATTATTGCGGCCGTGTTGTTTGAAGACCGGGTCGGTCAGGCGTATACCGCCCCGGAGAGAGCCGACGCCCCCTCCCCCGTTTCGCAGGAGCGGGTTTCGTTTTATAAACCAACCAGCATAGAGTAACCCAACGATAATGGCCGAACGGAGGGGCCATTTAATCCTCCGCAATTGTTTAACCCCCTTAAGTACCTTTTATGAAAAACCCATTTCTCAAGTTTCTGCTGATGGGCGCCCTGCTCGCAGGCGCAGCAGGATGCTCGGAGGACAACACCTAAGGTGCGGCACCAAGCTTCGCCATCACGGTTCCGACGTCCGAAAACTATCAGGTCACCGTGGCTGAATCGGCCAAAGCCGGCGACGAAGTTCCCCCTGAGCATTGTTCCGGCCGAAGGCATGGAAATCGTTACGGTCCACTATAACGAGGAGCCCTGCACGTTCGTCTCCTCGGATGCCGAGACCAACACCTTCAACTACACCTTCACGATGCCGGCCAGCGACGTGACGCTCAACATCGAGGTACGTGAAATGGCCCCGACCGAGTATTCGATTTACTACGACAACTCCGACACCTTCAACTTCGTGAACGTTCCCCAGTCGGCCGTTTCGGGAACCGAGATTACCTTCTACGTCAACGTCACGGACCTTTCGCTCGGTATCACCAGCATAGCCTACGGTTCGGAGTTGGGCGAGTTCTGCAAGCAGGAGGGCGACGTGAAGCTGCAGCCCGACTACAAGCAGTACACCTTCAAGTTCACGATGCCGGCTCACGACGTATCTCTGGACGTTACCACCGCTACCGAGTACAACGACATCACGCTTGAAGGCGACGATCACGCCTACATCAACATGCTCAACGCCCTGGTAAAGGACGACAACGGCGACCCCGTGCTCGACGAGGACGGCAACAAGATGTACCGCGGTTTCTACAATCAGGTCGTACAGTTCACCTATGAGGTCGACCTGGGCTACAACTACTCGGTAACCATCGTCGGCAAGCGCACCGGCACCCACTACGAAGACCAGACGATTTTCGAGGACAACGGCTGGGACTTCAACAGCTACTGGACGCTCGTCATGCCGGCCGAGCCCCTCACCATGACCATCAAATCGAGCGAGAAGAACGACTTCGTAGGCAAGGCACTGGTCGGCAACTACAAGGGCTTCTTCATCAACACGACCCAGCTCGGCAAGCTGGAGCGCTACGACGCCACGACGCTCGAGGCCGAGATTAAGTCGAACACCGCATTCTCGGTGAAGACCACCGACGCAAACAAGTTCGACTTCCAGGGCATGATTAACTACGACGAGTCGACCAAGCAGTTCGCATACGACGCAGCATCGTGCGAGTTCTACGGTCTGTCGGGCCGTTACGACGATGAGATGACCGTCGCATGGGTAAGCAACCTGCTCGAGGATATGCCGGACAACGTCCGCTTCTACATCATGAGCAAGAACGACCTTTCGAGCTTCATCTCGGCCGGCAACGCAGGCGGCAGCAAGTACCTGCTCGAGGTCAAGACGTCGACGGGCACCGCATACTACCTCTTCGAGCGCGAGGGCTACCAGCTCACCAAGGTTGACATGGAGTTCACCAACGGAGAATCGCTCGGCGACGCTTCGGCAACGGGCTTCGTTATGAAGGAGGGCGAGAAGCTGCTCCAGTACACCTATGACGGCAGCACGACGAACCTCATCGAGAAGGGCAAGGAGGCCGGCAGCTACAAGCCTGCAAGCGGCTCGGGTGACGAGCTGGTACTCGACGGCTTCGGCGGCGGCAAGATTGGCACGAAGGAGGGTACCTACACCATCTCCGACGGCATCGTTACGCTGACCTGCGACGGTCAGGAGACCAAGTACAACATCGACATGAACGCCAAGACCTACAGCCCCATCGCCGATGAGGGCGAGTGGAACGGTCCCACCGACTTCTATGTCGAGGGAAGCCAGCTTGCCCACGATGGCGGCAAGGATGTCAAGGGTTGCATCAAGATATCAATTGACAAGAATGCCATCGGTAACCCTGACAAGGGTAAGGCCTACTTTGTCGCTCAGTACTGGAGCTCCAGCTACAAATTTGAGGATGTCCTCTCCGCTCTTGTAACCTACGTCTACGACCCGTCGGCCAAGACGCTGACGCTCTCGCAGATAGGTGCAGGTACCGCCGACGGTGGATATGGACGCATCGACATCGTTCTCTCCGTATCGGATGACAAGAGGACGCTGACCTTTACCGGCATCGACCGCATCTATGCGCAATTTAACGGTTCGCGCTACGTAACGGTTACGAACCTCGCTGTTCCGGCTCAGGAGTAACCCGAACAAGTTGAATGAGGCGCAACACCTCATTCAACGAATCAAAGAGGAGCGACAATCCTTCATGGATTGCCGCTCCTCTCTTTTTTGTCTCCGTTGACCACGCGCAGGCCCCACTCCCCGCGGTATATTATCCGGGCGATTAGCCCCTCCTTACGCTCCCGGCGGAGGAGAGCGAATGCCGGCTCACCTTTCTCTTTCCCTCACTTTTTCCTCACCTTTCTCCCCGACCTTTCTTTCTCACCTCCCCCTTCACCTTTCTCCCTCCTTTTCCTCTCCTTTCCTCACCTTTCTCCTCCACTTTTCTCTCCTCCACTTTTCTCCCCTCACCTAGCTCCTCCAACCGGCCGACTTCGGCATCGGCGTCCTGTCCGTTTCCCGGCAGTGCACCCCGTCCTCAACTGCCCCGCCCCCCACACAGACTCTCGACCAATATGGACTAACACCTCCATGCTGCCGGCTCAACCAGTGCAAGGCAACGAATAGCATGGTGAGGGGGGGGGCGGAGGAGATGGACGGGGAGGATGGGCAAAGGGGATGGACAAAGGAGATGGACGGAGAGGATGGACGGAGAGGATGGACAAGAGGGATGGGCAAAGGAGATGGGCGGAGGAGATGGGCGGAGGAGATGTGCGGAGGAGATGTGCGGAGGAGATGGATGCGGCGGGCCCCAAACCAAGGGAGACAGGCGACGCTGAGGCGGGAATCCTAAGAATGGACGGTGCAGCGGCGAATGGAGGTCAAGAGAGTCAGGAGGCAGGAACAAAAGCCGACGAACGGCTGGGTCAAGAAGCGGCAGACGGGAGACAGGGCCGGAAAACGCCGGCACAAGGGACTGGGAACGGCGAGCTCAAGGGGTCGAGAACGTTGACAAAAGGGAACAGGAACAGCGAGCTCGAGGGGTCGGAAACGCCGGTAAAAAGGAACCGGAAACGGCGAGCACAAGGTACCGGGAACACCGGTAAAAGGGGTGAAACCGACGGAAGCAAAATGAGCAATGGACAGCGGCGCAGCGACGGGCACAAAAAACGGCGGCAACAGCGGCACAAAAAAACGGCCGGAACCCGCTGGGGTTCCGGCCGTCAGGCAGCATCGTGCGATTAGCGTACGATGTTGGCAATCAGGAAGGTGGCAGCCACCGTCAGAATGGCGTAGAGCTCCGGGAAAGCGGCCAGAATCAGCGTCTTACCCATCACGTCGTGACCGTTACCCACGGCTGCGATACCGTTGGCGCAGACCTTGCCCTGATAGATGGCAGCGGCGAAGTTCACGATGCCGACCAGAATACCGGCACCCAGAACGGCGCAGGCCTGAACCATCGAGGGGCTCGAAAGGAAGCCCTGTACCATGAAGAAGCAGACGAATCCGTAAAGGCCCTGCGAACCGGGAAGCGCCGAAAGAATCATGTAGCTACCGAAAGCCGAGTTGTTCTTTTTCATGGCTCCGACCGCCGCCTGGCCGCAAATCGAAGTACCGATGGCAGAACCGATACCTGCCAGACCTACCATCAAGGCCACACCGACGTAGGCCAATACCAAAGCTGTTGTTTCCATAGTTTTAGAATGAGTTTTGTTGTTATTGTTGTTTTTTACTTATCCATTTTGCGCAGCGGGTCGAACGAGCGGGTGCCCATTTCGAAGCCTGCATTCTTGTAAAACTCCACAAACGTCAGACGCATCGGGTGGACGAACGACGAGATGGTGGACATGAAGAGGTTGATGCCGTGACCGATGAGCAGAATCGGCAGCATGATGAGAATCCGGCCCACGATGCCTGCATCGTCGGGCACGAAGCCCTCGGCCAGCGAGTTGAAGACCAGCGCCAGCACACCGCCCGAGAGGCCGATGGCGAAGAGGCGGATGTACGACAGCACGTCGCTCAGGAGTCCCGTCACGTTGTTGTAGAAGTTCCAGACACCTGCTCCGAGGTTCAGCAGCGGGTTGCGGCCCGGCGAATTGAGGAAGAGCATGAGGAACACACCGATGCCGAGCACGGCGTAGAAGGCCGGCGACGAGGTGGTGAAGCCCGGAATGACCCACGCCTCGTTGAGCATCGGAAGACCTCCGGCTACCGAACCGCCCAGCAGGATGAGGAACCATCCCAGCGAGCCGAGCGCGTGGCTGATGCCGAAGGTGCGCGTCGTGGTGACGATGCTGATGAGCATGCCGAAGAGAATCTGCACCATGCCGATGGCCAGTGCCACGGAGAAGAAGTTGTTCTGGAAGTCGTAGAAGCGGAACAGCGGTTCACCGTCGGCACCCGTCGGCACCCAGCTCTGCATGCTTACGCCGAAGAACGACCCGCAGAAGCCGCCGAAGAGCACCGTGGCGATGGCGCACATCGTGGCGAACCATGCGGCGCGGCGCATCATGCCCGGCTTGCGGTTCTTGTGAAGCATCCAGAGGCCCATGGCCAGCAGCACCAGGCCGTAGCCGGCGTCGTTGAGGCAGATGCCGAAGAAGAGCATGTAGAAGGGGGCGAAGTAGGGCGTCAGGTCGATGGTGCCGTACTTCGGACGGGCGTACATGTCGCCCACCATCTCGAAGATGCGGGCGAACCAACCGTTGCGCAGCTGCACGGGGGTATTGTCCTCGGGCGTGGGGTCCGACTTGATGTAGACCACGTTGGGATACTGCTCCAGCAGGGCGTCCACCCGCTCGGAGGTTGCCTTTTCGGCCCATCCCTCCAGAACGAGCAGCGTGCCGTCGGCCTCCTGACGGGCCGTCTCCGTCACGCGGAGCGCCTGCAGGTGCTCCTTGAGCGACGCGGCATGCTCGGCGAGCAGCTGCTCCGAGGCGGCGACGCGCGAGAATTCGGCGTCGAGGGCCTCAAGCCGTGCCCGCGTCTCGGCGATGCGGCGCTCCGCCTCGCGGATGTCCATCGTCGGGGCCTTCATCTCCTGAGCGTCGAGGTTCACCTCCAGGCCCGGAGCGGCGACCACTACAAAGTAGGCCGTCGACTCGCCACGGTGGATGAGCTCGAGCGTATACTCTTCGGCCCACTCGGCGGCATACTTGTCGTAGGCCGAAGCGGGTGCCGAGAAGTAACGCAGCACGATGCCCTGCTCCGAGAGGCGGCGCAGGCTCTCGACCGAGAACTCGCCCCAGGGGCGCAGCTCGTCGGCGCTCTTCTCGAGGCGGGCGATTTCGGCATTGAGCGCCGCAGCCAGCTTCGAGGCGGCCGCATAGTGGCGGTAGGCCTCCTCGCCCGTGGAGAAGGGTTCGGCGTCGGCCTTGAAGCGCTCCTTCTCCTCGCGGAACGTCCGCAGGAAGTCGGCCGCCTTGGCGTGGCCTTCGATGTCGAGCAGCAGCTGGCGGTCCTCCTCCGAGGGCTCCCAGCCCGTCGTGGTGATGTCGACCAGACCCAGTTCACGCAGCCGTTCGATAAAGTCCTCGCTCTGTGCCGCATAGAGCACAAAGTCGTATTTCGACATTTTCGCTATCATAACATCGAGCCCTCCCCGGCCTGCTGCTGTTTGGTCTTCACAATCTTCTGGGCGGATTTCGAGAGGTTCTCCTCATCCTCCATGAAGCGTTTGATTTTACGTATGGCGTCCTCGTACCCCGGTATCTGCACCTTTTCGTACAAGTTCACCTTCTGAGTGGTTTTGCGACGTGCGAAATCCAGAAGCTCCATCTTGCGGTTGTAGACCTCGTACTCGATGCCCAGGCGCGCCAGGCTCTTGAGAATCTCCACTCCGTCGGCATACCACACCGGCGAGGAGAAGAGGTCGTAGGGCTTCTGTTCGAACTTCACCTCGGAGAGCTGCGGCGTACGGACGCCCGCTATCTTCTGAACCGAAAGTTCGATGTCCGCAATGCGCAACAAGTCCGTATCGAACTCTCCCCACAGCGACACCATGTAGTCGTAGCGCTGCTTGAGCGCCTCCAACTGCCGCTGGTAGTCGCCGGCGGAGTCCTTCGCCTTCTTGACCTCGGAGCGCAGGGCCGACTCCTTGCTCTTGATGGTAGGGAGCGCCTTCTGCCGCATCTTCAGCTGCTTGCCGAGTTCGCCGAGCGAAGTCTTGTTGTATTGAAACTTGATTGCCATTGCTCCGTAGCTTATGCTTTCCAGTATTTCTTGATGAGCTCCTCCTTGATGGCCACCTCCTCACGCGAGAAGTACTTGGCGAAGAGCGTCCAGGCCGTATCGAGCATCTCGGTGATGCTGATGTTCACGTCGATGGCCAGCAGCTTCTCGGAGTAGTCGTGGGCGAAGCGCAGCGTACGCTCGTCGTAGTCCGAGAGGTCGAAACCGTTCTCGAGCTTCGTCTTGGCGTTGGCCGCATCGGCGTAGAGGCGCACGCAGGCGTTCATCACCTGGGGGTGGTCCTCACGCGTCTTCTTGCCGATAACCAGCTGCTTGAGTCGCGACAGCGAACGGAACGGGTCGACGATGACCTTGCCCGTATCGGAGTCGTTGCGCAGGAAGAGCTGACCCTCGGTGATGTAACCCGTGTTGTCGGGCACGGCGTGGGTGATGTCGCCGCCCGAGAGGGTCGTCACGGCGATAATTGTAATCGAACCGCCGTTGGGCAGCTGCACGGCCTTCTCGTAGATTTTCGCCAGGTCCGAATAGAGCGAACCGGGCATCGAGTCCTTCGAGGGAATCTGGTCCATACGGTTCGAGACGATGGCCAGCGCGTCGGCGTAGAGCGTCATGTCGGTGAGCAGCACCAGCACCTTCTCGCCCTTGTCCACGGCGAAGTATTCGGCGGCCGTCAGCGCCATGTCGGGCACGAGCAGTCGCTCGACGGGCGGGTTCTCGGTCGTGTTGACGAACGAAACGATGCGGTCAAGCGCACCGGCGTTCTCGAAGACCGCCTTGAAGTAGAGGAAGTCGTCGTTGGTAAGACCCATGCCGCCCAGGATAATCTTGTCGGCCTTGGCACGCAGCGCCACGTTGGCCATCACGGCATTGTAGGGCTGGTCGGGGTCGGCGAAGAAGGGAATCTTCTGACCCGTCACGATGGTGTTGTTCAAGTCGATACCGGCGATACCCGTGGCGATGAGCTCCGAAGGCTGGATACGCTTGAAGGGGTTGACCGTCGGGCCGCCGATTTCGCGCGCCTCGCCCTCCAGCTGCTCGCCGCCCTCGAGCGGTTCGCCGTAGGCATTGAAGAAGCGGCCGGCGAGGTTGTCCGAGACGCGGAGCTTCGGGGGCTCGCCGTGGAAAATCACCTCCGAGTCGGTGGCGATGCCCTCCGTGCCGGCGAACACCTGCAGGGTGACGTTCTCACCCATGATTTTCACCACCTGGGCCAGCTTGCCGCCGACGGTGGCCAGCTCGTCGTTGCCGACGCCCGACGCCTTGAGCGTCACCGTGGCCTTGGTGATGTTGTCGATTTTGGTATATATCTTCTGAAATGCACGTGTTGTCATATTCTTCCGCTTTATTTGGATTGTTCACTCACATACTCCACGATTTGCTTGCGGTAGTTCTCGAACTTCTCCGACTTCCACTCCGAGTAGTTCATCTGGCGGAAGAGGTTGATGAGTCCCTTGAAGAACTGCGAGCACTGCTCGAAATCGGCGAAGCCGAAGTCCTTACGGCAGATGTCGAGCACCATCTCGTACATCATCTTCTGACGTTCGATGGGGCAGTTGGCGTCGATGTCGTCGAAGGCGTCCTGCTGCAGGATGACGAAGTCGAGCAGCTCCGACTTCCAGAAGCGCTCGTGGTACTCCACGGGCACGCCGTCGTCACCCAGGATGTTGATTTGGTCGTTGGCCTCCTTGCCGCGCTGGACAATCGTCTTGCCGGCATAGACCATGTCGACCCAGTTCTTGCCGATGTGCTCGTCGAGGTACTCGCGGATTTCGGGATACTCCAGATACTTCGAGTAGGAGTCCAGCGGGTCGATGGCCGGGTAGCGCTTCGAGTCGGCGCGGCCCTGCGAGAGGGCGTAGAAGCAGCGCGCCGCCTTCTTGGTCGACTCGGTCACCGGCTCCTTGAGGTTACCGCCGGCAGGCGACACCGTACCGAGGAAGGTTACCGAACCCGTCTGGCCGTTGTAGAGCTTCACCAGACCGGCACGTGCATAGAAGTTGGAGATGATGGCCGAGAGGTCCATCGGGAAGGCGTCCTGACCGGGAAGCTCCTCCAGACGGTTCGACATCTCACGCAGCGCCTGGGCCCAGCGCGACGTCGAGTCGGCCATGACCAGCACCTTGAGACCCATCGAGCGGTAGTACTCGCCGATGGTCATACCCGTATAGACCGACGCCTCACGCGCGGCGACGGGCATGTTCGACGTATTGCAGATGATGATGGTGCGCTCCATGAGCTTGTGGCCCGTACGGGGGTCGACCAGCTCGGGGAACTCCTTGAAAATCTCGACCACCTCGTTGGCACGCTCGCCGCACGCCACCATGATGATGATGTCGGCCTCGGCCTGCTTCGAAATGGCGTGCTGAAGCACCGTCTTGCCGGCGCCGAACGGGCCCGGGATGAAGCCCGTACCGCCCTCGGCCATGGGGTTGAAGGTGTCGATGGCGCGCACGCCCGTCTCCATCACGCGCGAGGGGCGCGGCTTCTCCGTATAGCAGCGGATTGCCTGCTTGACGGGCCACTTCTGAACCATCGTGATGTCGTGGTCATGCCCTTCGGCATCGGTCACCACGGCCACCGTGTCGGTCACCTTGTACTTGCCGGGAGCCGCCACGCTCTTGACCGTATAGGTTTCGGTCATCGTGAAGGGGACCATAATCTTGTGGGCCACCCACTGCTCCTGCACCTCGCCGAGCCACGATGCGGCCGAGACCTTGTCGCCGGCCTTGGCCAGCGGCTTGAACTCCCACAGCGCCTCGAAGTCGACCGGGTCGGTAATCGAACCGCGGGCGATGAACAGACCGTCCATCTTCTCGAGGTCGTTCTGCAGACCGTCGTAGTTGCGCGAAAGCATGCCCGGGGCGAGCGTCACCTCGAGCATGTGGCCTTCGAATTCGACCTTGTCGCCGATTTTGAGGCCGCGGGTGCTGTCGAACACCTGCACATAGGCGTTGTCGCCCATGACCTTGATGACCTCGGCCATCATTCTGGTATCTCCGACGTACACGTGACAGATTTCGTTCTGGCCCACGGGTCCGTCGGCCTTGACAATCACGATATTGGAGATGATACCGTTTACACGTCCTGTAGTTTTCATCGTATGATTGTTTTTACTTATTTATCAACTCCTTGCCGTCCAGCTCGGCCAGCAGCCGGTTGAACATCTCGCGACCGCGCGCCGCATCGAGCCGCGCCCAGCGGGCCACGATGTTGATGCGGACCAGATACGAGAGTATGGCGTTTATATTGAAATAGTCGAACGTCGCCAGCTCGGAGGCCTCCTCCCAGCGGACCAGGTCGATTTTGCGCTCCTTCTCCATGAGGTTGGCCTCGTCGTTCATCGCCGCGATGACCGAGTCGATGAAGGGAAGTTCGCCCCGCAGGCCGAAATCGGCGGCCGAGCTGCGCTGCAGCTGTTCGGCCACGTCGCCTCCCCCCACGACCACCTCCTCGACCGGGCGCGAGGCGGCGCGGGCGGCCAGTGCGGCCATAACGTTGCGCAGCGTGCGGTCGAATTCGGACCAGGCACGCAGGAAGCGGCTCCGCGAGCGGCGGCAGGCGTCGTAGTAGGCGGCGAAGAGCGTCGTCTCGAAGCGGCGCGACGTATCGACCTCCTCGGCCTCCTCGCCTTCGGGGTCGGCGTAGGCCTTCACCACGCGGGCGATGCCCTGCGGCAGACGCGACGGCGCCTTGAGCTCCTGCTCGAGCTCCTCGCGCGAGAGGTTGCCCAGCGGGTTGTGGGCCGAGCGGCCCGCCCGCAGCGCGAGGATGTTTTCGCAGTCGTAGTAGCCGTAGAGCAGACGCACCTCCGAGGCGTCCGACGCGCAGACCCCGTCGAGAATCTCCTCGACGATGCCCTTCGCATCAAAGCCCTTGGTGTCGGCGTCGAGCGCATACTCGCGCAGTCCGGCGACCAGACTGTAATAGTTCCGCGAGGACATGACTATTCGGCCTTAAAGAGAAGTTCCGACACCTTGTCGCGGAGGTACTCGCCCAGCAGCGCGTCGAAATCCGCGTCGGAGAACGAGATGTAGTAGCCGCCGTCCTTGGCCGCCACCTTGAATCCGCTCTTCACATCCTTCGAATAACCCACCTCGATGCCGGCGGCCAGCAGCTCCTTGACGCTTGCGGCGAAGGCGGCATCGAACTCCTTGCGCTGAGCCTCGGGCAGCAGGGCGCGGAGCTCCACCTTGCCAGCGTCGGCTCCGTTCCAGTTGCGGGCTACGGCCAGCAGCATCTCCTTGAGGAAGGCGGGGTCCGCTACGCTCTGCTTCACCCCTTCCGAGATGCTCCGGGCGACAATCGCGCCGCTCAGCTCGGCCTTGATTTTCGAGACGGCCTGCTTGCCGGCGAGCGAAATCTCGGTGAGCGTGTTCTTGGCGACATCCTCAGCCTTGGCCTCGGCCTGCTTGACGATGCCGGCCGCCTGATTGCGGGCCTCTTCCACGATGGCGGCAGCCTGTGTCTTGGCTTCGGCGACCAGACGTTCCGCTTCGGCGCGACCTTTCTCCAGCCCCTCGTCGTAGAGTTTCTGGGTCAATTGTTGAAGTTTGTTTTCCATTTTGTTATACAGTTTAATCGTCGATTTTCATTTTGCGCACACAAATATAGAAAAGTTTCTCCACAAACCGCATCCGAATGTAACAATTTATTCTCCAAAGGAACAATATCGTCTGCAAATCGACAAAATTCGGTCACAGAAGCTGTCGAACCGCAAGACGGAGCGGCCTGCAGGGGACGAAAAAGGCGGCGGAAGCAACTTCCGCCGCCCGAACTTCATGCGGTCCGAGATATTACCCGGGTATTTTCCGGGAGGCCTCGCGCGGAGCTCCGCACAAGGTGCAGACGAGGAGCACCGGAGCGTTACGGGGATACCTCTCCGGCAGCCGCACGCCGTCCCGTCACTGCTGATGCTGGGGGCGCAGCAGGTCCTGGACCACCTTCACGGGCGAGAAGGTGGTGATGGGCACGTCGACGAAGATGGTGTTCCAGCGCGCCATGGCTCCGTTCCAGAGGCCCGGCAGCTCCTGGGCGCGCAGCGGACGGCCGCCGCTCGACTTCGACGAGATGAAGCCCGTCGAGGGGTCGGTGTAGCGCCTCAGGTCGAACTTCCCGCCCGAGACGTTGCGCACGCCGCAGACCAGGTCCACGGGGTTGAAGTGCGTGGCCTGCTTCATGAGCGGCATGTCGTCGGGCGAAATCTGGCTCGACTCGGCAATCTGCAGCGACTGCGTGCCGTCGGGGTTGCCCACCCAGAAGGGGCCGCCGCCCGGCTCGCCCTCGTTGCGGACCATGCCGCAAAGGCGGATGGGGCGGTCGAGCACCGCACGCAGCAGCGCCGCATCGTATTCGGCGGGCAGCTTCACGCAGAGGCGCTGCTCGATGAAGCCGGCTACGGCGGTGAGGTCGGCCGTGCCGGCATCGAGCGCCCGCAGGTGAGCGAAGGTCTCCTGCTGCAGTTCGAGCAGCAGGCCGGCCAGCACTTTCTTATAAAGGACCGTGTCGCCGCGGCGGGCGTCGGTGGTCACGTTGTCGATGTTCTTGATGAAGATGAGGTCGGCGTCGATGTCGTTCAGGTTCTCAATCAGCGCGCCGTGGCCCGCCGGACGGAAGAGCAGCGAGCCGTCCTCCTGACGGAAGGGGGTGTTGTCGGGGTTGACGGCGATGGTGTCAGTCGAGGGCTTCTGGACCGAGTAGGAGATGTCGTAGCGGATGCCGAAACGCTTCTCGTAGGCGGGAATCCGCGCCGCAAGCAGCGACTTGAACTCCTCCATGTGTTCGGGCGAGACGGTGAAGTGGATGCGCGCCACGCCGTGCGACGAGGCGTATGCGGCCCCCTCGACCAGATGCTCTTCGGCCGCCTTGCGCGCCCCTTCGGGATAGGCGTGGAAGGTGACCAGCCCCTTGGGCTTCGAGCCGTAGCCGAGCCCCTCGCCGACGATGCAGCGGACGATGGTCTTGTCGTCGGCGCCGGCCGGCAGCACGGCCTTCAGTTCGGGCCAGAAGGCGAACTTCTCGATGTTGTCGAGCAGCGTGTCGATACCCTTGCCGCGCTTGTCCTCGTTGATGAACTCGAAGAGCTCCTTGAACATGCGCGTCGCGGCGCCCGACGCCGGCACGAACTTCACCACGCCGAGGCCTTCGGCCGCGCGGTCGTAACGTTCGGCTGCAGCCTGAGCCTCCTCACGGGAGAGCACGCGCACGCCGTCCCCGGGCGAGGCGGCGCGGATGACCTTCAGAAAGGGGAATCCCCGGCGGAAATTTTCGAGTTGCTGTTCCACGGCCTCGGTCGTGAGTCCGTGTTGCTGTATTTGAAGCAGGTCTTCGGAGGTAAACATGGGTTTATGGGTTTTGGTTTTCGTTTTCGGTGTTTGGGGACCGGTCATCGGGTTCCGTGTATCAAAGTTATAAAATAATTCCTAACTTTGCACATCATGATTCGAGAATTTGAGCATATCGACCTGCGCGACCGCAACAGTTTCCACGTCGCGCAAACGGCTGCCCGTCTGGTTGAATTCGAGACGCCGGACGAGCTGCGCGAACTCTTCTCCGCCGGCGCGCCGCGTCAGTGGTACGTCCTCGGCGGCGGCAACAACATACTCTTCACGCGTGACTACGAGGGGGTGCTCTTCTGCCCTGTGGGCGAGGGCATCACGACGCTCGGCGAGCAGGGCGGCACGGTCCGGCTGCGCGTCGAGGCGGGCGTCGAGTGGGACGCGCTGGTGGCCTGGAGCGTCGAGCGGGGGCTCTGGGGACTGGAGAACCTCTCGCTCATTCCCGGCAAGGCGGGGGCCGCGCCGGTGCAGAACATCGGGGCCTACGGCTGCGAGGTGAAGGATGCGCTCGAGAGCGTCGAGATGTTCTGCGTCGAGACGGGCAACATGCTGGTGATGGATGCCGCGCACTGCGGCTTCGGCTACCGCGAGAGCCTCTTCAAGCATGCGCTGCGCGGCAAGGTCATCATCACGGCCATCACGCTGCGCCTGAGCCGCACGCCGCGTCCGCGGCTCGAATACGGCGACCTGCAGCGTGAGGTCGAGGCGCTGGGCGGACCCACGCTCGAGCACATCCGCGAGGCGGTCTGCACCATCCGCCGCTCGAAGCTCCCCGACCCGGCCGTGACGGGCAACGCCGGCAGCTTCTTCAAGAACCCCGTCGTGGAGAAGCCCGTGGCCGAACGGCTGCGCGAGAGCTATCCCGACATGCCGCTCTACCCCGCCGCTGACCCGACGAAGGTGAAGCTGGCGGCCGGCTGGCTCATCGACCGCACCGGGCTGAAGGGGTACCACGAAGGGCGCGTCGGCGTGCACGACCGCCAGGCGCTGGTGCTCGTCAATCTGGGCGGCGCCACGGGCGGCGAGGTGCTCGCCTTCGCCCGCAAGGTGCAGGCCAAGGTCCACGAGAAGTTCGGCGTGGCCATCGACACCGAGGTGAACATCCTCTGAGCAAGACACCGGGCGGGGCCGCCCCGGCGGCCCGCCCCACTACCGAATCCCGACGCGGCGCCGAGGCTCCGCGCCACACACCTGCAACCGAACCCTTTTGCCTATGGCACATCTTCTGGACTCCTTTCAACGCTACATCGCCGAAAACGAACTGCTTCCCCCGGGCGGACGCGTGCTGCTGACCGTCTCGGGCGGCGTGGATTCGATGGTCATGCTCACGCTCTTCATCCGCAGCGGCTACGAGGTGGGGGTCGCCCACTGCAACTTCCAGCTGCGCGGCACCGAAAGCGACGAGGATGAGGTGCTCGTAGCCCGGCAGGCCGCCCGCTACGGCGTCCCCTGCTACAACCGCCGCTTCGACACGGCCGCCGAGATGGAGCGTACGGGCGAATCGATGGAGATGGCGGCCCGCCGCCTGCGCTACGCCTGGTTCGACGAGCTGAGCCGTCAGTACAACTATCCGGCCATCGCCGTGGCGCACCATGCCGACGACTCGATTGAGACCTTCTTCATCAACCTGCTGCGCGGCACGGGGCTGCGCGGACTGACGGGCATCTCGACCCAAATCGGCCGCGTCATCCGCCCGCTGCTCTTCGCCTCGCGCAAGGAGATTCTCGAGTTCGCCGTAGCGGAACACATCCCCTTCCGCGAGGATTCGTCGAACCGCTCGACCAAATACCTGCGCAACAAAATCCGGCTGGGGCTCATCCCCCGCATCCGGGAAATCAACCCCAAGTTCACGAGCCTGATGCGGAGCAACATCGCCCGTCTGACCGACGCGCAGCTCTTCATCAACCACGGCATCGAGCGCATCCGCGCCGTGGCGGTCACCTCGGCCGACGGGCTCGACACGATTCATCTCGACCGCATCGACCCGGCCTTCCCGCGCAACTTCGTGGTCTACGAGCTGCTCAGCTCGGCCTACGGCTTCAAGGGCGACGTCATCGACTCGCTCTGCCACGCCCTGGACCACGGGACGACGGGGCGCCGCTTCTACTCGCGCGAATACGTCGCCTGCACCGACCGCGGCAACATCGTCGTGGGGCCCATCCCGGCCGGCGACGACTGCATGACCACCGTCGAGCGGGGGGCGCCGCGCAGCTACTGCGGCAATTCGGTGCTCTACTTCGAATACTGCGACATCGACACCATCGAGAACTTCGGCGTGCCGGAGCACATTGCCCAGGTCGACGTCGACAAGCTCCGCTTCCCGCTCACGCTGCGCCGCTGGCGTGAGGGCGACTGGTTCATCCCCTTCGGCATGACCGGCCGCAAGAAGCTGAGCGACTTCCTGAAGGACGCCAAGGTCTCAGTGGCCGAGAAGGGGCGGCAGTTCGTGCTGCTCTCGGGCGACGATATCGTCTGGGTGGTGGGGCGCCGCATCGACGACCGCTACCGCCTCACGCGCGAGACGGAGAACGTGCTGCGCATTACCAAGGAAATTGTCTGAACATGGCCAAGGGTGCTATCAAATTCCGCGACTCGGCCGCCGAGTTCGAACGGCTGACGGCCCAGGTGGCCGCCCGCCGCTTCGCCCCCGTATACCTGCTCATGGGCGAGGAGAGCTACTTCATCGACGCGCTGTGCGAGCAGCTCGCAACGACGATTCTCGACGAGGCCCAGCGCTCGTTCAACCAGATTACGGTCTACGGCCGCGACACCGATGCGGGGCAGGTGGTGACGCTCTGCCGCCAGATGCCGATGATGGGGGCCTGCGAGGTGGTCATCGTCCGCGAGGCGCAGCAGCTCCGCGGGCTCGACAAGCTGGCGCTCTACACGCAGAAGCCCTCGCCGACGACCGTTCTGGTCATCTGCCACAAGGAGAAGAGCGTCGACAAGCGCTCGGCCCTCTACAAGAGCTGCGCGGCCAACGGTGCGGTGCTCGAATCGGTCCGCCCGCGCGACTACGAAATCGGGCCGTGGCTCCAGCAGTTCATCGCCGCACGGGGGCTCGCCATCGACCCCAAGGCGCTCTCGATGCTGACCGACCATCTGGGCACCGACATCACGAAAATCGCCAACGAGCTGCACAAGCTGGTGGTCTCGCTGCCCGAGGGAACGCGCCGCATCACCGACGCCGACATCGAGGCCAACATCGGCATCTCGAAGGAGTTCAACAACTTCGAGCTCTGCAAGGCCG
>ULQB01079351.1_pt1 | contig 49928 bp, 33 predicted proteins | sample 1954041 | NCBI WGS metagenome assembly ULQB01 (sample SAMEA4835644, study PRJEB28245) | human gut metagenome | biome: gut microbiome; material: fecal sample | place: Denmark | collected 2008 | reverse complement strand
AGAAAGAAAAAAAAAGAAAAAAAAAGAAAAAAAAAGAAAGAAAATGGATAATTTTAAAGTTTCCTTGGTCAAGTACATGTGCCCAATCTGCGGAGGAGTAGCTGAAGAGGTAATTGTGACAAACACTTGCCTTACAAAAGAGGCTGCTTCTAAAGTAGAGAGGTTGAATGGGAAGGCTATAGGATTTTCTGACCATGCCTGTAAGGAGTGTTCTGAGTATAAAGACAAAGTTGTGTTCTTTATTGGAATAGACCCAGAGAAATCTTCTAGTGAAGAAGTATATAGAACAGGGCAAGTTGTTGGGGTAAGAAGTGAGACTCCTTTAATTGCACACTTCAGTAAGTATATACATTCCTTGAAGGATGGAACTAGATTCTGTTTTATTGATGAATTAGCAGGAAAGAGGATAGGATTATGGAATTAATAAGTAAAATATTTAGGCACAATGAAACTGATTAAACCATCATTTGAGATATGGGAACAACCTTCTGGACTTGAAGGAGTATATAAACAGATAGAGAGAGCAGGCAGAATATGCTATAAGTCAGAGGACAAGATTACAGAAGATTCTGCCAAGTCATTTGTAGATAGAATGATTAAGTCTGGTCATGGTGCTATGTCAGAGCATGGTACAGTATATCTTAAAGTATTCAATGTTATTGAAAACTCTGAGCTGATTGATAAATATAAGTCTAATAAGTATTCAGTAGTTAAAGAAGGAACAGAGGTATATAATTGTCATGGTGATATACTTTATGGAAGTTGTAAGTGCATTACTACTAACTACAGAGTATTGGTAGAGAATGGCTGGCTTGATGACTTAAAGTATATCTGTAAACCTACAGAGTCCCATGAGAAGAGAATCACTGTACACTTTGTATGTGATAGAGGCGTATCACATGAGTTTGTAAGGCACAGAGTAATGTCTTTTGCCCAAGAAAGCACAAGGTATTGTAACTATTCTAAGGATAAGTTTGGCAATGAATTGACCTTCATTATCCCTTGCTGGATAAAAGATTTAGAAGAGAAAAGCTACTTAGCTCATGCAGAGTATCACCATACTAAAGAAGATGCTTCAAAGCAATGGTATGATGTATGTATGAATAGTGAGTTTGTTTATGAAGACCTAATTAGGCTGGGTTGGAAACCACAAGAAGCAAGAGCTGTTTTACCTAACTCCTTAAAGACAGAATTGGTTGTAACTGGATTTGTATCTGATTGGAATCACTTCTTTGACCTAAGAGCAAGAGGTACTACAGGTGCTCCACATCCTCAGGCTAAGGAATTAGCAGAACCTCTAATGAAAGAGTTTATTGCAAGAAAGTATATTAATAACTAAAAAAAGTATGGCTTTTGGTACGAAGAAATCAGTTGTAGCTGCACCTTCTTTCAGTGAAAGAATGGCAAGCATTGAGTCTATGTTTAAGACTGCACATGAGAATGCAAGTAATCTCCATGCAGAAATGGAGTCAGAGATTGCAAAGAAGGAATCTCAAATTGCTGCATTGCAGGAAGACATCAAAACTATTGGTGTTACTAAGCAGGAGGCTGAAACATTTATGTCTAATATAGAAAAGCTTATTTGATATGATTGAGCAAATAAATCAGTTAAAGCAAGGTTCCATTATTAGTGAGAGTTCTCACTATATTGTGAACAGAGTATCAGGCTCTAATGCTTGGCTTACTCAATTTAAGAGTGGTGACTGGTATGAGCTATCTGAAGAACTACACTAATTCTGCTGACTTGTTTGAAACTACAGTAAAGGTAACTAAGGAAGATAAGAAGGATGGTACTCTTGGTATTAGAAGTATTTGGGAGAACATCCATTCTGGTCAGGTATTTACTGTATGTTTCAAGAAGCAGGATAAACCTAAGAGTAAGAGAAAGTTACAGGAGGAGATTGATGCTATTGTAGAGCAGTTCTCAAATAGTATTGACACAGTTAAGAACAATAAGAAAGGTGTTGCAAATGCAGCAAAGAATCTTATTACTGAGCTGGTTAATAGCCCTGTACTTCCTTATGAAGAAGGTGAAGATAGAGTTCTTAGAGGCTATAAGATTCAATTTGAATCAAGAGATGGCAGATATGATTGTGTAGATATGGACATTACTAAGACTGATAAAGAGTCAGGTATTAGACCAGTCAATATCTTAACAATCAAATGGCTCATATTCAATGGTGTCAAGTACATTGTTGAGTAATCTTATAAGGGAGAATAAGTTAAATACTTGTTCTCCCTTTAGCTTTTTGAATAAAAGCTTGTGTATTACAATTAAACTACTTACCTTTGCATAAAAATTAATATTAATTTATATGAGTACAAAATGTTATAATCCTATTAAGGGAATTGATGACGTAATTGTTAGTAAAATTCAGGGTTGGAATGAGTATAGAGTAGCTACATTAAGAGGAATGTATGATGAATCACACTCATCTCCACTTGATACATCAGACCTTGATAAGGCTGTACAGGACTTGATCTCATATAGAAGAGACTTAGGAAAAATGAATGCAGAGTCTATCAAGACTACTAGTTCTAATTTATCTGAGTCTTATCAGAAGTTGAAGGAGTCTTTTAGTGCTGAAGAGAGATTTAATAGAATCAATATGATTTCTACTATGTTTTCTGACAGACTTGATGCCTTACAAGAAGCTAATCCTTTCCTAAGTAGGAAAGTTATATGTAATGGATTTGTTTCAAATGGTAAACTAGTGGCAGGTCAATTCTCAGTATTTGAAGGTGTTTATAATGACTTGCTTGAATACTATTCAGAGGCTGTTGAAGAAGGTGATATGGATACAGCCAATAATTATAAGAAGGTTCTTGAAAACTGGGGAGCACTAGTCTCTCATGCTAGAATGAGATTGAGAGATACAGAGGAACTCAGACTTGGTGACAAGATAGAGTATGCAGATGATACAAATCCAGATAACTACAATGATAATAAGTTATCTGAATTATATGATGCTTCAGAGTCTAAAAGAGAAGCATGGCAAGAGACCTCTGATATGCACTCTGCATTTGGTTCTGTAGGAAAACAAGTAAGAAAACTTTTAGGTTCTATTCAGAGAGTTGAAAATGGAGAAGAAGTATATGATGACTTAGGTTTTCCTATAATGCTTGACCCTGTTAAAGCACACCAGTCTTTGATTGAAATATTAAGAGGTGTTACATCTGAAAGACAAATGATAGGTTTGCTTAGAAATGCCTCTAACAGTCAGACTTGGTTACAGCCTGTTATAGAAGAACTTGAAAATAATGGCCAGCTTAGGACACAGTTCTATGTAGATTTTAAGAAGAACTTTCAACCTTACTCTATCCTTCTTGAAGAGGTAAAGAATGGGTTAAGAACTTTCAAGACTCTTATATTGAATAGAGTTAATAATAGTCTCTCTGGTCAATACCTTACTAGTATCACTTTGGGTAAACAGGTTAATCCAAATACCTCTGTATTTAACAAGGATGGTAGTATCAATTGGAAAAACTTACAGAGTCTAAGAGAGTTGGTTAAGGAATATTTTCCAAGTAAGTCTGTAAGCATTACACCAAAGTTCTATAACAATAAAGAAACTTCTTGGCAAGAAAAGAAAAGAGTTCTCATTAAGATTACTGAAGCTTTGGGTATAGACATTGATGGTGGAACATTGGATAAGATTATGTCTAGTGGTAGAGACCTTCATAAGTTTACTGATGCTATCAGTGAGTTAATAGAGTTTGGTACTGACAAGATTCTTAATAAGAAGGAGCTTGAATCACTTGATAAAGGTGAGTACTCTTTGTCTAATAGGTCTTTCAAAGACTTTATAAGATTTTCTCCAGCAGGCTCTACAGCAAAGCAGGGAGTTATAAGAGAGAAGATTGACAAGATGTTATCTATTGTAACTAAGAACAGAGAAGGTCTTAGACTTGAGTCTAGAGTAAGGCATAAAGATAAGAATGGTAATAATGTTACTTTGTTCAGTAATGTCATTCCTTCATATCTTGGAGACAAGATGGATAGAATTGCCAGTTTTGTGTCTAACAATGACAGGCAAGGTCTTAGGAGAATGATTGAAAATGGGTTCTTGGACTCTTCTTTCTTCATGGATAAGGATAATGGTACTATATTCAATAGGTGGTTGAGAGACCTTTATGAGAGTGGCTTAGATGAGAAAGATTTTGCTGCCAACTTTGGATTTAAGAGATTCTTAGGAACTTCTGATAATAGCTTTGAGAACTTTACTAGTAAACAACATACTATTGACATGATGGCAGAATATTTCTCTGAAAGACAGCTAAGTGCTAATAGTCAATATGCTTATTATCCTGTATTTATCTTAGGAGATAGTGGAGTATCTAAGTTTATTAAAGCTAAAAGATATTCTGCTCAGGAGATACTTGATGGTCTGTATGATGTATATAGACAAGAGAGGAGAAGAATGGCTCTCACATCAGCAGCTAATACTAAGTTAAAAGAAGGTGGGTATTCACTTATTGAAAACTTCTCAAGTAAAGAGAATGAATATACAGCTCTTCCTTTCCTCAACAAGGATTACAAATCTCCTGATGGTACTGTAGGCAAGTATGCAGCTATGATAGGGGAAAATCCTTCAAAGCAGGAAGTTGTAAAGGCTATTCAAGCCTATATGGAGGAGGCTGTAAATAGCTTCAAAACAAGCCTTAATAACTTAGGTCTTCTTGAAACTAAAGAAGTATATAATCCTAAGACAAACAAAAAGGAGGTACAATATGTATATTTCAGTCAAGAAGTAAATGGTAATAAGTCTATAGATGAGGTAATAGCAGACTACTATTGGAATACAAAGTTTGCTACTATACAGCAGCTTCAATTGTTCACTATTGACCCAGCATTCTATAAGGGAACTAAAGACTTACAGAAGAGATATAAGGAAATACATGCCCCAGGCAGTGTATTAAGCCTTGAAGCTAGAGACTTTGATGGCAATCTTTATAGTGAGGATGGAATAGAAAGATGTGTTTATTTTGATGACATTAATTTAAATGCAGAAGTGTCTAATCCTGAATTCATGAAAGCTATTGAAGCTAAGTTCGGCAAGAACTCTCCAGTATATAAAGCTTATACTAAGAATACTCTTACTGATGGTCAGGGATATAGAACCCTTGAAAGCTACAGAAAAGTAATGGGTATGGCTGGTAAGTGGACACAGGAAATGGAAAATGTGTATAATACTATTAAACAGCTCAGAGCTGAATATGGTAAAGATGCTCAGATTCCTTCTGACAAACTTACTGAAGTTGCTAATATGTCTGTAGTATTTCAACCTATTAAACCTTATATGTACACTATAGAAAACTTGGCAGTAAATAGTACTGATAAGTTAAAAATTCCAGTTCAGCATAAGTATGCTGAAGCAGTACTTATCCCAGAGTTATTACCTGCTGGTAGTAAGTTAAGGGATATGGCCTATTGGATGGAGTCTAAGGGTGTAGATTTGGTAGGTTCTACTAAGATTGTTAAGGTTGGTGGATTTGGTTCTACTGATATATCTAAAGCTTCTAATGCTCAAGAGTTAAGTAATGCACTTGACAAGGCTTATATCCATCAATTAAGTTATGGTGATTATAGAATTCAGACTAATGTACCTGAGCATATTAATAGCTCTCAGTTATTTGGTACTCAGGTAAGAAAGCTTATTATGGCTAACATTAAAATGGATGACTATCACTATGAGAATTATGTTGGTGGAAAGAAAGTAAATCTTGGAGGTAAATATGGTGAGGTAAGATTGAATGGTAGAAACCTAGTTTCATTCTATAACTCTCTTATTGTAGCTAATATACTTAAGTCCTATGATTTATTTGCTAATGAAGTATCTGATATAAAGAAGTTAAGTGATAAACTTCTTCAGACTACTATCAATAATAGCAGGGAATCTATGGATAATATGTTGGCATATTCTTTGACAGGAGATGACAAGTTCTTGGTACCTTTGTTTGAAGGAGCATTGGAACATGATTCTTCTGCAATGCTATTCAGTATATTCAAGAAGAGAGTTAATAAGCAGTCTATTAAAGGAGGTAGTGCTGTTCAGGTATCTGCAATGGGTATTAAGGGATATGAAGAGTCTGGTGATTTACACTATGTTGTAGACCCTAATAATCCTAATAACATCTTATATGCAGAGTGTGAAATTCCTTGGGATATTAGTTATACTGATATTAATGGTAAGGAAGTAGCATTGGAGTTCAGTGATTACTGTAATGAAGATGGTACTCTCAAGACTGATAAGGATGGTAACACATTACTTGAAAAGAAATTCCCTAATGCTTTAAGTATCCTTGCTTATAGAATTCCTACTGAAAGAGATTACTCTATGATTAATCTTAGAGTGAAAAGATTCAGTCAGAAAACAGCAGGAGGTACTATCAAAGTTCCAACACAAGGTACTACTATTGCAGGATTTGACTTTGATATTGATAAGCTGTACTTCATGAGAAATGAGTATAGACAGAGAGAATTATCATCTTCTGAAGTAGCTGAAATATGGAAGGAATTCTATGAAACATATCCCAACATAAAAGATGTCTTGGAGGAAGCTAGAGAAGAAGATACTGAATCTCTTAACAGACTTTACAGGTATTGGGATAAAGCAGGACTGCCTTACAGTTATAAAGAAGCTTTTGCACAGTTTATTGCTGATAGAGGTTATATCTCTTTTGAGAGTTATGACTTCAGTAAGTCTCCACTTGATAATACTAGAGCTGCTAGAAATAACATGCTTATAAAGTTAATTCAAGAAAGACTTATGGACTATGAAACCTTTGAGCAGAGATATACTCCAGGTGGATTTGCTAATGCTTCTAAGGCTGCCAGAACTTTAAGAGAGTTGTTATTTGGTAATCTTGAAGGTATTGTAAGTAGAGGAACTGTAGACTTCAATGCTATAGCTGAAAGAGCTAAAGATAGTAAGTCAGACCCAGAACCTAACTATGACCCTTCAGACCCAATGACTATCATTACTTATAATCAGCAGAATCAAGTAGCTGGAAAGTTGATTGGTATATTTGCCAATCAGAATACTAATCATGCTTTCTCCTCTTTAATGAGTGAGTTCACTCTGAAGGACCCTATTAGATTTGCTGGTCATAGTTATAATGATTTGTTACATGCTCCTAAAGGTATTGATGTTGATTTGAATGTTGCAGAGTTCTTGGCAGCTTCTGTAGATGCTGTAAAAGACCCTGTATTGAATTTCTTGAACTTGAATACTATAACTGCTGATGCTGGTGCTGTATTAGCTAGAATAGGTTATACAACCCAAGAGATTGGTTTGTTATTTAACCAACCTATAATTAAAGAGATATGTGAGTATAGCTTTAATAATGGTGTTACTGCTGATATGGCAATGAGAGAAGTAGTTAAGAACTATATGGGAGATGATACAGAAAGTCCTAAAGCTAACCCTGATGAAGACTTCTCTATCAACAAACTTGCATTGAATATTGTCAATGATAGAGTTATGAGAGAGCAAGGTAAGAATGCTATGGATAATCAGTCATTCAAGGCTGACCAATTGAAAGTAGCAGAATTATTCTCTCAGATTCAGACAGTAGCAGGTGATATTTCCCAGTTTGTTACTTCATCTAAGTTTACAGCTTCTAATGCAGTTGGTTCTACTTTTGGTGATTTATATTCTCAACAGATGAAAGTCAAGAATTATATTGATAAGTTTGTTGTTAAGAATGGTAAGAATGCTTTGTCTGTAAATATGAAAGTTACAGATATTATAGATTCTCCTATAACCAATAACACCAACTTGCAAGGAAGTAATCAGGAATATCTTAAAAGTCTTATTGAGAATCCTTTGGCTTATGAACAGGCTATGTATGATATGAACAGGAGAGCTGGTATGTTACTTAACAGTTACTATCCATATAATACTCCTTCATATAGTGGAGCTAGAAATAGATTAGCAGAACTTACTAAGAGTAATTTCTTAGATGCTGATACAATCAATAGTATCCATAGTGATATGCTTGTTTATATGCTTTCTCAGCAAGAGGATAGTTTATTTAATGGTGAGATGCCTACTAAAGATGGTATTCCAGCCAGAGAATATTATACTAAACACTTTGCTAAAGAAGTATTCAATACTCTTGAAAGTAATCCTGATTTGAAGTCTCTCCCTTTATTCCAGTATATGCAGTTTGTTACCAATGAAAAGACTGGTGATATAAGTATGAATGTACAGGGAATAGGTGGACTTGCTCCTTATCAGAAAGATGAGTTGAAAGAAAGTTGGGCAGAGTTACTTAAAACAGAGCCTGACTTAGCTAGAGACTTGTTCATGTACAATTTCTATAAGCTAGGATTTACATTCAGTCCTTTAGCTTTTATGAACCTTGCTCCTACTGAATTGAAGCTTGCTATCAAAGTAGGAAGAAAGTGGGATTCTAGTGCTAATGATGGAAATGGTGCATGGGTTGAAAGGAGTTATGTAGACTTCCTTAATGATGTTAAGGAAGGTACTGTTACTGCTAATAGTGAGAAGTTTGCTAAACAGTATATATTGAATCATCTTGATAACAGGAGACTGGTATTTACAGCAAAAGGAAGCAATCTTAAATATCTTAAAACATTAGTTTATAAGAATGGTGAAGCTGTTTCTAACTTTACTCTAGATGTCAATAAACTTGGTGATGATGCTAAGAACTATACTATTAAGGATAGTACATTACCAAAGAACTGTGTGGCATTCAGACCATGTATAGTAGTAGATGGTATAACATATATATGTGATAGTAGCAATGATAAGTTCAATGTAAGTTATGATGGGTCTATAACCTATTATAAGGTATCTCAATTAGGTACCACTAATAAATCCCTTCAATATGTATCTGACTCAGAATCTAGATTGACAGACAATGAGCAATATGATAACAATATGGAAGGTAATAGCTCTCAGGAATTTATTCCTGAAAATACTCCTGACTCTTTCAATAGAGAAGAAGCTATCAATCAGATAATTGATTATGGCATCAAGAATGGAGAATTCATGGCTGAACAAGTGGAATCTATAAAAGAGTATCTTAATAGTCAGTCAGATGTAGACCTATCAGACACTGTCAATGCAATAAGGAATGAGATTCAAAATAGTGGTTTAACTGATAATACAGGAGAAAAAGTTTGTTAATATGGCAGATAAATGTTCAATTTATGCTCATTGCACAAACTCTAAAGGTGAAGTAGTAGAAAGCAGGTTATTCAAAGACCTGCTTCACTACACTTCTAATAATAGGGAACTTGCAAAGGAGTATTATGGTATAGGAATTAATCCTAAATTTCTTGAAAAGGTACAAGGAAGTGCTAAGTTTGATGAGAATGGTGAAATTACTTTCCAATCATTGAGAAGTCTTGCTAAGCTTAATGTAGACAAAGATACATTGATTAATACTCTGAATAAGGATATAAACTCTGGCATTTATGATTATGAGGAAGCAGTAAACAGACTGCAATCTTTTAATAGAAACAGCCAGTTTAATAATGAATTTATGGCTACCATTAAATCTACAACAGATGGTAAGTATTACTTATTTGTAGTTGAGAAGAATCCTTCCAATGAATTAGCCCTTAATCAGGAAATCTCTAATAGGACTCTTCAAGACAGGATTAAATACTACCTGAATAAGGCTGGAGTCAGTATAGAATTCATTGAGAATGATGAGAAGGTAAATGGAAGGTATAGTACTAAAAATGCCAAGAAGACTGCTGATGGCCTATATCAGTTAATACAAGTAGCTAATGGTAAAAATGTAACTGGTGTATTGGCAGAAGAGGCAGGACACTTTGCTATAGGTGCCTTAGGAAATTCCCCTCTAGTAGAGAGGCTTATGAGGTTATTAACTCCAGAGGTACAAAAGCAGATAGTAGGAGATGAGTATGATAGTAAATATCTAGGAGAGTCTTCCAGAAGAGAGATAGCTGGTACCTTAGTTGGTCAGGCTATAGCAGGTAATATAGATGATAGAGCACCTTGGCAATCTCTTGTTAAGAGAATAGTCAATACAGCCAAGAGAATATTTCATAGCATAAAAGGAGATAGCATTGCCAATGCTGCATTAGAGGCTGAAAGAATTGCAGATATGATAGCTAAGGGATTTATGTCTCCCAACTTTACAGGTAGTGTAGAAGAGGCTATTAAAACCAAGGAGACCTTATATAATGCTCCTACTTCCTTTAATGTTAAAGTATTCAAGCAGGCTGTGAACAGGCTTAAATTGCAAGCTTCAGAGATGAAGTCTATCAGTAATACATTATTTGATAAATTCAATAATATAGTGGGCCAGGTTGAGAGTGGTAGAAACTTAAATGTGCCCTCTTCATTTGCAGATTCAATTGCTCTTGAAGGGATAACAGAAGCTATATCACTAATGAGTGACTTAATGGTAGCTGAGATACCTGATATATTGGCATCAATTGACTTTGATAATGTAACTGACTTCAACTCCAATATGCCAGCTAATGCTAAGGCACTAAGAGTTGTTAGGGCATTTGCTAGGAATGCTCTTGCATTAATAGACCTTATAAACTCATCTACCTCTAACATATCTGGGGCAAATAGATTACTTGGAGATACAAGGAATGTTATAATTACTGACTCTCTTGGTAACAGAATATCATATAACTTATTAGATATTACTGATAAGTTGAACAAGCTACTTACTGGTAGAAATGGATTGATTAATGAACTCAAGAATAAGGAAAGTCAATTCTTCCTTAAATTCCTTGAAGGTGCTAACTATGGCAATAAATATATTACAAGAGCAGCCAGAGTCATATTCAATTGGAAAGGTAGAGGCAATAACAAGCTTATTGAGTATAGAGATTCAGAGGACATTCCTATATCAGATTTGATGAATGACTTGGAGAGTGATATATCTCTGTTTGAAAGGTTCCTTGCATCTATGTCTAACAATTCAGATGTTATAGGTCAGTTAGCAGATAAGACTGTGAAGCTAGCTAATAAGTGGGCAGATGATATGACTATTCAAGCTCAGGACCAACTTAGGGTATTACAGTCTAGGTTAAAAGATATTAAGCTGAGTAATACTGATATTTTTGTTGAAAGAAGTAACAGGGATGGTACTATAACAGGAAACATTATATCAGCATACTGCTGGGGAGATTATGAAAATGACTGGCTAGACTTCAAGAAACAAAGTATAGAGGAGTTTAACCAAAAGTACCCTAATCTTGATGGAAAATCTGACTTTGAAAAAGCATTGCTATGGGATAACTTCTTTAAACCTAAAGCTAAAATATGGCATAAGGGAGATGCAACACATATTGCCCATAGTCAGTGGGACAATCAGCAGCAGATGTACATTCCTAGCTCTGACTATGAAAGTGAACAGTATAAGAGAGATATACAGCCATATCCTGAAAGGGTAAAATGGCTTAATGAGTATATGCAACTTAAAGCTGATTTGGATAGTAGACTGCCTGAAGGTAGTATGCCTTTACACAGAATGCCTCAATTCAAGGGTACATTCTCCAATAAGATTAGGAATAGGAGATTATTTGAAAATTCAAGTAAGGCTACTATACATACTGTAATGACTGAAATGAGAGATACTTTCTGTGAGGACAGTGAAGATACTGATTTTGGAAGTCAGCAGACATACAATACTATAGATGAGGATATGTTCCATAATCAACTTGCATTTGAAAGGGAGAAGATTAATAGGGTTCCTCTATATGGTGTCAACAAGCTGAAAGACCCTTCTGAGCTATCTACTGACTTATTCTATTCTACATTTGCTTATGCAGGAATGGCAAATTCTTATGCAGCTATGAGTCAGGTTGTTGATACTCTTGAAGTTGGAAAGGAGGTTCTTAATAGGAGGACTGTAGAAGGTATTAACTCAGAAGAAAGTAGATTGAAGGATAAGTCTAGGGCTTATAATAGATACCTTAAATTTCTTGATAAACAAGTATATGGTATTGGAGTTCCAAAGCTGAAGATTGGCAATAAGCTAGTGCTTAATAAACTATTTGGATTTCTTACTGGATTTGCAAGTAAATACTTCTTAGGAGGTAATATTGCAGGTGGTATGGTCAATGTTGGAACTGGTTCTATAGAAATATTTAAGGAAGCTTTCTCTGGTGAATACTTTGATGTAAAAGATTGGGCCAAGGCACATAAATCCTATTATGGAAGTTTCATGCAGAATTGGTGGGGATATGGAAAGGAATTTAAGGAAGATAAAGTATCCTTAATGATTAGGCATTTTAATATGCTTAGTGAAAATAGAGGTAACCAAAGAGCATGGCACACAAGAGATTCTAGGATACTTAATATGTTCGGAGAAAGCCTATTCCTACCATATAAAGTAGGAGAGCACTACATGTCTTCTATGTCTTATCTTGCTTTAGCTAATAAAATTAAGTTGTATGATTCTAATGGCAACAGAATATCATTATTTAATGCTTATAAGGTAGTAGATGTTGAGGATGAAAGTGGAAATGCAGACCCAAAATATGGCAAAACTCTTAAACTAGAAGGCACATTCTTTAAGAGTAAAGAGGGTGTCAAAGAATATAACCTTATACAATCTATAATAGGTCAGATAGATAATGTTCTTAGTAACCCTTCCCCTTTTGGCTCTGTGCTGAATCTTAGTCAGGAAGAGTTAGATTATATAAATTCCAAGGGCTATAATCTAGCTGACATGGCAGATGTTAAAACAAAGCTACTTGAGGATTCATATAAACTTACTTGGACTATTGATGATGAATCTGCTTTCATGGATAAAGCCAGAGAAATAAACAACAGATTACATGGTATCTATAATAACCAAGATAAAGTAGCTTTCCAACAGAGTATGTTTGGTAATATGTTGCTAGCCATGAGAGGTTATGCCTTAGGTATGCTTGAAAGAAGATATGGTGCAAGCAAATATAATACTATACTTGGTGGAGAAACTGAGGGTTCAATGAGAAGCTTAGCTAAAGTTATTGCATCTACTTTTACTGATAGAGGAGGCTTTGGTTTAACTATGAGAGCCATATTACTGCCAGTTAGTAAGAAGACAAAACAAGCAATGCTTAATGCTGGATTCTCTGCTAATCAGTATTATAATATGAGGAGAAATATGGGTGATGCTATGTTTATCCTTGCATTAACTCTACTAAAGATATTGACTGCTAAAGGTGGTGGAGATGATGATGACAAAGAGTCTGAGGAGGAAGTAGACACTACTACTGGTATAGTTTACTACTTTACAGCTAGATTGTTGAGAGAGCAGTCTGCAATGAATACTGCTTGGGGTATGGTTGATGAGTCACAAAATCTTATGAGTATGATTCCTGTTGGTGTAAGTGGTCTTATAGATATTTCTAATCTGGCATACCAATTTGGTGGAAGCCTTGTAGCTGATGAAGATAATAGTGAATTTTACTATCAATCTAAGAAAGAAGGTATGTATGAGAAAGGAGATTCCAAATGGGAGGCTAAATTCTGGAGAATGTTTCCTTATCTTAGAAGTAACTATGTATGGGAACACCCCTATGAAGCAGCTAAATCTTATGAGTATGGTAGAAAGGTTAGAAACTAATAAAACAATAAAGGCTAGAGAGGTTATCCTCCCTAGCCTTATTTTTTGCCTTAGAATGGAACTTTAACTCCTTTACATTTAAGTTCATGCTCCATCTCTTCATCAGAAAGTTGATTCCATGATTCTTCTGTATATCCTACAGACTCTAGTACTTTAATGGTTTCTTCATTCCATAATGATACACCATCCTCAGTTATAAAGTTTTCCCAAACTCCCCAAGTTAATCTTGAAGGTATTAGCCTTGTAGGTTTAGGATTTACCTTAGTACCTGACTTCTTCTTTCTTCTATCTTTAACCTTTCCTATGTTTAATCCTGTATTTAAATCAACTGTAGGTTCAGTATTGTCAGCTACTGTAACTTCTTCAACTTTAACTTCTTTGGTCTCAGTAGGAGTAATAGTTTCAGTACTAGTCTGATTTACTGAAGCATCTTTTTCTTCAATCATCTTCTCTATTTCAGATATTTGAGACTTCTCAATATCAGTTAATTTCTCATATTGTATATTAGGCTCTCTATATCCTACTTCCTTAGGTCTAAACAACTGAGGCTTAGCATTTCTATATTCCTCACCATTAATAGCTAATTGATTACCTTCTATTACAGTATATTCATTAGTGCTGTTCTTCCAACCTTTAGGTTCAGGGTACTCAACTTGTATAGGAATAATATTCAGGCTCTTAACACTAATACCATAAGTATTCTCTAAGAACTTCTTATACAAAGATAATTGTCTTGCATACTTCTCTTCCTTATGTTGGTCTATGGAACTCCTTACAGTCTTCATATCATAGATATAGAAGTTACCTTCTTGGTCATAGGCTAGTAAGTCAAGTGTTCCAGCAACATCTATAGTATGTACTTTTCCTTCAGAATCTGTAACATTTAATGTACCAGTAACTGTAACATCTCTAGGTATTATAGTCAATCCCATAGCATCAAAAGAATTTTTCAGACTTTGGAGTTCTTGCACAAAATGTTTCCATTGTGCATTAGTAGCATTAGGATAGTCATAGAAGAAATCACTTATTAATTTACCATCCTCATGGAACTCTCCAGCAAAGAAATCTCTTACAAATTCATCCACACTAGTTCCTATATTTGTAGATGGTAATATCCAAGGACTATTAGGGTCAAATCTATTACCAGCTTCAGCATCTGCTTGAATTATTGAAGTTACTCTTGAATACTTCTTTCCTGTCTTAGTGTTAATATATCCACTTCCATCAGGAGCCAGTTGTATCAATTTAGAGTCCTCTGTAATTCTATCAGCTATAACTCTTGCTGCTTCTAACTTAACATTAGTCTTTTCTTCTACCTTTCCTTCAAGTACAGTACCTGTCTCACTATCTATTATAGCTTTATCAGATTGCACTTGGTCAGTAGCTGATACAGTAGGAGTATTAACAGGAGTAGAAGGAGTAGCATTACTTGGGTTAGATACTTCTACTGGTCTTATAGTTTCACCTGTAGAAGTGAAAGGGGACCTAACTTCTATTCCCTTAACTTTATACTCTATACCTTCATTACTCATTTCCAATATACCATCATCAAAGGCATTAGCTAGATTTCCCTTGACAGTATCTATACTATTTCCACTTTTTGGGTACTCTACCTGCCACTTTATAAAATCAAAGTTTCCCCTCTTCCTAGTTTCAGTTCCATCCATTATAAGATTCCTAAAGAACTCAAACTTAGTTTGTGGAGACACTGTACCATTAGTTATCCTACCTACTAGTATAGTAGTATTACCATCTGAGATACTTATAGAGAACATTCTTCTTCCATCCTCTAATATTTCTTCAGTAGGTGATATTACATATTTCCAATTCTGATTAGGTAGAATAAGATAGTTATTCATCTTTCTAGTCAGAGTATTAGACAGCTCATTTAATCTATCAGCAAACTCACCAGTAGGAACTAATTGCCCATCTACTCTATCCAATGTAATTTCAGAGTTATCAGGAAAGCTGGAAGACATTTCATCCAATACAGTACCTGCCTTGATTAACCTACTATTAGAATTTAATAGGGCATTTATATCACCCTCATTAAATAATTCTACTATAGACTTATTAGAGTTTCTGTCAACAGTGTTAGAAATAGACCTTATAAATACTCTAAAGTCTTTTACACTATCTTTCAAATTAGGTACATTTACATATAGGTACTTGTTACTTTCAGAGAATCCTAATCTATCAAGAAATGCTTTTCTCATTTTAGCATATATAGGATTCTTATACCTATCCCTCTTTGGGACACTTCTTAATGAGGTTTGGTCTTCCTTACTTAAAGTATTAAAAGATAGATTTTGTGCATTATTATTAGGTTTACCTACTGGTACTCTTTCAGGAGCCTTAGCAACTATTGATGCTAATGTTGAAGTCAGTATATTACCATTCTTATCCCTTATGAGTTTTCCAGATTTTTGGTTTCCCACTAACTCTCTTATCCTTCCTACATTTCCTACACCTTTATAATTACTAGTATTAGTTGATGGGAAAGTACCTATAGGCTGATACTTCTTGTTATCTATGATTAATGTACCATTCTCATCCTCAACCACTGCTATTATAGGAATATCCAAGTTAGTATAATTAGCTCCATTAGATTCCATATTAGCTTTTATTTCTTGAGCTAATATATTATCTGTTACAAAATATACTCTAGTAGCATCTTTACCAGTCTTTAACTTTCCACTTCTTATAAAAGACTCTATATTGTTCTTATCCCAATATTTAACTATTGGGTTATCTGGGTAATTCTCCCTTAACCACTGTATATCTGAAGAGTCTATTAAAGAAGACATTGAGTTATTATCAAATATGCTTCTATTGGTATCTTGAGTCTTCTGCCTTGCTCTATCAAATAGTGAAGGTTTCTTGTTTTCTGAAGCTCTCTCTTCTTCCTCCTTTTCCTTTATTTTTCTTTCCTGAGTTTGGTTTGTAATTTTAGATGCAGCCTGCCTCAGTAATGCAGATGCCTGCATAGCATCCTCATCATTTTCATCAGCTGAAGTATCTAACTGATTAGCCTTTTGTACTAAAGCTTCACTTAACTCATCTGGGTTTTCAAACTCATTCTTACTGAAGCTGTTTAGTATTTCCTCTGCTGTATTCTTTGCATTTTCTGAATAATTATCAGAAGAGTTTCTTATAACTCTTGACCCCAGTTCAGCACTTTTAGCTACATCATCATTACTGTTTTCTCTAAATTCCTCTATAGAGTTATTACTCTCCTGTCTTGAAGAAGTATCAAATGGTTCTGGTTTTTCATCTGATTTCTTATCTTCTTTACTCTCAACTGTATTATCTGTAGTTGCTGAAGTAGTATTATCAGCTGGTAAAGACTGTTCCTCTACAGTCTTCTTTGCAGACTCATTGGCTTCCTCTAATGTAGTAGCTGCTGAACCAAATATGCCAGGCATAGGATTTACAGGCTTAGCAGGGGCAGATTGTTCTGTTGTAGTACTTTGTACCTCTACTGGCTTAGAGTTATTAGCTCTTTCATCTTCATCCCTTTTATAGTTCTGCATTACATCCTTATAAGTCTGTATTGCTTCACCAATACTAGTAAATACAACTTTAGTCTCATCAGGAGAGTTAGAGTTTATATCTTCTACATACTTTTGGAATAATGAGTTACCATCACTATTTACTTCAGACAGTGAATTAACAACAGCATTCTCATCATTCAAATCAACTCCATTGTTACTTAAATACTGTAGAGATAATGCAAACATATCTGCATCATTAGCATCTATATCCCTAAAAGCATCATCATTTACTATCTGATTAAATAAACCTTCAAGAGTTTTTCTATCATTCTTATATCTCTCATAATTAGAGTTATTTGATTTGGATAGAGCATTTATTATAAGTCTTTGTTCTCTAGGAGACCCATTATCCATAAGTTTATCCATCTTCAGTGCAAAGTCCTTATAATCAGATATTTTATCTATAGATTCATACTTCTTCTTAGTAAGTACATCAGATGCAGCCTGCTTAGCTCTTTGAACATACATATTAAAGCTGTTAGGGTCTCTCAGTATCTCATTGTATTGAGTCAAGAATGACTGTTTAGCCAATTCCATTCTTCCAGCATCCTGTATCTTATTGTAGAAGTTTATATCCTTAGATGTACCTCTATCTATAAGATTACTTATAATATCTCTTTGCTCCTCTGAATAATTTGAGAGATTTTCTTTATTCATCATAATAGCTCTATCTATTGCAGGCAAAGCCATTATTTCAGATTCATTTAATACAGTAGACTCCTCTTCTACATTATCAATGCTCTTTAATGTATTAAGTACCTTATTAATAGATTTCAGCTTAGCTTTCTTCTCTTTCAGGATTTTCTTTTCAGAGTCTGTAAGGTTATCCTTCCTATTATTCAGATTATCAATATCCTTGCTAATGCTCTGTAAGGAGTTAGATAACTCTTCCTTAACTTTTTTAGCCCTACTTAATGAGCCATACCTACTTACAATATCTCTTAGTTCAGGAGACATGCTACTAACAGGCTTAGAGCTGTTAGTTATAAGAGATGCTATATTACCAAGTTCAGATTCAATCTTCTTGCCTCTACTATCCCAATCCTGCAAAGACATCTGACCAAATATAAGAGCTTGCTTTGTATCTTCATCTACATTGCCTAATGTTCTATCTATCTTATCAGACTCCTTCTGTATGGTATTAATAGTATTAAGTAGTTTATTGGCATTACTCTTTAACTGGTTAAGTACTTCTGTATCACTAACATTACTATCTTGAGTATTGATGTTGTCCCTCATAGATTTAATATAGCTATTAGCCTGTTCTGTACCTTCTTCAAGGTTAGCTGCAGTAATAAGTTCATTCATAAATGAATCATAATACTGAGTTCCCCTCATCTTATCTAACATGAATACATCATTGATAGTCTTACCTAACAAGCTGTTTCTATATCCAAACTCATCATTACTTTTAGCATCACTCTCCATCTGCTTTGCCCAGTTATATGTACCTACTATACCATCAAACTTAGCTTTGTTATTAGGGTCTCTTAACCAAGTTTCTAAGGTCTTAGCATCATCATATAATTGTCTTTTTGTCTCAGCATTCTCTCTTATAGCATTAGTGATACCACTTCTCCAAGGCATTAGTCTGGTTATATGACCTAACCTGCTCTCTCCTTCTCTTCTAGACAAGTCAATTTCAGTATGGTATTTACCATCACTTCCTTTCACTCTTTTAGTATAATCTCCACCTCTAAATACAGGAGTTCCCATAGCTAAAGATATAGCACCATAAATACCTGATTTAATGGTTTCATTATCTACCATAGATTCACCCATAGATAGTAGGGCTGCTGTAAAATCTCCAGCCATATAATCACCTACTTCAGCAGAGCCATCACCATTATATTTATTTTCAATAAACTGATGAATATTATTGGCTGCACCTCCACTCATTGTAGCATTAGATACACTCTGTAAGTACTCTTCTGTAAATTCACCAAGTGGCTCTTTTGCTATATTCCAAGTTTGTTTCCAAGCTCTATACTTAGGAGTTACAGTAGTATTTGCACCTGAGCCTGTTATATCAAATTTACCTTTAGGAGTTGCCCAATTAAATAGTCTTGACTTTTGAAGAGTACCCTGTACAGTAGAAGACTGCAATCCAGCTTTTAATGTTTGGTTTATTACTCCATTAATAGCTGAGTTCACTAAGAAATTATTAACTCCTGCTTTACTAGCAGCAAACTCTGCCTGATTTAGGGCTTCTTTATACTTAGATGAATATTCATCCCAAGCTTGCTTATATAAATCATCTAAAATCTTCTTTGACTCTTTATTAGGGTTAAAAGAAGAAGTCATCCTTCCTGTTTCTCTATTCCTAGTGAGTTTTGACTTATTGTAGGCTTCCTGCATTCTTTTATTATACTCAGCCTCATACAGTTCCTTAAATCTTCTATCTACATATTTAGATTGAGCTTCTGCTATTTTTTTCTTGGAGTCCTCTAGAACTTCTAGTTTAGTATTAAGCCCTTCAATAACACCCTCAGTAGTTCCAGCAAGACCAGGGATAACAAACTTATTAGTAAAGTTTTCAGCCTTTTGAATAGCATTGAGAGTGTTTCTAGCCTGCATTAACTTCTGAGTAGTACTACCTGTCTTACCTAACATTGTAGCACCCTTCATACCTTTAAATGCCCATCCAGCCAACTTGGCCTCTCCATATCCAGCTAGCATAGATGCTACAGTAAATCCTCCTGACTGCATGGCTACAGGTATAGTATTTACATTGAATATTTGGTCAAATAAACTATCTGAACCACTTTGTTGTCCTTGAGTCTGCATTACCTCCAACTCAGATAATCCACTCTTTTTAGCTTCATCTAAGTTATTTATTGTTCCGTATTGGGTAACATCATTACCAAATCTGGTAATATCATTATCCATTACAGAATTCATAAAATTCTCAAACCCATTCAGGCCTTTTACATCCTTATAATTGCCAGCAACATAGTCATAAGCACCTTTGAGCATACCATAAGTTCCTATAAGTGCTCCTGCTGCTGATGCCCCCATTCCTGCAAAACCATTCCATGCCTTTTCAAACAAGCTTTGGTTCTTTGATGTTGTATCCTGCATTTTACCTTGCAGCCATATATTAGCACTTTCTTCTCCATAAGCATCTCTCTTGGCATTATACTCAGTAGCAATATTTTGCCAGTCATTATTTGTAAAGGGAAGATAATCAGTGTTTTTATACTTTCTATAATATGGTGATACACTCTCAGCAACAGTTCTTATATCTTTTACAGCATGGTCCCTATCATAGGCATTTTTAGCATAATCACTACTATACTTCCTCATAGCATTATCATAGGCTATTGACTTAGCCTTGAAAGCCTCTTGCTCTTGAGGAGACAGTTCATATCTTATAGGCTCTCTGACTCTAGTTGCATCTGACTTTACAGTAAATAAATCATTATTGGCACTATATCTTTCTGCACTTCTCCTAACTGCTTCAATAGAATCAGTATAGCTTTTATTATAAAAGGCATCCCTCTCTTCAGGAGACATCTGTTTAAGGGCAGAGTAATCTTCTCTGCCCTTAAACTTTGCCTTAAACATTTCATTTCTATACATTCTTTCTATTTCATCAGAAGATTTTCCTGAAAGATATGCACTATATTTCTTTTCCCAATTGGCTCTATCCTGAGCTGTCAATCCTTTTAATCCTTCTAAAGCCATATTATTAACTTATAAATCTCCAAACCCTATAGGTTCTTGAGATGTATTTGATTCACTTTGTTTTAATCTTATTTGGTAATGGTCATCTGAGAATGAGTCATGGTCTCTCCATACTTCTACATCATCAAATGTTAAGCCATACTCAGCTAACTTAGCTGCCAAATTAGTCTGCATTGAGTTACTTAGGTCAGTAAATGATATTTGTTCTTCATCTCCTGTATCAAAGCCCTTTCTCTTAGTAGTCCACTCTTCATTAGATAATCCTTCTTGGAAATCTGTAGTAGCACTAGAGTTGTTCCACATCTTAAATTGTAATCCAGAGAATGGCTTCTTATCTTTATTCTGACCTTTTGAGACACTAGTAGATTTAAGGGCAGCCATAATTTCAACCTTTCCATCAGGGTGTGTTATCCTAACTCTTCCACCTCCAACATCTTTAACTCTATCTCCATTAGGTAATTCAGCTCCTAACTGCTCATCTTCCCATCTATCCTTAGACCACTCAAACTGTTCTCTAGCTAAAGCTAATCTTTCTCTTTCTGCTGGGTCTATATATCCCCTATTAGCTTGATAACTTTCATTATATGATATTCCAGACATTATACCACTTATAGTATAGTCTATAGCTCTACTTAAATTTTCCTTTGTAACTCCTGACTGTGATACTATTCTATTTATAGCATCTTTAAGTTCAGGTATATTAGATTGGTTTAATAAGAACTTATTAGCTGCATCTGCTCCATATCCCTGTCTTATCTTCCAGTATTGACCTTGTAATGCAGGAGATACATTCATCATTCTTGATGATGCAGATATAGCAGCTTCCTTACCTTTCTTATATAAATCATCTCCACTAACTGAAGTATAACTTAACTCTGGATTGTCTAGAAGGTCATCTAATGATATTAAAGAGAAATCCCTGTCAAACATGATTGATGGATTAGCTGCTTTTAACTTTCTCTGTTCTTCTGTTAACTTGCTTTTTTGATTATATACTTTCTCTATTGGTACTATATCCTGTGAGTACCTATTCCTCATATTTAACAGTTCTTGCCTACTTGAAGCATTTAATCCTTCTCTTGCTAGTTTACTTGCCTTATCTTTGAGTTCATCTGAATATGTCTTATACATTCTATAAGCCTTAGGATCAGTCTGTTTATTAGCAAGTTTATCCCATATATTAGCTTTAGTAGCTAACTCTGAGTATTGATTTTCAAGTTCTTGATGTGCTTGTGTAGCCATTAAAGCAGGCTGAAGTAACTCTTGGTAAGAGAAAGGACTGAATTTTGACCCTACCACTAATGAATAATTTGCCATGTTACTTTCTCCTCTTTTTAATAGTTAAATACCCACCTTTACTTCTTTTCTTACTTGCCTTCTTCATTGACTCAAAACTTTCTTCATCTTCTTTAGATTTATCATCTAGACCTTTATACTTGCCCATCCAATCATACAATAGAACAGAGTTCTTTTCTATCATATCCTTAGTAAATTCCTCTTTACCAATACTTCCTAATGAGTCAAATAAGTTAGTAAGATTAGCACTCATACTAGCACTTCTTCTATTATCAATAGCATCTCTCATTGCCATAGCCTGTGCTACTCCACTTAATCTTGAACTCCTTGCCTTTAATGCAGCTTCCTGATTAGCCATTGCAGCTCTGAGTCCCATTTCTGAGTTAGTCATATTAGTACCTCTATTGAATGTCTCAACAGCTTGTCTCTGTGCTAGATTATACTCTTCAGCTTGTCTAGCCAAGTCTCCTAATCTGCCTAAAGCATTATAGTCTGCTGCAAGTAAAGCTGCATTTCTTGAAGGACTTGTAGTATTCATAATAGCCCTTCTTGTAGCACCTGCCTGTGCATTAAGTTTATTCAAATAGAAGCTTCTGTCAAAAGGTCTATATTGTAAGTAGTTGCCTATTGGAGTATATTCTACTGGAGTATAATTACCTGCTTGATTAGCTGCTTCAAGTATTGTATCTGCACTTGTATAGTCTGGTCTACTGAATAAGTTCTGTCCTAGTCCTATTGCAGCTCCTACTACAGGTGCATATCTTAGCCAAGTAGCATCAAATCCTTTTCTATCTGTATTACCCTTTCTTTTGGGTACCCTAACTTTAGCAGGAGTTGTACCTTCCACATTAGAAGGTATATCATATCCTACTTCACCAATACCTGATATTTCCATAGGAGACAGGCCACTAAATCCTGCATAAAGCCCATCAATACCTATAGGCTCTATGGTAGAAGGTATGTCATAATCCACATATTTAATCATGCTGGGTCTCCTTGCTATAGCTGTAACCTCTGGCATCTCTCCTGATTTCCAAGAACCAAACACCGGAGTATATGTGTAATCATCAGGTATAAGACCTCCTTCTGCATATTGTACTCCTTCAAGTCCATATTGCCCCTGTCCTCTAAGAGCCTCTTGCTCCTGCATTAACTTTATGAGACCATCTTCCAGCCCTCTCTTGCTTATTGGGTCATTGGGTCTTTCCTCAGACTCCTTTTGAATCCTTTTGGCAGCATCTGCAAATGTCAGACCTTTGCCACCTTTCAATTTATACTTCTGTTTCACTGAATCAGGTACTTTAATCCTGTTACTAAATACATAATCATTATAAATCACCTCTCCTTCTTCCACAAGATTAGGTATTCCATTATAATCAACCCCAATCTGTACTCCTTCATGTGGATTCTCTTCATGGTATCCTCCATTATTTATAACAGTGACACCATTGGTAAAATCTGCCCCATGAGTACCCATGAGGCCACCATCTCCAAATGGATTAAAAGGTATTTGTATATTAGGTTTGGTAATAGTTCTCATATTATAATCTGATAAGTCAGACAGACTGGGAGTGTGCATCTTGTCATATACAGACCTTGCCTTCTTTCTTTTAGAGGTTCTAGAGAACTCCTCTCCCCTGACATATCCTCTTTCAAATGCAGAGGAAGAAGCCTCAGGAGTATTGGATTTCTTGAAATTGTTCAGACTTCTCTTACTCAACCAATTCATCCTATCTACACTATTAAGTGTATTTTCCAAGTAGTCCATTTGGCTAGGCAGATAAGAGCTTTCAGGTATTCTGGCACCTCTCCATTGCATGATTCCATGTGCTCCCTTTCCACCACCTCTGGGATTATAGGCATAGGGATTGAACCTTGATTCCCCATATATTGAACTGTATACAGCAGCCTTTTGAGAGTTATTAAGTCCCATGTTATTTACTCTGTCTGCTATATAGGCACTGTAAGGCAAAGTAAACTCTTCATCTATCCATCCTCCATCATCATGTTTCCACTTTCTAGCATTCAAGGCAAAGGTAGCCATCTTCTTTTGTGCAGGAGTACCATGCTCCTTGAACCAAGATGCTGACTTTCCAGTCCTCTTTTTAAGGGCAGTAAACTTGCCTCTGTTCTCAGGCTTGATATGAATCTTACCTCCCTTTGCCATGTAATTGGACATAGCTCTTAAATCATTCATCTTATCGGCACTTTCTATTGCATTATCATAACTTAGCAGTGCTCTGCCTCTGGCTATCTCCTGTTCCTTCTTCAACTCATTATATAAATCTTCTGCCTTGTCACTGAACAATCCATCTTTCCCAATATCTGATTGGGAGAAGTCTGCTCCAAAGTCCTGATTAGACCATTGATTAAGTATAGAGTCATTGCTACTGCTATCAACTTTAACTGTACTCAGGGCATTATTGGAGTTTCTGACATTATTGACATTTTCCTCATTAATCTTTGAACCGAATAATGCATTGGTTATACCACCTATCAACCCAGTACCAGCAGACACAATGCCTCCTAATAAAGGGTTGACTGTGCTAATGGCAGAACCCACAGTACTTCCTACTTTATTGACTGCATTGCCTGCTCCTGAACTTAGTCCATTACTTATTAAACCATTTGCTGCATTACCAGCGGGGCCTAATAATCCAAGACCTAGTTTACCTAAGTTTTCTTTGGTAAAAAGCTTGCTAATGTCCCATATACTACCACCATCATCATATCTATTAATGATACCAGTAGTAACAGGACTATTGTGTTTCCTTATAACTTTTCTATTAACCATGTTATAATAATTTATTTGCAAAGATAAGTAAAGTATCAGAATTATACAAGAATATTATTTAAAAAGTAAAGGGAAGATAAGTTTATTACTTATCTTCCCTTCAGGCTATCTCTATCAAGTTATTCAAAGTAGTGCACCACCATATCATGCAATATGGTCTTATTTGTATTTTCAGATTCCATAGATAGCTTAAGATATAACCAAGGATTTCTCATCCTGTCTTTATTGTTTGATTTATCCCTTGGTATATTAGCTCTCCATATCCTGAACTTCTTCTTGAGACTTGAAGGTCTTCCAAGTACATGGGTAAGCTTGGATTCACCACTTTGGTATTCATTCCAAACACTGAGAGTATCATAGGTTGTATCCAATAGCTTACCTTCACTGTTCCAACTGTCTGCCCTGAACTCAAGAGTATTGAATATCTTATCCTGGGTCATATCAGGATTGGATATGACAGTAGTATAGAAAGGCTGGTAACTGTTAAAGAAGGTATTATAATCACCTTCATTGTGCAGCCATAGCTTCCCATCCTTTACCCACAGTCCCCTGTCTAGTATATTGGAGAAATATGGCACATTCTCATAGCTGTAGAATGAAGAGAACTGGCCTAATGGTTCTGAAAATGCCAAGCACTCATCCTTGCTTATGAAGAATACATCTCCATTTACCTTATCATAGTATGTTACAAATCCACTAAAGTCTTTAGGATTCCATACATTTATTCCAGTTGACCTACTGTTAATCCATGAATGGAATCCAAGCCTATCAGAGATGTTATCCAACTGGTTGTTGAGTAGGAAGATACCTTTGGTAATATCATCTATAAAATAGGTACCATTAGGTGTCCTGCATATAGACCACTTATTAGAGCATCCTATACTATCAGATAAGTACCTCTTACCAGTAACTTTTCCACTGTTGGCAATTTCAATAGGCACTCCATTAGTGGGAGAAATCTGCACATTCTCATTATACAATATCTGACTAATGCCTTTATCTTGAAAAGCAAGGATATTATTATTATGTATTCTCAGAGCTGTTATACTACCCTTATCACCATCAAAATCAAGAGTGGATGCAAGAGTGATATTGGTCCAAGCATCAATAAGTTCTCCAGCAGTCTTAGTCTTAGTCCAAGTAACCACATTAGGAAATTTGTTCAATGCCGAAGTATCATCAGTACTTACCTTATAGGTAAAGAAGTTATCCTTTTGATTGTATACTTGATTTAGCTTGTTAAAGTTCTCAGGGGTTATATATAGATTAGAAGTATTGCCTCTATTATTGTCATACCTGCCATCTAGATTTACCCTTGTCTCACACATAAATGACATTATCTCAGTCACCGAGTTTTCATCTTCCAAAGTAAATGGATAAGTCTTTAAATGGTCATATCTTTGGAAGTATGTGTCTCCTTCCAAGTACTTTACAAGATAAGTATGGCTGAAGTCATCATCATAGAAATAGGTAGTTTCTCCACATGGTAACCATTGATTACTCTGTATAGCATCATCAGACTCTCCTCCAAACCTATTAGTGACATCACTTCTGTATAATTCTGCTAACCACCACCAGCCATATTGGATACTTTTAACTGTCTTATTAGGACCAGTACCTGCAAAGTCTTCTATAACATCCTGAGACACAGAGTTGTATACTTCCAAAGTATCCCAGAAGTTAGGGGCACCATCATGAGTTATTGCAACATGGTTTACAGGCCAACTACTAGATGTAGACTCTCCATAATCATTACCATCTATGATAGTAGGCAAAACCTTATATGAGCACTTACCCAAGCTGTACTTGTCTTCAAGTACAATAACAGCATGAGGGGTAGACTTGTACTTTATGTGTACAGGGTCATATGCCTTATTTATTGAGTTATCAGTGAAAGGTATGATAGGTGTAAAGTCACCAACATATATGTCGTGGTTAGTATATGAGGTATCATTCTGATTATAGGTGGAAGATGTTACAATCTGGTAATAATCACTACCTGAATATTCAGTATTTGAAGTAATCTTATCTACATTTCCATAGTACACTAAAGTACCTTTTCCAGAATGCTCCTGAGCTTTCAATTTGAGTGGAGTAACCTCGTTTGAATTAAAAATCTGTGCATCTGCAAGTTTCCCTGAATCCCATGTACTAGTACTGCTAAGGTACAGGTTAGTGGCAGAGAATTTCAAATTGGATAGCCTCTTATACTGTAACTTGGCAGGTCTATATTCATTCTCATCTGCCCAGCCTGTACCATCAAGACCTCCACTCCTATGCCAAGGATATGTGGCAAAGCCTACCTGCATCCTTCTATATTGTGAGGGCGTAACATTACCAAAGTCTCTTTGAATATTATCTATCCAGTTGATATTAGCCAATTGGCTTCTGAATGCCCAAGGGGATATGTTGACACTACCACAAGACTCCTTATAAAACCCTGTTGGTGGGAACTTCTCATTATCTGCGTCAACCATGGTAGTTCCTGTGGTAGAAGTTACAATGTCAATATCCCCTACACTGGCGGTTACCAAAGTTGCACCTATTATCCTCAGCTTACACTTGGAAATATCATAATTCTCAACTTCACTGTTAAATTCAATATCTGGGGAATGAAGAGTAACTATTGATTGGTCTACAAAAAACTCATGTTTATGCTTCTCCACATATTCACTAAAATCTATCAGCAAATGGTTTCCTTTTGCAAGGCGTGGAGTGGCAGGAGGGTAGGATATATTCTGTATCTCCGCATTCCTATGAATGTTTCCCGGTATAGGACTACTATGCCTACACTCAGCCCAAGTACCTGTATCAACCAAGGAAATATTTATTTTAACTAGCTCATTAGGAAAATAAAACTGCTTATCATTATTTATTATACCATATCTTGACAAGGTGTTGTCACTATATAATGCCTTTTCAGGAATGTCAAATATAGGTGACACATCTGGCAAGCCTGCATCCCCAGACTCTGACCTCATCACATCAAAGGGAATGTTGGGTCTTGAGAACCAAGAAGACTGTACAAATGGGGAATTACTGAATCTGTCACCAACATTATAAACAGTGGGACATAAAACTCCTTGGCATATTACTTCTCTATCCCCTATAGAGGGATATACTATTATAGGCCTGAATCCAATATATCCTAAATCCTTTAGTTTACCAATTATGGTATCATCATTGAATGATACCTCAGGTATGCACTTATAGAATACCAGATTTGAAACACCAAAACTACCATATAAGTCATTAGTACCGGGTGTTTTGGTAATCTGAGCGTCTTTTATGAATACTGGAGAAGACCACCTGCCTGACTTATGCTTAAACTGTATGCCAAATCTGTACCACTCCAAATATTTAAATATCTTAATAGTGCTAGAGTTGTCATTCAACTGAAACTTATGTTGATAATATCCAGAAGGTGTTCCCAAATTAATTGTGTTAACTGTATCGAGGTTTACATTTAATCCTCTGAAGTACTCTCTAATAGAGCTATCAGGCTCAATTCTATTAACATTGATATTTCCTAAGAATAATGTATTGTCCTTTTGGCACATTGTACCACAAGATATGTCTTCTCCTCCCAAGTATAATAATTCAGTAGGGTCAATACTCTCTCCAATATTACCAGTATCTGTAAAACTGATTGTTTGAGTAGAGGAAGATAACTTTATATCTTGAACTCTTTTGACAATGGGAGTTGAATCTTGTGTAGTTCTCAGTATTGAATATAATCTGACATACTCACATGCAACATCTTTAACAGACACTGTTACATTAAAACTCACAGATAAAGAATCCTCAGGACTACCTCCATTATCATGCTTTGTTATGTAATATAGAGGAGATATAGCCAGTATATTGGACTCCTGAGCATTCTTGGTATAGACTGTAACACAATATTGTATTACCCCTGACGGGAATATCCCACTATACCCTTTTTTTATATTGGTTATGTTAATAGTTGAACCGGGATTCAAACTCATAACAAAGTCAAAAGAATTGGGTGTGTAATCTTCTATAGAAGTAATATTGATAACTCTGGGCTGGTTTAATCCATCAGTCCAATATACTTTCTGTATGTTATCATCTTCATAGAATGACAATGTCTCTATAGGATAGAGAGGATTAAAGTTAAGATTACCTTTGTTACTATCATATAATATTACTCCATGCAAGCTGTCCTTGTCAAACCATATCTTATATATGTAATCTTTTCCATTGTCTTGGTCTGTAGTGAACAGTACTAGATAACCATTAATTGTAGCTTGTCCTATAGGTAATCCCTTTATAGAGTCTATACCTTCTATGTTTGATACCTCTTTAGTACCCTTCTCATTTACTATGCTGAGCAGGGTATTATCATTGGTAGACATTATCCTTATATTCTTGTTCTCATAAGCATACTCAGAAGAGAACTTGCTTACAGACAAGTCCCTCTGCATACCTTTTATCTGCCATGTAGATTTCTTTATCATACTATTGCAATTTTATACACTCTTTATTGCCAAGAGAAGAGAATCCATTATCAAACTCACTTGTCCTTTGAATAAGAGTATTCCACATTCTGCTTATTGATTCCATTTCAGATTGTGATGGTATAGTAAATTCACTCTGTAATTGTCCTGCTGACCAAGCATATTGTTGTTGGGTGTTCTGTAATACAGCAGGAGAAATCTTTCCCATATCAAACAAAGTAGTGAACTCTTCCATCTTAATATATAGCTCAAGTGTTCTCATAAACACAGGATTGTCTATGAGCAATGGAAACCCATCCTCATCTATTGGAACAGACTTATATGAGACTATTATATCTCCTGACTTGAAGGAAGTATATATTACTCTGCCTTGTGTCTTAAAGGCAAACTCTTGCGGTCTTTTATGTCCTTCATACTTATCACGATGTTCTCTAGGCATGAAATTATCTGTCATGCTTCTAAGGCATACACCAGTCTTACACTCCTTCACCTGATTTATGGATACAAGGTCACAGGGCAATATGGCCCTAAACTCTTCTATATGCAGTACACTCTCCTTATTTAAATATAACTCTGGCATTCCAAATATCCCAATAAATGTAACTAGGTGGGATACCACTTGTTCAAGTGTAAGGTTCTGCAATAGAGGATGCCTTTTCAGTCTATCCAGTATCTGTCTGATGTTAGTATATTGAATATTATTAATCATTTATCCGTCTCAATTAAATTTCTACAATCCTTTAGTTTAACACTTGAAGGCATCAATCTTGCCATCTTTTATCCTCTTCTTCAATTCTTTCCTTAATTCTCTATTGGGATTGAACTCATAAAAGGTTTGGTTATTATAGTTTGCCTTGCTTCTATTATAATGGATTTTAAATACCTCTTTCTCCTCCATTCTAACTAAAGTCCTATTATCATAAGATTCCTTGTCTTCATACCATAACCTTAATGTCTTATCCCAGTCTATTGGCAAGTTGGTGGCAACCTTATTATCTTTAAGGTAGATTTTGGCATCATATTTTCTCAGCTCCAGTCTTCCCATCCTATGAGGAAGACTAATATCATGTCCTTTAAGCAGCTTTTCAGCCAGATAGTTGTTGACCCTTCTTATAATGCTGTAAAACTCATGCTCAGTCAATGGCCTGCCTATGTCAAACCACTTGTTTTTCCTTATATACTTATAGGCATCATATACACCCAAGGAACCTGATACCTTATGTGTTCTATGTTCATTCAAGTGGCACACTGATGTCCTAAACTCCTTCCATTTCTTATACTCTTCTTGACAATCACTCATAGGTTACTGCTTTACTGAAACATCAGATGAATCATCCTTAGCATTGTTCTTATTATCATCAGGTCTGTATTTAGCACCCAGCACCTCTCCTACTATAAGACTTACAAGGGGAGTAACAAGGCTCTCCTCAATAGGAAATTTCCTATCAAGCACATCACACTCCTTATTGTCTCCACATTCCAATTCAGAGGCTATGCTGGCATCTTCAAATATAGCAGTTACCTTTATCTTGGAGAGGTAAAGGAATTGGGGATTCATAGAGATTAAATACAAGTGGTTATCCGGAGCAAGAGAGCAATATATTATGTTCTGTAGATATTTGTCATATCCTACATATCTCATCCTATCCCTGCTTATGAAGGTTATACTATCCTGATAGAAATCAATAGGATATACTCTGGTATTACTGACACTTAATATATTAGGTACCTCTTCCTTACTCATAAGATAGGTTCTGCCACATGAATCAGAAGGAGATACTGATTTGGTCAAATCCAGACATATAGTCTGATAGTTGCTTTCAGGTATATGCTTCTTAACATCAGAATATCTTTGCTTTATAAGGAATGCCCTATACTTATCTGCCAAAAGTATAATATGATTCTCATTGAAAGTAGAGTCATCTGATATACTCTTTACCTCATCCAGACATAAATAAACTAATTCTCTGTATGTCATAACTATATATGCATGCTTATTAATAAATAAAAAACTATTGCAAATATAGATATTTATAATCAATATTGCAATAGTTTTAATTGAATCTTTTGCAGTAAGCAAATATATAACTTATATAGCAGGAGTTCTAGGTTTGTTATCTTGTGTGAATCTTATCATGTCATCCTCAGATATTCTGATAGATCCCTCTTCACCATACACAGCAGAGCTTTCCTCAGTAGGAGGATATGGTATCAGGCATGAAGTACCAAATATACAATATAGGGCATTATTCATGCTATTGTAGTCCTTATCATCTATAAAGGCAGACATTGGACCGCTAGTAAGCTCTTCTATCAAGGACAAAAGCAGTAACTTATTGACATCATTATAACACACATATCCTGTACTTGAAAGTACATTGAAGTATGTAGTTAATGCCCTTTCCAATACATTACTTAAGTTATCCATAATGAACACTCACATTTAGTACTTGTATCATCTGTTATCACACAGTTCCTAAAGAACTTGTTCCAATACTTTATTGCAAAAGTATAGTTCCCTGTCTTTAAGGAAGTAGTAAAAGCCTTCAGTTGAAGGTATTTGTCTATAAGCTGCTTGGGAATATTGCAAGTCTCCTCTACCTGTCTGATGCCACCCATCAGTGACTTATAAAGGTTATGCATATTGACAGCTATTCCTAAATCATAATATCTGTCATACCCACATGGAGTATCAGGTGCCATTGTACCTTTGATAGTAATATAGACAAAGAATAAGTCCTTACCAAAATCTACTGCTGCATTGAAATCTGTCTTGTCTAGGATTAATGTCACATGCTTGGAATTACCATCAATGCTTTTTGTATATACACTGCTTGATGATGGCCCAGAGGTTATGAAGGTATCCTGAGTATCTATGACTACTGAGTCAATATAGACATCATCATAGAAGGAGTATGCTTCTATAGAAGCATCAATTACCAACTGCCTGCATTCTCCTGAGGCTTTTAATGTAGCAAATCTTATCATATTACACAAATTAGGTAAATAAAAAAGGAGACTATAAAAGTCTCCTTATTTGTATCTCGCTTTTAGGAGATGTCTGCAATAGTAAGTCCTGTAGCAGTTTCCACTGCATTGATTATCTGATTGAGAACTGTTTTATCTTCACAAGCAATAGTTATTGTCTTTTCAGACTTTTGTACTGACTCATTGCTGCCTACATAGGCATAGTGTATATCAAGCACATTATATGTCTTGCTTGGGTCTATCAGATAAGTGGTAGGAATGTTGTTAGGCCAGCCAATGCCTCTGTAGATGTCTCCTCTTTCACCCATACAGAAGTACTCTAAGTCTGCAATAACCTTACCATTACCTATTGTACCATTGGTACCCATCTCTACAGTACCCCAAATTCTCTCATCTCCATCTACAATTATTTCAACTGGCTGTACAGTGAAATATACTGGTGTCTGAGACATAACACCTAATCTCCAAGGCTGTTCTACCTCAGTAATTCTGATGCTGTCAATGTCAGCTACAATTGCTGAAGTATCATCATAGTATGGGTTAGTACTATCACTCTTGCCATTATCCTTAGTAGAAGGAGTTACTGTCATATAACCATTTGCATCAAATCCTCCCTTGCTATTGGTTGCAGCACTATGTACCTCAATCTTAATCAAGGGAACTATTTCCCTGCTAAAGTTCTTAGCAATAGATTGAGCAAGAGTCTTGTAGAACACATCAGCAGTCATGCCAGAATAAGCATGAACCATGCCATATTTGAAGTATTGGTCCTCATCAGACATGCCCACATACTGTTTAAATGCAATTCTTAGGATATAATCCTGACCTGCAACTGGAGTACCACCATTAACACTTGAATCCAATGCTATGGTAGCTGACTTCATCTTGTAAGCCATGCTATCAGCACTAGTTGCCTTTGCATAGAGAATGTTTTCTATATCTATAAGGTCACTTCTCATTCTGTTATCAGCTCCCTTATATTCAAAATACAGGTGTTTCTTTTCAGTATCATTTGATACTGCAATAGCACCAGCAGTATTAGACTCAGTTACATGGGAAGTCTCAAATGCAGTTGCTACATAAAATTGCCTTACCTGATTCACGCTAAATGTCGCCATTTTAATTTAATATTAAATTACACAATAGTTTATTTTGTTCTGTTTGTATCCAAACCCTTACTTGCTATTGCAAGTCCTACTGCCCTATCAAGTATTACCCTATGCAATGCAGGATGTAAATCACACTCTGTTATCTTGCTTTCTCCATTTATGTTTAGATGGGCAGGCAGTGCTACCAATATAATTGGATTGGGTTTAGATAGGTACCTGACTAAGTACCTGCTTATATTATACTTTGATACTATTTCTGCAATCCCATTATCAATATCAAGTCTCAGGACTCTCCTGTATCCCGGACCTCTGAATGGATTGTTATATGTATTGTAGTAATCATCCAAGGTAGTGGGTACCACAAGTACTTGGTTACCATCCTTACAGCCTAGCTTATCATCCCTCAGCTCAACTGATTCATAAACTATAAACCACAAGTCACTAGGTAACTTGAAGAATACAGACTTATCAGATATTCCAGTAATGTCTGCTATTTTTTCAATAGTGGTATAAGTCTTTACCAAGTTGCTCAGGTATCTCCTTATTTCCTCAGTCTCTTCAAATGATTCCCTGAATGGATTCTTACCATTGTATAATTCCACTAACAGGTCTTCTTGGGCTTTTGTAAGAAAGATTGATTTCTCATACTCGTTGAACTCAATTCCACCTGAAGAGTAACTGTTCAATAGAACATCAAATTCATTAGAAAATTCCTCAGTTGTCATTATTCACTTCTTTGTCCCAGTTCAACACTACTTTTCAAATCTCCCATATAAGCAGATTTAGCTAACTCTACTGCCCTTTGAAGAATTTCAGGATGTAGTTCACTATTCAAGACACATGGAGATTGCTCTGATTCACCATCTACTGATACACCAACCAAGTTCTCCAATACTATTGGTTTAGGCTTGATTAGATATGTGATAAAGTAAATGGCCTTGGTATCCTCTGAACTTTCACCTCCAGATTCTCCTAGGAATTGCTCATCTGCATCATGCAATATAAACCTGAACCCATTGTACTTTGTGGGAATTACAGTCTGGTCTTTAGACCCTTTAGGGTCTCCAAAAGTCTCTATAACTCTCCACACTTGCCTCTTTAAAGGTCTTCCATAGGGCTTGCTCAGGTTATTAAGCAAACTATCTAATTTTATAGGCACTACCTGATAATACTTATCTACATTATTATCTGTATCCTTAATGATTATCCTTTCTGATACCACTAACAGTATTTTGTCAATAAAGCTAGGGGCATTGAATAATACAGCTTCAGGAGCACTGCCATAGATATTTCCGGGAATTGTGACACCCCCCAAAATATCAGTTCCCCTCTTGGAATCCACCTTTATCAAGGGACAGGCTTCTTGCACTAGAAGAGTAGAGAAATCTATTTGTCTTTTGGCAGAATCATCAAACCCTTGCTGGTACTTGTTACCTCCTTGGGTAGAAGTAAAGTAGTTCTTTACTATCTCATTCTGAGCTTTTGTGAGAAACACAGACTTTTCATACTCATTAAGGCCCGGAGCTTGGTTACTGGATATATTATTGTAGAGAACATCAAATTCATCTGAAAACTCCTGTAGTGTCATAATCTTATATTCTTCTTTATTTTAACTTGGCCTCCAAGGAAAACTTGATTTCCTGATGTTTTGGAGAGTTCAGGTACTTGGCTGCTGTATTCAATGTAGGTTCCTCATTAGCCTCACATAGTGGAGTATTGTCACTTCTCAAGTATAGGAAACCCCCTCTATTTGAAATCAATCCTGCCTCTATAGCTCTCTTGATAAGAACCTTTGTAGAAAGCATTGGGTCAGTAATAACCTTCAAGAATATCTTGCTATCAGTCTGTATTAAGCTATTAACCTTAGTCTGCAAGAACTCAAGTTTAACAGTCTGTGATGTAGGTCTACCATCAATAGTCTCAACAATAACTCTTAATGTATCAACATCATCCTCAATCTTACCAAACTCTTTATAGCACATCATTGTAGTGCTCATATTATTCTTAGCAGCCTTAGTCTCTTCACCCTCAGAAATGATAACAAACTGGTAAGTAGCCTTAGGAGTATCTTGCAATGCTTGCAATGAAGGAGCAATATAATCCTTGTTGGCTAATAGTATCTTATATCTGATATAATCCTCTGGGTCAGATAGATTGAAGTAGTTATCCTGCTTTGTCAATCTTACCTTATTGATACCATTCTCATTGGAATCATCCCAGAAGTTATCTACCTTCTTATAGATACTTAGTGCATTATATTCAAGACCCATTATTTCCTCAAGAAATGTCTTTTCCTTGTCTGTAAGGACATTAACAAACATACCTGAAGATAATCTTGGTACTACAAATGTTCTAACTGCACCCTCTGCCATACCTCCTGACAATACATGCTTAGGGTTATTACCCCACATACCTGTCAGCTTAGGTACATGTCTTACAATAATTCTCTCATTTCTCAGACAACTAACTAAGGCATCATCAGATACCTCTACTTTCTTTTGTGTCTTCTTAGGGCTTTTTACAGTAGCCTCTTCTTTTGGTACTTCCTGAAGTGGAGTCTCTGTATTGTCTATATCAAAGTCAGGTACAGTATAATCCACCTTCTCTTCCATTTTCTTTTCTGCCATATCTTCTCCTTAACTTTTTGAAATAAAATAAGGGGAGGGAAGATTATTTTTCCTCCCCTTTTATCATTAGCCCTGTAGAATTGCAGGGATTAGCGACATAGTTCTTGTTGGGTCAAGAACACAGATACCAAGAGTAGCCATTCTGTGAATTACAGCAGAATCCTCATCAAATGACATGTAAGGATTACCCTTTTGACCTGTGAATGGGTTTCTTAGACCCCATTGATAACCTCTGTACTCATTGTCACCCTTAATCTTACACTTAAAGATATTAGGTTGGTCCATAGTACCAATGTACATAATATCATATCTGTAAGAGAATGCAACACCTCCATTTGGATGAATTATCTTGTTTCTTACTGGGTCATCATAGAATGGGTCTACATCAATCTTAACTCTAACACCATTAGGAGCCTTATACTCAACAAATTGGAAACCAGCACTCAATGAGTTTTGGTGCAACTTAGATTGAGTCTTTTGAATAACACCAATAGAGCTGTTGTCAAGAACAAATTGTGTCCAACCTGATACTGTCTTTAGTACTTCCTTGTGGAATTGGATAGCACCTCTCTCACCAGTCTTAATCAAGAAGTATCTGTCTCCAAAGTCTAACTTAGAAGCAGAAAGCTCATATAGAGCATCTTCAAGAAGCTTCAAGCTGAATGTGTTGTAATACACAGTATTAGCAACTTCCATCTGCTCAAACAGAGCAGCACCTGTCTTAATAACATTACCAGACTTACCAAAGTTCATGTACTCACCATTGGCATTTCTGTTGCTTCTACCAAATGCAAGTGCATTGTTCTTGTACTCAGAGAATTGCTGTTCTACTTCCCAATCTACATTGTGCATCCACATTGTAGCAACTGACTTAGTATATCTACCATCAGTTTCCTTAACAATAGGAATACCTACAGCCAGCTTCTTGTTCAACATAGAACCTGGAACCTTGTGTTGGATTCTTACTACAGACCACTCATTTCTCATAGAAACAGGGCTTGTAAATCTTACATCACCAACCTTTCTTGAAAGTTCCTTCTCAACAAATGCAGCTTCAACTGAGAATCTCTCACCTGCAAGCAATCTTTCAGCAGGAACACCTGCTGTGTTACCACCAGCAAGCTCTACCTTATACACTGCATTAGTACCCTCCATTCTTGGGTCTCCAAGTATTCTGAACTGATAGATTTCATTCAGATTACCTACAATGTATTCACCATCAGCAAACCAATCCTCAGGGAATACCAAATAGAAGGGAGCAGTGCCTACTCCAATCATACCACTGGCATCTGTAACAACAGTACCATTTTCATCTCTTGCCTCTACAAGAGGAATGTTTCTCCTTGAAGAACCAATAACATCCCAGTAGTATTCATTATCATCCTCAAACTCTCTTGTTGGGAATTGATTTAGGAATGTGTCAAGTGTCTTTCCTCTGTAATAAGCCAACAGTTGCACCATTAGGTTTGTAGCCTTCTGTGGAGCTAACTGAAAGATAGAACCAAGGTGGTTTTCCTTAGTAAGACCCTTCCAGTGTTGGAAGCCTACCATTTGAAACTTACCTAATTTTCCAGCCATCGTCAAAAAATATTAAAAATTATAAATTATTTTTATAAAACCATAGGAATCTATGACTTCTGTGACTGGAAGTACCATTCTTTCCTCTACAAGCTAATGAGATACTAACATGATTTATTCCTGTATGCTCTTCAGCTTCTCTTGTACTCCTGTATTCAGCTATAGTATTCCCATCTAAATCTTTTTGAATTACTTCTTTATTACTACCAGAATTTACTCTGCACTTCTTTTTCATTCTCTCTATAGTATTTGGCAGGAGGGAATAATCTCTACTACCACCAGTAGTCATATTATATAAAATACAATTATTATCCTTAAAATGAGCAATAAAGGTCCTTTCTAAAAGATTCAAACTACTAATATCACAATAAGCAAGCACTTTATATTCCCATACATCAGGTATATTCCTATACTTTCTTCTTGCTCTGTCTATATAAGGACCTCCATATACTTTATTACAGTTTAGAAATTGTTTTCTTCTTATATCCAAATCTTTGGCCTGTCCTATATAAATCTTATTAGTAATTTTATTTCTCTATAAGTAAATACCAGACTTAAACATAGCTTAGACATCAAGATTCCACCCTTTTCCTATGAAAGATTCAGGGTCCTCATCAACTCCACTGACAAACTTTAGATTACCATCTGAGGTTCTTGCTGTGTTGTTGAGAGTATGTTCCAGCTCTCTAAGACCTTTCTTTACTTCTTTCTTTACTTTACCTTTCACCAAACCATCAAGGTTCTTAAAGCCATCAGTTAGTGTGAAAAGTAACCCAATGTTCTTTAGGAAGTCTGTTCTGTTCTCCATCTCATATTTTTGGATAGCAGTAAAGTACTCTCCTGTCTCTGGGTCTTTATACACAGGCTTAGCTATGTTATCATAAATCTTCTGTCTTGCTGATTTATCTATTGATAAATCCCCAAACACATCCTTGTCATTAAGGATTGATAATTTAAGCTTTTCAGCCTGTTTCTTTCTTTCTTTCTCTTCCTGTTCTGCTTCTGACTTAGCCTCATTGACAAGCTCATCATACTTATCTTTGAAGAAGTCAATATTACTTTTCAAAGCCTCTTTTGCATCATCAATATCAGTACCAGCATTGAAAGACTTTTGCACTTCTCTTGCAGCTCTTTCCTTACTATAACCTCTATTGATAAAGTCTTGATAAATCAGGTCTTTTCTAAGTTTTTCTCCCTTATCACCTTCATCAGAGATATTCTCTTCCTTAATAGAATCAAGGAAGTTTATAGTATTCTCATACTTTCTAATCTCTGTAGGTTCAACTCCAGCATTCAAGGCTTCATCAATTCTTCTCTGTCTTTCATCAAGACCTGCCTTTATCTGTTGGTCAATTAAATCTCTAAAGTCTTCAGGGTCTTTAACCTTAGATAAGCCCTCATCATCAAGGGCTGGGAAGATACCTTCCTCTTTCAAGGCTTTGGCAATGGAAGAGTAGAAGTTTTTGGGAGAAGTGCCATCCCCTTTAGGAGTGGTATCTTCCTTTTCCTCTGTATTTTCTTTTCCACTACCTACGCTCTCTGGTGTATCAGTAAATAAGTTATCTACATCAACAACCTCAGTAGTTTCTTCTTTATCCTTATTTGGCTCCTCCTCTTTCTTAGGAGGCTCCCCATTTGCAGGTGGGGTATCCTGTGTATCCTCATCTTCTACAAACAGATTCTCAATCTCCTCTGCTCCTAAGATGTTATCTAAGCTAAGTTCTTCTTCCATACTCTTCTACCTTTTTGTTCTTAAAACAGTGCAAAGGTAAGTAAAGTTTTGCATATCTGCAAGATAGTAAATAAAACACTTATTAGTAGCATATAAAAATACTTGCAATATGGACAAAAAGAAAGGGTAAGATTACCTCTTACCCTTATCTTATTAGTATTCTCCAAGATATTCTACTACCTTGTTTTTGGCTTTGCAATCTGCATCCTTAAAAAGGAGGTAATAATTACCTCCTGCTATATTACTCCTTATTGTCTTTATGCTTATAAAATACTTGTGTTATCTTATCATATATGTAAGTCAGCAAGTATGCATCCACCTCATCATTATCTCTCTGAGGGGTGTATCCTATATACTGCCATATATGATTCTTTATATGCCCAGCCTCATGGACTATGCTACTTCCTTTTCTTGAATTAACAGCTACTAAGGATGCTCCATATGCACTTATGGTAATAGCATCTGCTTCTGTATCCATTTCATCCTGAGGTATACTTCCTTCCAACTCTTCCCATCTATCAAATATAACTATGGTAAGCTTATAATTGAATATGGGTATTATAGTCTTTCTTTGAGTTATCATATCTTCTTCTCCTAATTACATTATATAACTCTATATGTTTTTATGTATGTAAACTACATAATCATTTCTCATGATTACTTCTTCTTATGAACTCATCAAGAGTTTTCTTGTTCCATGATAATTCTTTGAAGCCTATTTCATGCTTACCTCTTGGTAACTTTCCTTCTCTAACATAGTTGTAAAAGTTGCTCTACTGACATTCAAATATTCACAAGCTGCATACTTGCTTAATCTCTTCTCCTTGTCAGTAAATCTCTTCAAACTATCTACTATTTCAAGGGCTTCTCCCTCAGTTATATTTGAATTACCTGCATCAATATCATCTTAAGCACTTTCAGCAACCCTTACTAGCACTTTTTAAACTATTTATCTTTTGCCTAGAGGCAAGGAACATATATCACATATAAAATTTAAAAAGAAAACAAAAAAAAAATACCTCAAGCTGACATTGGCATTAACATTACCCGAACTATTAGTAGAATGGAAGTTAGCTAAGCTAGCATTAGAACCATTATTAGCCTTGCTACTAACTAGTTTTTACAATTAGAACTAACCAAGTCGTATAATATATGTCCTACATAGTAAAACTATGATTTTCTTTTCTTTATCAAATCAGCTTATTAGTGTTAAGCACCTAAAGCCGGCAATGGCCTTAGCATCATCCGAACTATTAGTAGAATGGAAGTCAGCCAAGCCAGCATTAGAACTACCATCATGAGCCCCGCCACCAGCCAGTAATGTATTCTGAGTATTATCGTAATCTACCCAGTAATGGTCACACATATAAGTAGTTGCAGAACCACCAACACTAACAGGCACTATATCTGCATACTCCCCTAATGCCCACTTTGTAATATATCCTCCTGTATGTCCTGATACTACTACTCTATCCGCATTGGTAGGTGCATCTGACAAAGTATCAGTGAACTTATCAGGGTCATTTATAATATACACATAATTTGGTGTGGACTCACTGGCATTGACAGGAGTATCTATTAGGATACCATCCAGATTAGTCCAAATATCTCCAAACACATTATCAAACCCTCTCCACCTTGGTACTTTGAAAGTTATGGTACTGATACCATCTGAGGCAGGAATTACCAAGTCCTTAATTCCAGTAAAGTTACCAAACTCATTACAATATCCACATGGAGTTATTGGGCATCTGCCATTATAAGTATTCCAAACAGTACCAGACCAAGTAGTAACTCCATTGCCAAGCCCTCCCTGTCTATATCCATCTTCAGTCAAATCTTCAACATAGTTTGCCTGACTATTGAAGTTTGCATATTCTATAACATACAACCAATAGAATATTGCCTTGTAGTACTCATAAGTAAGCAACATCTTGCCAGCATTTTTGGCATAAGTTCTGAAGTTTGCCCTACTAGTGTTTGTTCTAGGTTTTCCTAAATTAGTCCTGAATTTATCCGATTCCAAGTAGGTATCACTGCTAGAGCTATTATCTCCTCCTCTACAATAAGAAGAGGTATTTACAACTGAAACAGCACTATTTACTTGAAGTGTAGATAAATAGCCCATATTCTCAGGTACTTCATTAAGTACAGTACTCCTATAAGCATCTACCAACATATGAGGAATCCTTATAGCATAAGGAACTACTTTTTGGGTAGACACATATACTCTAGATTTGGTTCCTTCCGTTTCAGACCACAAATAAAATTCAGGTACTTCTACCTGTACAGTACCATCATATCCATCCAATCTGGAATCTGTACCATCTGCTTTCTTAGACCAGTCATTTGGGCCCAAATAATACATTATCCTTTTACCTTGGCATACACATCCTCTTAATGCTGATTGTATTGGGAGAGACTTATGCAGGCTCATGTTACCTATTCTAGTAAGTACAGGACTACTATTGGTAGAATCCCATTCCACACCATAAGCTAGCAAATTCTTTGGGTCAGATAGATTATCTAACTTAGCCTTATCCTCACTTGATATAATACCTGCGGTATTACTGTCAGCCAAAGGTATGCTCCACTGGCATAATGAGGTAGGAACTTGTGGTGCCCCACTTACCCCAGGATTAGCAGTAAGTTCTATACTAAGGGACTCGGAAGTGGAAACTTTACCAGCCTTAAATAATTTGAATATATTAGGGAATAGGTTTACTGTGGTATCTCCAATCATCAGGTTTATTGTGGCATCCTGCTGACTGCTAGTCCTATTATACCAGCTTAAAGATACTGGAACACTTGAAGGGTCTATTACAATATTACCTTCTCCTAATATAGATTCTCCATTCAAGGTTTTGACTTTAGTAGTGCCTCCTGCTGCATGTAGGATGTCAGTACTGGCTTTGCCACCCACTGATATTCCAGAACCATTATACACAGTACTCCCACTATCTGATGGGAAGGATATGTTGCTGCCCTTATCCATTGTACCTCCTGATAAGGGCAAATACTTCTTTATTTGCTCACCTATGGAGTCTTCCAAATCACTTACCTCTTCCTTAGTGGCATAATCAGTCAGGTCTATTGTGGTGGGACCAACAAGCTCCCAATGGCCATCAGGATAAGTCTCATCCTTTACCCATAGATATTCATTATACCTATTATCTTCTGTAAGGTCTTCATTGGGGATAAAATATATCCTGTTAGGTCTACCTGTCTCTGGTAAAGTAGGCAATATTGATGCCTTAGGAAGATGCTTTAATGTACCTATAATTGCTGTTGCCATATCTTAATATCCATATTGAAGAATTCCTGAAGGAGCATTTATAACACCTTTACATATCTCTGGATTCCATCCAACACCTAGAATAGTCTTTATGCTATCCTTTTGTCCTGCTGGAATTATAGTAACCTCCACATCATCATCAGATATATTCTTCAGTAGGAAGTTGACTCCGGGATTGAAGTTCCCTGAAGGCACCTCCTTCAGTACAGATATTTGAAGGCTATTTATAACTTGATTTGAGACTATTCTTGCATCCATAATCATTTACCTCTATTGTTCTTACCTTTTCCTTTGCAACCACACTTCTTTGCCATATCATAGAATTTTTATGGTTATTTTCTCACCTCTATTCTTGCCCTCTTGAAGTAGCTTATATAGCTTCCTGAATGTATCCTGACTATTCAGAACCTTACCAACTTCAGAGTTTACACCTACCAAGAGACATCCTGAAGTATCCTTATCTGTATTACCTGCATGTATAAGGATACCATCAAACCCCTTTACATTAAGAAGTCTGGGTAATTTGCCATTGCATGTTTCTTTGTAGAAAGATTTAGGCTCAAACTTAGGGCTATATACATCTAAAGTTACATCATAAGTTCCACTAGGGATTGCTGTAATGCCTGATTTCTTTAAGGATTTGATTTTAGCGACACTCATGCTGTCATCTAATCCTCTATCAGTATCTTCAAGTACATTACAGAACCACTTCCCATCTACAAGGAGGTTACTTATCGTGTAACTCTGTTTCTTCCATTTCCTGTCTACTATCAGTTCCATTTTGCTCATTAAATAAATTCAAGTTTCTTTTTCTCAACTGACAAGTAAGGTCAATACAGATGGAGTTCATGAGATTGAACATCTGCTTCCTTAAATCCTTTATCTCCTGTTCCAGCTCTGCATTTCTTTCAAGAACCTCGTCAAGCCTGTTCTTGTTGTCATCAGACAACTTCTTATAAAACTCCAAAGACTGCTGCATGTTCTCTATGAGGTTATTATCTACCTCACTATTATACTTTCTTCTTGCAAAGAACCAAGAAGTCCAACCACTGATTACTGTGGTTATTATCCCTATTCCTCCAGTAATTAATATGCCTAGGTCAATCATGTCATTTAATTATTTCAATAAATTTTTGCTGCTTATTATTCACATAAGGACTATTTTCCACAATAGTAACTTCCACTACTCTATGTTTCTTTTGAAACCATCTAAACAGAAAAAATTTCTTAGGAGGATTTACAGTCTCTTTCTTGCTATGTGTAACTATGTATTTCTCACTTACAAATTTAGGATGCACTGCAATGACATTGGGAAATTTCATTCCCAGCTTCAACTGATACCATTTATCCCTAATCAGAGTATCAACATGAAATGTTGTTTCACTGAATATGGTATCTTGGAAAGTAACAGTATCTACCCTTTCTGATGTAGATAACAGATATTGTAAGTATTGCAAATCCTTGTCCTTTATCTTCAACTCCTTTCTAATCCTGTCCATTTCAACAATAATGGAATCACTGTAATACTCAAGCTGCTCAGCAGTTAGCTTATACACTCTATTTTCCTTCTTCAGGGAACTGTTCTCCAAGGAGTATGCCTTATTGTTATTCACTGCAACAGCCAACTCATCAGATATTTTCTTATACCCATTGCAGTAATACATGGAACAAGATATGGAAGCCAGCATAATCACTGATACAATACTTACTAATATCTTTCTCATAGCTATGTAGTTGGAGTAAATGAACTTAATTTGTTGTAAACTATAGAACCCTTGAAGTTGTACAGTTGCCGGTTAGAATTGACATTAGTGGGAGGCATCTCCATGCTTGAACCTACTGAATAACTCCCATTAGATTTTCCATCATCTGTCAATGGAAGCATAGCACACCACACAGAATTAGTAGCATTACCATTAGAATCACCTACTGCTTGTGTCTTTGTGTAATTTGCACCATTAAACAGGCTACTGTAAACAGTAGTATTTCTCATAATAGCATTAGCCAGCTTATATATGTTGTTACCTGACATAAGATTGGTAATGTTCTTATTATTATACTGAACCATGGTATTTTGGTCATTATACAATACTATGTATAACTTAGCTAGTGAGGTGCCTGCAACAACAGATATTTTCATGCCTGAGAATAGCATATACTGTGTACCATAATTGTCATCTCTACCACCATTAGTAGGAGTATATACACTTGAAGAAATCTGACCACCATCAACAGGTACTGCACATAAGACTGCCTTAGTCTGTGATAATTGGTCAGAGTTACTAAGATATGTAAATTCTTGAGGAGTGCCACCTTCAAATCCAAAAGAAACCCTCACCTCAGGAACTGTTATTTCATATTTAGTTGTTACTATAGCAGGCTTTATATGCATTTCATTCACAAAGTCTTTTGTTTCATACCCTTGTAGGGAGTTGGTATCAAATATACCAGAATGGCCTGTAAGCCAAGAGGCTGTACAAAATTGTTTTGTAGCAGAAGGTAGGGAACCTCCTACCTTCTTTACTGCCTCTATTTGTGTCATGAATTCTCTTCCCATACTCTTCTCATAGAATTTATCGTATCCTCAAGATATTTTATCCTGCTCTCCAGTTGCTTGTTCCTCATTACAACCTCCTGTAATGCCTTGATTGCCAGCACACCAAATCTATCATATTCTACCCACTTGGTATCATATTTATCAGCTCTGCTGTGGACCATAGTAGCATATACACCACCTAGTGACAGAAGCTGGTCAGCTTTCACACCAAAAGTGCATCTTATACCATTTTCATCAGGGTGTTCCCATATATACTTTATGACATTTAATGACATCAGATTGTCCAGCACATCAGGCATACATGTGACTTCCCTTTTGAATCTCATATCAGAGCCTGAATTACCAGCACCTGACTTAAAGTCCTGATATACTGTCCATCCATTACTCTTATTAACCAGAGCTAAGTCATCTTCCACAATTGTTGAAACCTCCAACATGCCCTTCTCTCCAAATCTAGCAAGAGAACCTAGGTTACCAGCATCCTTATCTTCGTAGGCTAGCTCTGCCAATGCAGAATTCATACTGACTAACCCATTCTTTGAGGTACTTACTACACTATAAGTAGTATTCTCCCAAGGAACATGCACTGAAAGTACCTTATTGTCATCTGTTCCTGCACTGCCTGATGGATAAGCAAGCTGAACAGGATATATTCTGTTCTGTGAACCAAAAGTAGTAGCAGCAACAGTAGATATTGTGCTAATCTCAGTGCTGGATACCTTTACACCACCTAGTGTAGTAGGTGTTGCCTTCATTAGGGAGAAAGCTGTTCCTGATAAACTAAGTCCAGCTCCTGCTGAGTAAGTTGTGTTACTGTCAGTCCAAGGGACATTGACATACATCTGATTTGAGGAATTAAACTTAACAGGATAATTCCTGCCCCTCCCAGGATACCCAATCTTAACCAATCCTAGTGTATCTGAGGTAGCTACTCCATACTCAATTGGCTCTCTTGCTGTTGGAGCATACATGTCAGTATTGGTACCATTAATATTAATGGTACCTATCTTTGTACCTGAAGACAAAGACCTGCTGAATGACACAGCATCTGCACCTGCTTGGATTTCATCAAGCTTGGATTTATCACTGGAACTCATAAGTCCATTGGCACTAGTAGTAGCAACATTATATATTGTATTTGTATCTGTCCATGGTACATTAACATAAGCCTTACCAGAACTATCCAACTCTACAGCATAGTTCCTGCCATTATCAGAGTACCCTATCTTTACACCTCCTAATGCTGAACTAGAAGCTTGAGGTATAGAAGTTATACCTCCTGCACCAATCTCAGTCCAAGAAGACCAAGAAGATGACTCATAAGCTCTAGTATATATCTTGTTTTTTGAATAAAGTACCTGTATAGTCGAAGAGTCATTATTTTCCAAGAGCACATGTAATGCAAACTGTGATACTTTAGAAGGTTTATTACTTATACTATTGCCATAATTGGCATAATAAACACCTAAATATTGAGTTCCCTTATATGTATTCAGGTCTCCTGAGGAGATTAACTTAGGAGAAGTTACACTTGCATTCCAATCATATATGTTCCCATTAAATATGATGACATTATCATCATCTATAGGGAAATACAACACATTAGGGTAACTGCCAGCAGAGCTACTTATTGCAGTAGCTCTGTTGGTAGATACATTTACTTTAAACTCTTTACCTTTTGCACTCATAACTTTTCTTTTTACTCTATAGTGATGCCTCCACCAAGAGAGCCTTCATCTATAGTGGCAGAAGTCCAATTAGTCCCATTGTAGTTAGCTAGTACGGCTACCATGGTAGAAGAATCTAGCATTGCATACATTCTAACTCTACTAGCAGTAGTATCATTGAATGCTGAGAATGCTACTGTATTCAACCTATTGGAACCATCTTTATATACTCCATGTATTACCTTACCTGCATTAAGGGCAGCATTAAAGCTACTATAGGGGCCTAGAATAGCATCTACTTCTCCTTGAGAAGATGGTGTGCTACTTTCAAATGTTTTGAGAAGCTGATAGGTCTCCTTACCATCTTCTAATTCTGTTATCATAGTAGCAAGGGCAAGTCCTTGTTTAGCAGAGAGAGGCTTTTTTGAATCTGAAGTTGATAGGTTATCAACTATATCACTCTTAGGCACATAAGTACTCAAATCAACAGTACCTCCCAATGGGTCCCAATTGTTCTGAGGAGTTGTAGAAGTACTCCATTCTGCAGTACACACAACATTGGTATTTGCAGGATAAGGCTTGCCTCCTATTGTAAAGGCTGATGTGATATTCCATACATCTCCAAGTTTAGCATCGGCTGAAATATCATAAACTTCTTCTATAGTCCTCTTAGTACCTTTTATCCTATATACATTACCCAAACCTGAGATTCTGTCATTAAGAGCCTTACCTTGAGCTGCTGAAAGAGCCTCACTAGTACTAGTTGAAGTTAAGGTATTGTTTATAGCAGGTACAAGCCTATTACCCTGAGTAGCAGTCATATTTGTATAATTACTGCCACTTATAGTAACTGATACATTCTTACTGTATAAGTTAAAACCTGCGAATCTAATACCTGTAAATGATACCTTTGTATCACTTACCTCCTGCAAAGTAATTACCCAATTTTCACTACTACTGTCAACCAGATTTGCACCATAAGTAAGCTTTTTAACAAGAGTGGCACCATCTATGCTCCCCATGTAGCCTTTTATAGTGGCATTATCTGTTGAATCTGAAGCAGCTGAGAAGTTGATATTTATCTTGTTCCCATTAAACCTGTCATTCAACACTTTACCCTGTGCCGCTGATAAGGCTTTTGAAGTGTCAGTAGTGGTAAGGTTATTCACTACATCCGTTTTTGCAAGCTTTTCATCATTTAGCTTCTTTCCCATTGCGGCGGATAGTGCCGAATTAGAAGAGTCCACATTTAATGAATTTACAATATCTCCAGTAGTAAGAAATACATAACTAGATGATTCCCCCAAAGAATAACCGCTACTAGCAGAATATTTAATAGAGATGTATGTACCCACTGTACCAGTACTAACAAATATAGTTAGTAAAATATCGGAATTTGAAGGAGCAGTATCAACACCTATAATAGCCGGGCACAACACACCTGAATTAGGAACAAACACAGGGCTTCCTATATTTACAGCCTCTTCCCATTTATCATAGGTAAAGTCTCTCAAGAAAGATTGAATCTTTTGTAAACTAGGGCTATTCGAAAGATCACCAACCTCTCCTAATACATACACTCCGTACTTCTTCCCATTAAACCAAATACTGTTTTCATCAGTACTGAAAGACATTAAATTAGGTGTAGCACTTTGTGCACTCTTACCTTGTGCGGAAGTCTTTGTTACCGCTACTCTTAGTTTTTGTCCATTTGCTGCCAGTGCTTCTATGTCACTTATTGGCATAATTGAATTAACAATCTTCATTCTTTTTTTTTTTTTACTCAATAATAATAGTACCTGCCTCTTCACTCAATAGGTCTTTCAGCAGGATTGTCTTATTCTCACCACCTGAGACAATGGCTATCATATCATCTTCAGATACTTCTTTTGTTACCTTAAACTCTGTATCCTTGACTCCCAACTGAGCCAATTTGTCTCTAATTTCTTCTATTTGATTCTTAGTGAACATGTTACTCTATAACTACTTTAGAATCTTTACCTAACACAGGTTGCCACTCTCCATTGACAAAGTATAGCAACTTGCCCTCCCTTAACCATAGATTCTCTATAAGAGGCTCTTTATTATGGGAAGCAACAACCTGTTTCTTTTTCATCATTTCCATACTATATCTCAATATAATCTACAAAGTACCGACCTGAGGATTGCTTCTTAATTGTAGTAAAGCACCCTCCATTAGCAGTGCCATCCGCACTATAACTACTATAGTGACAGTAGCACAATCTAGACGGTACTAAATCAGGAGAGGAATTAGGGGCAATACCCTGTATTGGATACAAAGCATCATTACCAAAACCAGCACATTCACCACTCATGTAAATCACTTCTCCAGCATTCAACCTTCTACATATTTCAGGAGTGAAACCTGCTTCAGCCAACTGTTCTTGTGTAACATTAGGACTACTGGATACCAACTCCGTTAGTTTTGTACCTGTAGGTGTAAGTACTGCAACATTAGACTTGCCCTCTAGTCCTATTATCTTGTCATTGAGAATTTTACCTTGTTTAGCAGATAAGGCATCACTCTTGGACGCTGAGGTTAGAGAATCGATGATATTATCCCTATATAAGACAATTCTAGAACTAGTTAACCTAATTATATCTAGCATGAATGAATACTCATACCTCGTTTGGGAACCCTCAATTATTACCGTATAATAATTTTCCGAATTATACATAACCTTAGCTGTGTAAGCTGTTACATTTCCAGCGTAGATGTTGGCAATAATTCTCTTATTGTCTGAGACAGCTCTTGTAAACTCATCCCAATTCCCCACAATAGATTCTACGTCTGTTGTAGACCATCCTTCTGTTGTTTGAAGGTTACCCGGTAGAACATATACATCGGAAGAGCCATTACCAGCAATGGCTTTCCAGCCATTACTAGTATAGTACTTCAACTCTCCATTATTAATCCAGAGGTCACTTGTACTTGGAGCTTTTACATCTTGTATAATATCT
>ULQB01035896.1_pt1 | contig 51251 bp, 44 predicted proteins | sample 1954041 | NCBI WGS metagenome assembly ULQB01 (sample SAMEA4835644, study PRJEB28245) | human gut metagenome | biome: gut microbiome; material: fecal sample | place: Denmark | collected 2008 | reverse complement strand
TTACAAATAGTTATAATTCATCGAACTCACGTTAAATTAACAAATAAAAATCAACGCATGATGAAAAAAAAGTATCTTATTCCTAACACGTCTGTTGTGGAAGTGGAGACTGAAAGCCTTATGCAGGCTCAGTCATGGACAACAGATGGAGGTAAAACAAGCGAAGGAGACATTATTTATGGCGGAGGTACCATTGAGGGAGATGATGACCAATGGGTACCGGGACAGACCAACTCTTCTGAGAATGGGACGGGTGCCAAGAGTTTTAATGTATGGGAATAAAAACAAAAAAGTAAAAACAAACGTATGAAGAAGTTTACATTATTTATTGCATTAGTCTTGACTGCTGTATTTGGGGTCAAGACAACAGCATCCGCGCAAACTTATGAGACGGAAGAGCAAATTGAATGGATAAAATATGCCGTAGATTTAACTACAGCAATGGGAGAATCAAACGGTATATATCTGTGTCATTGGGATGGTGATAAAACATACAAATTCGTTACTGCCGGCGGAACATATGGCACACACGCTATTGCTACGACAAGAGGTATAAAAATGACTATTGGTAATTCTTATGGTAATAGTTACACTTTCACCTGTACACTATATAATCCTTATTACGGAAGTTATTTAGGAGCAGAGCCATCTGATGGCACAACCTCAAAAAATGTATATCTTGACCGAGGTCGTGGTGATGGTGATCGTTACTCCTATTGGAATATTACAAAATTGGCGGATTATACATATAAAGATAATAACCAAGAAAAAAAAGCACCTTATTATAGTCTATATAATAAAAATTCAAACGAAACCAAAGGACGATACGTTACAGTATCCAGCAATAACACATTGCAGTTAACAAAAGAAACTGATGACCGTTGGCTGTTCATTCCACGCGATGCGTTCCACAATGTTCTTCTTTCCGTTACACATCAGACAAACATAGAAGTCAGTGGTTTGTTCCAGAACACACGTTTTGTACGCTATATGGATGAAGCTGCTTCATGGGAATGGTGGACAATTAATACAAATACGCAAACAGCTCTCAAAAAGATAGATAACGAGGATGTTTTAAATACAGACAATGGTACAGGACTGGGACTTTCTGAGTATGGAGCATACCGCTCAATGGCTCCAGGTGCTGAAAATGTTAAAAGTAGTATTTTTGACTATGCCAAAACATATGGAAACTTTAGCTCAGCAGAGATAAAAGAGCCATTGATTATGCGCCAAACTGCAACTAAAGTAAAAGTAGGTACATATACAATCACAGCACAGGCTTTTGTTTCAAAGGGCGCAACTGAATCTTCATCAACCTCAGCATATCTATTTGCGTCAGGAGCAACAGACCAGAACGCTGCTGCACAGATTCCTGAACTTTCAACAGAGGAGCAAACTGATTTTAACGGTTTCTACAGCAAGCACCAAGATGATTTGTTAAAAGGTAATACAAAATACTTCCGTGGCAATGTTGCTGCCGGTGAGTTCCTTGCAACAAACAATGGTAAGATATTAATAGATAATGCCATATACGAACCAAACACAGAGTTCCATAGCATAAGTATCTTTGTGACTGTAGCTCCGAATAAAGCTTATGAACCTGATGCTGATGGAACTCAGTATGGTGATCTAATCATTGGTATTGCAAAATATTCAGACGTAGGTACAGTATATGCAAGAAACATCAGAGTTTACTATTCCGGAACAAACGAATTCGGTATTGATTCATATAGTACGAACAATGCTCCGTTCTCTGTAGCGTTTACAACAGATGGAGACATAGATAACGAAAAGAGCAACATAGGTGGTATCGATGAATACCAGTATGGTTACGCACGTCAGTTCAATCTCGTACGTGACTTCGGTGATACATCAGAAAATAAAGTAACTAACCCGAAATGGGAAGCCCTTGTCCTTCCTGTAAATCTGACAGTGTCACAGGTTAAAAACGCATTCGGTAATGATGTTCAGTTAAGCGAGCTTGTAGGTCTTGCAAACAATGGGCATCAAATACGCTTCAAGACTGTCAATTTAAATAACAATAACACTAACGAAATTGCAATAAAAGCCGGCGGATGCTATGTAATAAAAGTAACCAAAGCTCCTGAAGTAGGAAGAAACGCTGAATACAAATTCGATATATATAACAGCGCATTTGGTGACTATAAAGAACCTATGACATATTCTGGTCCTATATATCAAATTGACGGTGTAACACGTGAGTATGCACTTACAGAGCTGATAGATAAAAATAAAACAGGATCATATGTTGATGGTGTTGTCACAAAGACATATACAACAAATGATGGAAGTCTGAAATTCACAGGTTACTTCTATTGGGATCAGGCCGGAGTAAACAATGCATACGTAGTGTCAAGAGGTAAGATGTTCTATCTGGAAACTCCATGGAAGAACCTCACTGGTACTATGTGGAAGCTCGAATATGACAATAACGGAGGTGCTAAGGAACTTTCTGTTGACTTCGGTGACGGAGATATTACCAACGGTATAAGCAACATCAATGTAGAAGGAGAGAATAATGTCAACGCAACAGGCATTTACAACCTCAACGGACAGAAAGTATCTGACGGAACAACAACAGACAATCTTCCCAAAGGTATTTATATCGTGAACGGAAAGAAACATGTTGTACGTTGATTTTCACATCTTACGGATCATATCATAAGACAAGCTCTAAGAGCCTGGCACGCCCTCGGTGTGTCAGGCTCCTATCGTTTTCGCTTAAAAGAAAATTGCGACAGACACCTTTGCTTGTCGTCTTTTTATTAAAAACCTAAAACCAAAGATTATTCATACTTTTACTTAATAAAACCACACTGTAATTATTAACTGACAGAAACTTAAAATGTTATGAAAAAAGAAAACTACAGCAAACCGTCCATCACAGTAATCGGGCTTACTGCCGAGAGTCATTTCATGAGCGGCAGCGGTGGCAGTAATCCGCCAAATCTGGATATAAATGACGCCTTTGAGGGTACACCGGTAAACGGTGCCGACTCCAAGGAAAACAATGTCTGGGACACTGAATGGTAAACGAAGCACAAAACAGAAGCAAAACATGATGAAATTAAAGACTTTACTCCTGGCACTACTACCTGTAGCCACAACCATGGCACAACCTGCCGCGCAGAGGCCGGAGGCAGGACAGACTTATTACATTTACAATCTGAACAGTGCCGGCTATCTTTATGACAGCAACAAAACACTCTCACTGTCGTCCGCCGGAACACCGGTGACACTCACCGATGCAGACCCGACAGCAGGAACCTTCTACATGACAGCATCCGAAGGTCACATTTCCGTTACACCGTTCAGCGGCATCAGCACCGACGGCAGCGGCACATACGACCAGTGGTTCTTCACTCCGGTGGAAGGCAAGAACAACATATACAACATATCCTACCGCATGAAGGAAGGCAACACATTTCCGTTCCTTTATGCCGACGCCACAACCACGGCAGCAGGCGCACTGAAGATACTGCCATATGCACCGGCCGTCAATTATACCGAAGGTCAGTGGATATTCGTTGCAGAGGGCGACTACACAGACAACACCATAGTGCTCGACGAGAACTCCGAGACATACAGCGCACCTGCCGGTACAAACATGACCGTGAAACTCAAGCGCACGTTCAGCCCCGGCTGCTGGAACACCTTCTGCGTTCCGTTCGACATCGACGCCGCACAACTCAGCTCAGCTTTCGGCAAGGATGTACGTCTGGCCGAATACAGCGGCTGCACCGATATGGTTCTCAACTTCAAATATTCAGACAAGGCCGAAGCCGGCAAGCCGTACCTTATTTATATAAGTGCATCGCATGAATCACCTGCAGAAGGATATTACGTATTCACCGGCATCAACAGCTTTGTCGAAGAACCGCAGCCTGTCACATACGACGCGTTCACACTGGAGGGCTGCTTCACGGCAGTCAATGTTCCGGCCGGCTCCTATGTCATAAGCAGGAACACCCTTTATCACACAGACAAGGACATGACAGTCAAAGGCTTCCGCGGATTCATCACATCGACAGCCTCAGGCAAACTCAACGGATGGTCGCTCGATGAAGGAACCGACGGCATTGACGGCATTACATCCGATAAAGAAAACGCCGGCGGACAGATATACACCATCGGCGGACAGAAGATGCGCAATGGTGCCTCAGACACCAAAGACATGCCGGAAGGCGTATACGTAGTCAAAGGAAAGAAGATTGTCATAAAATAAAGCAAGCCAACAAATGAAAAATATATATCATATAATTCTCACAGTCCTGCTCGGCTTCTGCTTTGCAGGCAACCTGTCGGCCGAGGACACAAAAGAAGTGCTGTGGAGCGGTTACTCGCCTAAAGGCAGCACATTCAGCAAGACATTGTCGTCAGTGGACCTGACAAAGCAAACGATACATGCCGAAATAGACCTGTCATCGTGCCAGTATTACAACACATGGGAGAATGTTCTCTCTATCGGAACAAATATAAGCGTGTGGAACGGCGCATACAACATACATCTGTACTACACACCGTCAACAAATACACTCCAGCTCAACTGGCTCGACCTTGAGCAGCAGAGCATACAGACCGATGTCGCATTGAGTAGCACATACCTTACCGTTGACCTCACTCCGGAAGGACTTCTCATAAACGGACAGCTACAGAGCAAATACACAGCTGGTGCCATGTCGCCGCTTTACGAACAGTCTTCTGTTTCTGTGGGCAGCACACAGGGCGAAACCCGCAGCTGGGCTACCTATAAAGAAGTGAGTGTCATCACACCCGGTGAAGGAGGAGACGGAGGTGAAGGTGGCGAAACACCTGTAGTCGGCGGTAAATACTACATCAGCGTAGCCGGCAATCCGAACAGCGTAATAACCGTCAATTCCACCGAGAACGACGCACCGATAAGCATTGAGAAACTCGGCAGCACCACAAATCAACAGTGGCAACTGCAGTCAGCCGGTACATCGTCCGACTACGACAACATGCTCATCAACGTCTATTCAGGCAAGGCTCTCGACATGGCATGCAACAACACAGCATTGCCACCATTGCAGTGGACAGCCGGTACGAACAATCCCAACCAGCTTTTCAAGTTCGAGGCACAGGAAGACGGAAGCTATAAGATCTGCGTATACTACGACAATTATCCGTATTACCTGACTGTATCCAACGGTACACCGGCACGCACAACAGATGCAGAGGCAGCAACATCATTTGTATTCACAAAAGCCGAAGGCGGCATCGAGCCACCGGTAGAGGACCGCAAATTCAACGTATCGTTCATATCCGATCAGAACAAACTGGGCGACTGGAAGGAAGATGCACATGCCACATTCATTCCTTATGCCACAACAACCGAGATGAAGTCCGACGCCTTCTACTCCTCACCATGGCTCACACCGGAGAAAGCCATGACCATCAGTCTGAACGGACAATGGAAATTCAAGTATGTACCGGGTACAGCATCAGGTCCCGGAAGCAGCGAATTCTTCGCAGCAGGATATGACGACAGCTCGTGGGACGAGATAAAAGTACCGTTGTCATGGGAAATGGCAGGCTACGGCAAACCAGTATATACCAATGTAGGATATCCGTTCTATAATAATGCGCCGAACGCAAACCGTGGACGCGAATATAACGGTGTGACCGACAACAACTCCACCGGCTTCTACCGCCGCACATTCACCCTGCCCGAGTCGTGGAACGACAAGCGTGTGTTCATCCACTTCGACGGTGTCTACAGCGCAGCCGCAGTCTGGGTGAACGGCAAGTACGTAGGATACTCTCAGGGATCCAACACCGATGCCGAGTTCGACATCACCGACTTCGTAACTCCGGGCAGCGACAACCAGCTGTCAGTGCGTGTCTACCGTTGGTGCGACGGCTCATACCTCGAAGGTCAGGACATGTGGCATCTGAGCGGAATCCACCGCGACGTATATCTGGTTGCAACTCCTAAGACATTCGTAAGCGACCATTACATCACCTCAACCGACATGAACACCGGGGCCACCAGTGCAACAATGAACGTAGCGCTGACCATCGACAATCGTGACGGCGAGACGACAAAGAAGAACATTGAGGTGGAACTGCTCGACGCAGATGGCTCTACGGTAGCAAGCATGACTCAGAATGTTGATCTGACCGAGGCCGACAAGACAAAGAACATCACGCTCTCTACAGATAAACTCACAGGCCTCACACCGTGGAACGCCGAGAAACCTTATCTCTACACTGTCGTCGTACGCCAGAACAACGCCGACGGAGCTGAGGAGATGGTGTTCTCTACAAAATACGGTTTCCGTAACATCACACGCAGCGGCAATCTCGTGTATATCAACGGACAGCGCATATTCTTCAAAGGTGTGAACAATCAGGACACACATCCCGAATACGGCCGCGCCATAGATATGGAGACAATGCTCACCGATGTGCGCATGATGAAGCAGGCCAATGTCAACACAGTACGCACAAGCCACTACCCGCGCCAGCCGAAGATGTACGCAATGTTCGACCACTTCGGACTCTATGTCATGGACGAGGCCGATGTGGAATGTCACGGCTATCAGGGTCTGACAAGCAACAGCTCATGGTCTGACGCGTTCGTAGACCGCAACGTGCGCATGGTGATGCGCGACCGCAACCACCCGAGCGTCATCTTCTGGTCGCTTGGCAACGAGTGCGGCACAGGCAGCAACATGGCCGACGCATACCGTGCTGTGAAAGCCATCGACAACCGAATGATTCACTATGAGGCCGGCAGTGCATCGAGCGGTTATTCGGACATGTACTCAGACATGTATCCGACCGTTGAAAGCGTGAGTCAGAAGAGCGCAGGATACAGCGGAATGCCATACTTCATCTGCGAGTACGCACACGCCATGGGACAGGCCGTGGGTAACCTCATCGACTACTGGAACGTAATAGAAAGCAGCACCGGTATCATCGGCGCGTGCATCTGGGACTGGGTTGACCAGTCGATATATGATCCTGAGAAACTCGCCGCAGGCATAAAGACGGACGAGCGCGGGTTCAACTACTTCACTTCAGGTTACGACTACAACTATCCTGACGTGAACAACGGCTTCCAGGGCAACTTCGTGAACAACGGTCTGATAACAGCCAACCGCGTATGGACGGCCAAACTGAGAGAAGTGAAGAAGGTTTACCAGCACGTGGCATTCGAGAAGTTCGAGGGTAACACACTCACCATAAGAAACAAATACAACTTCACAGACCTCAGCGACTTCTGTCTGCGCTATACAGTTCTGAAAGACGGCCGCACTGTTGAGGAAGGACGCACGGACATGCCGTCGGTTGCGGCAGGAGCAACAGCTGATGTCACAGTGCCATACACCACCGACTGCACTGGTGATGCGGAATATCTCATCATGCTCAGTCTCTGTCTGAAGGACGACGCATCGTGGGCCAACGCCGGATACGCCATAGCAGAGGAGCAGTTCACTCTGAAGGAACGTCCTTCACTGCCACAGATAAACGGTGGAGGCAATCTCTCCGTTGTCGGTAACAGCGTATCGGGTACAACAGCCGACGATAAGAAGTACGAGATAACATTCTCCGGCGACGGCCAGCTCACAGGATGGACCTTCGACGGCAAATCGTTCATCAACGCCGCTCCGGACTTCAATGGTTTCCGTAACATAGACAACGACCGCAACATAGCAACCACAATAAGCAAGTCGCAGTACACCAACCACAGCATCACCGGCACGCTTTCAAAATCAGGCGACAACGCCGTGATGACACAGCAGGGCAGCGGTTCGCTGTGCAATTACACGATAGCATACACCATCTATCCGTCGGGTGTCATCGACATGAAGGTGACATTCACCCCGCGCAGCGCAACTCGCCGTATCGGTCTTGGCATGCAGTTCCCCGGTGGATTCGAGAATGTGGAGTACTACGCCAAAGGTCCGTGGTCGAACTATGTTGACCGTCAGACAGGTTCATATCTCGGACGTTACACAACAACCGTTGACGATATGTTCGAAGAACTGCCCCACCCGCAGACAATGGGCGACCGCCAGGCTCTGCGCGAACTTGTACTCACCGACCGCACCAACGGCACAAATCTGAAGGTGCAGACCGAAGGTCAGGTAGCATTCTCACTGTCGCACTACAACGAAAGTGCATGGGATTATTACGGTGATGTTATGTGGAGCGAAGAACTTCACCCGTATGACCTGACACGCGACAACACTGTCTACGCGCACTTCGACTACTGGCAGCGCGGACTGGGCAACAACAGTTGTGCCGGTGATTCCTGTCTGCCGCAGTACGAATGCCCGACATGGGGTTCATACACCTACACACTGCGTCTGACACCATCGACCGTGAACGAATAACCTAACAAAAAGCGGTCCGGCGCTGGCCGGAAGCATTAAAGACAAATACAAACATCCAGGTCCGCCTGTACGCGTGTTGCGTGCAGGCGGATTTTTTGTATCGGTCGCCTCATATTCTTCCTTTATGCCTTTTACAGTTCTATATAAATCCAATGAGGATAGGTTTCAATAAAAAATTCTGCGACTTCAATGCCGTAAACGAAAACAATATGGGGCACTTACAGTTTTTCAGTATCCAGTGATTTTTTCGTCTGAGTTTTCTGTTCTACCCCGAAAAATAAGAGAATATTTGCGGGCAGACTCTCCTTCTGACGCAAATACGCGAGAAATAAGAGACATACGCAAAACATTGAACATCAAAGACTTACATTTAAAGACGATTTTTCTATCATGCAATAAGCACCGTTTCAGCACGTGATACAGCCCATATCATGGCCTGAAACGCACAATATCACACCCTGATACAGACGTAATCAGCCCCTCAAACAGGCATTATCAGAATGCAGAGTGAATCACCCTGCACTCCACTACAAGGTATACCACAAGTCCGTACGGCATAAACCGGCCTCTCTTATGTTGCATTTAACAATTCTTCACATCTCTTTCGCAAAAAATTTTTGTCAAAAAAAAGTCAAGAAAAACTGTAAGTCCGTCGCCCGGGTTTTCTTTAAAAAAGCCGACATGACGCACAGTGAGACACCCGGAAAACATACACCCTTTTTATGGTGAGGATTTACAAGATAAAAACACGTTAACAATAAAAACCTATAACTGATATGAAAACCTGTAACATTCTCCGCCCTCTGGCACTATTGTGCCTGATGCTCAACGTCATGAGCGCCTACTCACAGAACAAATACAGATGGACCGACGAACTTGCCCTGCTCCGTTCCATCGACCGGCTGCCCGAATACCGCAGCGGATGCCTCATCGAGCAATTCTCAAGCTACGACCGCACATGGGGCAACGACGACGGATTTTCCGGAAAATACTCCTACCTGCGCAAGGAAGACGGCAAACTCGTGATAGCCGAGATGAAAGGCGCCGGTGTCATCAACCGCATCTGGACGCCTACTCCCAACGAAAACATGCTCTGTTTCTACTTCGACGGAAAGAAAGAACCGGGCCTCCGCATCCGTTTCTCCGATCTGTTCTCCGGCAAGGTATTCCCGTTCGTCAAACCCGTATGCGGCAACGAGGTGGGCGGATACTACTGCTATCTGCCCATCACCTATGCCAAGTCGTGCAAGATAGTGATGGAAGGCGACGGCCTGCAGTTCATTCAGATACAATACCGCCAACTGCCCGGCACCAAGGTAGAGACATACGACGGCACATTCACCGATGCCGACAAGGCTCTGCTCAATGATGTCTGCAACACATGGGCAGCCACAAGTCCGCAGGCCGACACTTATTCAAAAGGCCGTTCAGCCGGTACGACCGTAAGCGAAAAGACCATCACCCTGAAGCCGGGCGACGAAGTGACATGCTTTGAGAGCAATGTTCCGGGACGCATCACGGGAATAGAGATAGACGGCGGCACTGCCTTTGAAGGCCCGGACAAGAACATCATACTCAGCGCCCGGTGGGACGACGACAAGACCGAAGCCATCTGCGCACCCGTGGCCGACTTCTTCGGCTACGCATACGGACGGCCCGCCATGCGCAGCATACTCATGGGCCGCAGCGGATACACCAACTACTGCTACCTGCCCATGCCTTACGACAAGTCTGCACAGCTGAAGCTCATTTACCGCCGCACGGAAGGCACACAACAGCCACCGGTATCCGTAAGAGTGAAAATACATCACAACACCACCGCCCGCGATGCCAAGACCGAAGGCAAGTTTTATTCTTCATGGCGACGCACGCGCACTCCGTTAGGCGAATACCACACATTCCTCAACACCAAAGGCAAGGGCCACTACGTCGGCACCATACTCCTTGCACAGGGTCTGCGCTCCGGCATGACCACATTCTTCGAAGGCGACGACAGCACCTACGTAGACGGCAGAATGCGTATGCACGGCACCGGCTCGGAAGACTACTTCAACGGCGGATGGTATGCGCTGCTCGACCGTTGGGACCGCGGCCACAGCATGCCCATACACGGATGTCTCGACTACTCGTTGCAGATGTCGCGCACCGGCGGCTACCGCTTCTTCATAAGCGACAAGCTGACCTTTGACAAGGAGATTTTCCACGGCATAGAACATGGCGATGTGAACAACTCCTATCCGGTTGACTACACGTCGCTGGCCTTCTACTACTCCGACACGGCACCAGACAGCCGCATGCAACCCGCCGGCGACCTGCTGAAAGAATACCAGCCAGGCAGACACACATTCTATCCGCAGCTAATGGAGATTACGCCCGACGGCGACATACAGATAAACAACGACCGCGGACTGCGCATAAGCACCGGCAACAGCGGCAATCTTCGCATACTGCTCAACGACATACCTGAGGGCCGCTATAAGCTATATATGAGCTATCACGAGACGTCTGCCGGCACTGGATTCCAGATATGGCAGCGTCAGAAACTCATTACCAACTGGCGCGAATCGCACAACGACACCGACACCTATCGCGAAGATGTCTATATGGGCGAAATAGAACTGACCGCACAGGACAATTCCATCACGGTGCACATAGCAAAGAACGACAACGGCAACAGCCTCATCGTAGGCACCATGACGCTCGAAAGAATGTAAGAAAAACTGCATACGGTATGTGCACTCATGCCTTGCCCGTAAATCAAAAAGCAAGGCATGAGACCATACGCCACAAAATAGATAACAAATAAATCTACGAAAACATTCCGAACAGACGGCTTATTCACCTTTTCTACACTTATTTCCCTCACAAGCAGCCGTCATTCGGAATATTTTCGTAGATTTGTAGAAGCTACAATAACAATGCAAACAGAATCTGTCCGTGAGGCCGCAGATACCACAACCGCAACAATAATACAATACATATAGTATCAGCTGATACAATTCATTCAACCCATAAACCATAAAACAAAATTCCTATGGAAAAATTTCTGTTTATTCTCATTACTCTGTTATTCACCATTGACGTACAGGCACAAGAAGAATATTCCTACAATCAGCTTATCGCTGCCATGAAGTGCAGGATGATAAAGATGGAGGCTGTGATGGATGTGAAAGAATCAAGTGAAACTTTTAATGACACCGACACGCCTGTAAGACTGACACTTGTGTATGGTGCGCAATCATCCGGCTATGCCAGCGACGACTACGTCTATCTTATGTACGAGACTCCGGACGGAACAGAGTACAAGGATTGCAAGGGATTCATGGATTATCCCACAACAAAACTTACGGGCAAGCCAATTGATGGAGCAGAACCTTACCTTAGTGTTTTTTACGGTAAGAACCAGATACTTAGTATCGGTAACATAAAGCCTGACCCCAACTCAAAGTCAAACATTACAAAATCTTATCATTATATTCAGGTTATCAACAAATCATCCGGCAGTGCTTCTTCATATTATATACGCAGTTGCGACTTCTACGACATCTCCAGCGGCAAAGAGAGACTCGTACTCAAAGGCTACCGTCCGTGGCAATACGACTACATCAACAATAACCTTCTCAGAGTATTCGCCGACAACATGCGCAAATATTATGAGTAGCAGTCACCACCCGTCACACACCTACAGTATGGCTACAATCCGTTCACGCCATGCATATATACAATGCGGGGCAGACATGTCGTGAAGACTGTCCGCCCCGCATTTGCTGTCAGATGCGCAATCCCATACCGAACGACGCTGAATAGCACTTCGGCGCGCGACTCGTTTTCAGGAGAGGGGTGAGCCCCGCACGTCCGTATATCATCAGGCAACCGTAGCCCAGACGCATCTCAAGGTTGACTCCCAACGGATTGAGATTGATATTCTCTGTCTGTGTGTGCGTCTTTTTGTTCGCACGATATTTCGACTCGTCAGACATGCGCATGTCTATCGATGCTCCCAATCCGGCGTAGAAACTTTTTCTAGACCACTCCATCATCACCGGCACACGTATAATGCTGTAGCTGATGTAGCTTTTCTTCACCTTGATATCCTCTTTCTCAACCAGTGACGACATGCCATCGGTGGTTGTAAGAACATAGTTTCCCTGAAAGTGATTGTATGCCCAGGTTGTCTGCATGGCCGTTGTCAGTGCAAGATTACGGCCAAGCCTGAAAGCCACACTCGCCAGCGTGAATCCGAATTCCCACGACTTTGAGTCGCGTGTGTGCAAGGCAGTGCTTCCACTGAAGCCCATCGCTCCGTCCGACAGCAAATTGTAGCCCATGAAGAAAAACGGATAATGGCTCTCCATGGGTTTCCTGTTTTTACCCAATGTCTGCGGAATGAACGGCGACGTGACGTAAACCCGCTCCACCTCCTGTCCGTCGGTGAAACTCGTCTCATATGTACGTGTGAGCTGTGTGCCATCGTTGTCGTAAACGCTTACGCGAGTTATGCCCGCAGAATCGTTCACGACTATCTGCCTGTTGTTCATGATGATGGTTGTGTCGGCCGGCTCCGAAGCCACTGCAGCGAGCGGCATCAGCACAGCCAGAAGTAGTGTTTTTCTCATATCCATATATTTTTTGTTTTACATTATTTTCTTGAATAGCACATTTTCATAATGTCGTCGGGCGACAGATCTCCTTCAATATAAATCACCGTACCGCGTCCTCCACTGCTCCTGCTGAAAAGAATGTAGCGGTTGACGTTCTTCGCCGCCGGCGTCATCATGTAGTATACGCTCACCACACGACCATCTTCCACCACCTCGCGTATCTTCTTCGCCTGACGGCGGTCGCCTTTCAGTATGGCTTCTATCTCCGCGGCGTTCTTCCGGTATATAAGACTCTTATACACCTTCAGCCGGTATCCCATCAGCGATGTGTTGTTCATCTCCACCATCTTGCTGCCGCGCTCATGGCCGAACCGGCGGAACACCTCGTCCACGCCGAGCCCCTTCTGAGCGCAGACAGGCAGAGCGACCAGCAACATCAGCATTGCCGTAAACATGCGCACGAGCATTGTCTGTCGCCGTATGCCGGCATTATGGTTTGCATTGATGTGTTTCATATATATTGCTTTTTATTTCTATTGTTTTCTTTACGTTATCATTCCGCCACATTTATACGTCTGCGCACTGCCCGCCACGGCCTTCAGTCGGCCATCATATCGAGTGCAGAGAACGAGTCTTCCTCGTCTGCCGACACCATCTGCAGCGCTTCCATGGCCTCACGTTCCACCACCTGACGGCTTGTATATACGCGGCCATCTATCACGGCGTAGTTTTCGCGGCTGTCGGGTATGCCGGTCAGCAGCACCACGCCAACCACACAGGCCGCAGCCAGGAGTGCGGCCACCGCGACACGCACACCTCCGCGCCGCCTCATCGGCATCACGACAGCCTTATCCGGCACCGGTTTCTCCGTGTCTGCCGCCATGCGTTCTTCGTCCACATAGGCCATCATGGCACGGCACGGACGCCATTCGTCTGGTATATCGTCGCCCGCCTGTCTGAAATACAGAGCCAGCTCTCGCTCTTCGGCAGCAGTGGTCTCGCCGTCGAAATATCGTTCTATCAGTGCCTCGATGTGTTGGTCCTTCTTTTTCATAGCTGTATGTGTTTTCTGAAAACCTTTTTATGTGTCAGCTGCGGTGCACTGCCGTAAGTCTGACAAACTTCTGACGGATTCTCATGCGCGCCCTCGACAGATTCTTGCGCAGGCTCTCTGCCGAGCAGCCCGTTATCTGCATTATCTCGCTGCTGTCGTATCCCTCTATCTCCTTCATGCGGAATATCATGCGCTGAAGATCGGGCAGACTCTCCACAATGCGCCTCACGAGGTCGGCCTCATCACGTGCCTCCACCGCCGTTCCGTCGTCGCCTATGGGTTCACCCGTTGCGGCGCGTCCCTGTTCGTAGCGTCCGTGGCGCCAGCGGTCGTTGGCAAGATTGCGCATTATAGTGAAGGCGAGCGCACGGTGGCCACCCTCTCCGTCTATCGAGGCGCGCATGTTCCACAGCCTGAGCATCACTTCCTGCACCAGGTCTTCCGCAGCGTCTGCATCGCCGGTAAGGCGGCAGGCAAGCTCTTTCAGCTCACCGCGCATGGGTATTATCGTGTTATTGAATTCGTCGGTTCTCATTTCGTCCTTCATAATTATAAACGATTGAAACAAAAAAACGTGACATCAGTATCACATTTTTTTCATTCTATCCCGATTTCTTCATTTCCCTGTCGGAACTTTTTCCCCCACTCCACCTACGACCGCACAGTCTTTGCTATTCATTTCTCAATAATTTTACCATCGGCAGTACATATTTATACAGTTCACCACACCCACAACCATCCACAGGACTCTCCGTCGGGCCTCACGACAAAAGGCATCCGAAAAAATATAATATAACAAAACGAGGCACGGCGTTATATTTTTTTGTACTTTTGCAGCAGATAAAACGTCACCCGACAACCGTCAGAAGGCACATCTCTGCCACGGTGACGCTTCAGAGTATGAATCTTATAAACAACAAACAGACAGAACAAGGCAACGTCTGCATAAACAGAATACGTATATGATACAATCAATGACCGGTTACGGCAAGGCAACCGCAGCCTGCAAAGGTAAGAAAATCCATGTGAAAATAAAGTCGCTCAACAGCAAGACCCTCGACCTTTCCACCCGCATAGCACCGCTCTACCGCGAGAAAGAAATGGAGATCCGACAGACAATAACGGCAAGACTGATACGCGGAAAGGTGGATTTCTCTATATGGATAGAGAAGGATGCCGCCACTGACGCCACACCGATAAACGCGGCTCTGGTAGAGAACTACTACCGCCAGATAAAAGAAATAGCCGCAACAACGGGAATACCCGAGCCGGAGGACTGGTTTCACACATTGCTGCGTCTGTCCGACGTGACAACAAAAACCGACGTGGAGGAACTCGATGACGAAGAGTGGAACACGGCGCGTGCGGCCATCGACGAGGCAATAGACAGGCTCATCGACTTCCGCAACCAAGAAGGAGCGGCACTGCAGAAGAAATTCACCGAGAAGATTGACAACATAGGAGCATTGCTCAAGAGCATCGAACCATACGAGAAAGCACGCGTGGAGAAGATAAAGGCGAGAATTGTAGAGGGTCTGAAGGCCATACCCGACGTGGAATACGACAAGAACCGCCTGGAGCAGGAACTGATATACTACATCGAGAAACTCGATATAAGCGAAGAGAAACAGCGTCTGGCAAATCACCTGACCTACTTCCGCGAGACCATGAACGAGGAAAGCGGACAGGGAAAGAAGCTGGGCTTCATAGCACAGGAGATGGGACGCGAGATAAACACCACCGGAAGCAAGAGCAACAATGCCGAAATGCAAAACATCGTGGTGAAAATGAAAGACGAACTGGAACAGATAAAGGAACAGGTGCTCAACGCACTCTGATAAACAACATGGCCGGTGCGACATGTCCGTGCAGACACGTACGCACCGCTGTAATATAAAAACACTGACACATGAACGACAATACGAAGACCGGAAAACTTATCATATTCTCCGCACCGAGCGGATGCGGAAAGAGCACTATCATAAGCTGGCTGATGAAACACGAGGAACTGCGTCTGGCATTCTCCATATCGTGCACAAGCCGTCAGCCGCGCGGAACAGAACAGAACGGAGTGGAATATTTCTTCATAACACCCGACGAGTTCCGCCGCCGCATTGAGAATGACGAGTTTCTGGAGTATGAGGAAGTTTACAAAGACCGCTTCTACGGCACTCTGAAAGAGCAGGTTGAAAAACAGTCGGCACAGGGCGACAATGTAGTGTTCGACGTTGATGTGAAAGGAGGATGCAACATCAAGAAGTTCTATGGCAACCGTGCCCTAAGCATTTTCATCCAGCCACCCTCGATAGACGAGCTGCGCCGCCGTCTTGAAGGACGCGGAACGGATGCTCCGGAAGTGATAAACGACCGCATAGCACGCGCCGAATTCGAACTGTCGTTTGCAGGACAGTTCGACAAAGTGGTGGTGAACGACAACCTGCAGAAGGCCGAAGAAGAGACCATGGCTATCGTCAAGGAGTTCCTCGGACTCTGAACAGACGCTGTACACGGTGACAGTCACACATCGTGTACGACAACAAGACAACAGACTGGACACATGAAGAAAATACGCACAGGACTTTACGGCGGCTCGTTTAATCCCATACACAACGGCCACATAGCCATAGCACGGCAGATGATAGAGAAAGCCGGGCTGGACGAAGTGTGGTTAATGGTGTCGCCGCAGAATCCTCTGAAGGAGCGCGACACACTGCTTGACGATGCAAAACGGCTGGAGATGGCGCGCAGGGCACTCGAGGGACAGCCACGTCTGAAGGCCTGCGACTACGAGTTCGCACTGCCGCGGCCGTCGTACACGTGGCATACGCTTCAGTCTCTGTGGCGCAACTATTCCGACAGAGAGTTTGTTCTGATGATAGGTGCCGACAACTGGGCGCACTTCGGCCGCTGGTATCATGCCGACGACATAATGCGTACGTGCAACATTCTTATATATCCGCGCCGCGGATACAACGTGGACGCACTGTCGCTGCCGGCCCGCGCTCAACTTGTTGACACAGGTCTTTATGACGTAAGCAGCACCGAGATAAGGCAACTCATAAAAGAAGGCCGGGATATCAGCCGTCTGGTGCCGGCAGACATAGTGGACATGGCCGAAAAATACTATGGCGCCACGGCAGCCGTATAAGCTCCGGACACCTGCTGCAAACAACATTCCGACATAACACCCCGCACACACCCCGACACGCCGCACGCACGGCGGAATACACCACATCATGAAAAACGCCGACAGCAAGGCTGTATCGGGATTGTAACAGAAGTGTATCATAATTGTAGTATGTTTATCCGACCTTTGCAGAAAATATACAACAAACTATGGCAAACAGTACAAGCAGCAAGAAAAAAGCACAGGAAAGCTATATCGACCGCGACATAAGCTGGATGTATTTCAACCGCCGCATACTGCAGGAGGCAACCCGACAGAACGTCCCGTTACTGGAACGTCTGAGCTTTCTCGGCATCTACTCAAACAATCTCGACGAATTCTTCAGAGTGCGCATGGCAACGCTGAGCCGCATTGCCGAGTGTGAGGACAAGACTCTGAGAAAGGAGAAGGAGCACGCACAGAAGCTGATAAAACGCATAAACAAGCTGAACAACACTTACGCCAAAGAATATGAGGAGGCAATAGCCGACGTTACACAGCGTCTGCGAGACGAACACATATTCCTGCTCAACGAGAACGAGTTGGACGAACAGCAGCAGAAGTACGTCAGATTGTTCTTCCGGCAGAAGCTCAGCGGCTTTGTAAGCCCCGTGTGGATAACTGCTGCCAAACAGCTGACCGACGAAACGGACGAAAGCATATACCTCGGCGTGAAAATGAACGCCGAAGGCAAGAAATCGAGCGACTACGCCCTGATAGAACTGCCGGTGTCGGTGAGCGGACGATTTGTCCGACTGCCCGACAGGGAGGAGAACAAATATCTGATGTATGTGGACGACGTGATACGCTACTGTCTGCCGTTCATTTTCGGCGGACTTGGATACACGCATTTCGAAGCCTACTCCTTCAAATTCACGAAGGATGCCGAGATGGAGATGGGCAACGATCTGCGTAACGGCATGTTGCAGAAAATCTCGAAGGGAGTGAAGAGCCGCAGAAAGGGCGACGCGCTGAGAGTGATCTATGACCAGAACATGCCACGCGACCTGCAAAAGCGCATCATGAACCTGCTGAACCTCGACAAGCTCGACACTGTACTGGCCGGAGGACGCTATCACAACCATAAGGATCTGATGGCATTTCCCGACTGCGGACGCGACGACCTGAAGTATCCGGCATGGAAACCGATAGTACGCCCCGAGGTCAACAGCAGCCAGGAGAGTCTGCTGCGCCTTGTGCAAAGCGGCGACAGATTCATACACGTGCCATACCACAGCTTCGACTACTACATACGCCTACTGCAGGAAGCCGCCATACACAAGGAGGTGAAGAGCATCAAGACCACGCTTTACCGTCTGGCCAAAGATTCGAAGGTAGTAAAGGCTCTCATCGGAGCAGCACGCAACGGCAAGAAGGTGACGGTGGTCATAGAGTTGCTGGCACGTTTTGACGAGGCATCGAATATCAACTGGTCGAAGAAGATGCAGGATGCAGGCATACACGTGATATTCGGAGTGGAAAATCTGAAGGTGCACTCGAAGATAACACATATCGGAATGAAGAACGGCAGTGACATAGCATGCATAAGTACAGGCAACTTCCATGAAGGAAATGCACGCGTCTATACCGACTATATGCTCATGACTGCGGCGAAGAACGTAGTGAGAGATGTCAACTCTGTATTTACATTCATCGAGAAACCTTACATCCCCGTTACATTCAAGGAACTGCTCGTATCGCCAAACGAGATGAAAAAGAAGTTTATCAGACTGATAAACAACGAGATAAAGAACAAACAGCAGGGCAAACCGGCATACATAAAGGTGAAGATAAACCACATAACAGAGCCGGAGATGGTGAAGAAATTGTACGAGGCATCGGAGAACGGTGTGAAGATAGACCTGCTGGTTCGCGGCAACTGTTCGCTCGTGACAGGCATTCCGGGGAAAAGCGACAACATACGCATCTGCGGAATAATAGACCGTTATCTGGAACATTCGCGCATATACATATTCGCCAACGGTGGAGAGAAGAAATGCTTCATTGGTTCGGCCGACTGGATGCCGCGCAATCTGGACAACCGCATTGAGGTGGTAACGCCTGTATATGACGAAAAAATAAAGGAGGATCTGGAAAGAGTGATAGACTACGGCCTGCGCGACACAATGCAGGGACGCCTTGTCGACGGCACGGGCGAGAACAGACCTTGGACAACAGAGGACGGAGCAATATTCAGATCGCAGGAAGAACTTTATAAATATTACAAGGAACAACAGGCTGCAGATGCATGAGCCTCAGCCTGAAACACAAAACAACGAAAGATATGTGCAACAAAACGACTGATACGGAAAAGAAATGTTACGCGGCGATAGACATTGGATCGAACGCTGTGCGACTGCTTATAAAGAAAGAAGACGATGATGAGAATCTGGTAAGCAAACGCCTCACGAAGGCTCTGCTGCTGCGTGTGCCACTGCGGTTGGGATTTGATGTATTCTCACTTGGTGAGTTATCGGAGAAGAAAGCGAAGAACCTCAGACGACTGATGAAGGCCTTCCGCCAGCTCATGAAGATATATGAGGTGACAGACTACCGCGCCTGCGCCACCTCTGCCATGAGAGACGCACGCAACGGAAAAAGCGTGATAAAGAAGATACTGAAGGATTCTGACATCAACATAGAGATCATAAACGGTCAGGAGGAAGCGCGCATCATATACAACAACCACATAGAATGTCTTGAGGACCGTACGGGTAACTACATCTATGTGGACGTGGGCGGTGGCAGTACAGAGATAAACCTGCTGACAAACGGACAGCTGGTGCAGTCGCTCTCATACAACATCGGTACAGTGAGAATGCTCAGCGGCGCGGTGAAGGACGAGACATGGGAGACCATGAAAAACGACCTAAAACGACTCACTGCCGACTTCGACAACATAAACATAATAGGTTCGGGCGGTAACATCAATAAACTGTACCGCATGTCGGAGAAGAAGGACAAGAAGAAACAGCGTCTGCCGGTAAGCGAACTCAAGGCTCTCTACGAAATGCTGGAGCCTCTCACGCCGGAACAACGCATGAAGGAATATGCTCTTAAAGCCGACCGCGCCGACGTTATCGTGCCGGCTGCAAAGATATTCCTCACCATTGCAGACACTGTAAAGGCCGAATATGTACACGTACCGGTGATAGGTCTGGCCGACGGAATAATAGACAGCCTGTACGCTAAAGACCACTGCGGCGACAAGGAACAGGCATGACCGTTGCGGAAAGAGGCCTCAATACCTCAATTCCATAAGAAAAGCAACGGAACAAAGACATACAATAATACCATATATACACTCATACCGAAACGGTTGGCAGAACAAATAGCATGACAGCTCAACCAACCTTTTCGGTTTTTTGTTTCCATAGAAAAACGCAAAAACACATAACCGTTCAACAAACCGTATTGCATCAGAATACGAAAAAAACGGCATGTCCTCATTCTTTAAGGACGGAATAGACTTTTCCCGTTTTTTTTACTAACTTTGTAATCGGAACCCTACAACCATAAAGGTTGTATTTTCCATCATTGTGTATGTATCTCTGCTGACGGCAGAAAGTGAAATCAAAACTCCATACAAAATGAACACAGACTCTAATATGCCCAAACAACAGGTCATAGTATCGCTGACCTCATTTCCGGCAGCGATACCCTATGCAGCAAAAGCCATACAGTCTGTCCTGAACGGCTCCGTGCTCCCGGACAAGATTGTGCTATATCTCACTTTCTCACAGTTCGGCGAAGACGGTGTTCCCAAGGAACTGACAATCATGTCTGAGCATAACCCCGTGTTTGAAATAAGAAACTACGACACCGACATACGGTCATACAGAAAACTGATTCCGGCACTCAAGGACTTTCCTGACGCAGTGATAGTGACGATAGACGATGACGTGGCATATCACAGACACATGCTTCGCGATCTGCTCAGGCTGCATGCAGAGATGCCGGACGCTATTCTGGCCCACCGCGCCAAGCTCATGAAGCCAGGCCGTCCCTACCGCACATGGAGAAAATACAGATGGTATCACTTCCTGACAAAACGCATACACCACAGCTACAGAAACATACAGACGGGTGTGGGAGGTGTGCTTTATCCGCCCGGAGCGCTGAAAAAGGATTTGCTCGATGTAGAGTTGTTCACACGCATAGCGCCTACAACAGACGACATATGGTTCTGGGCAGCAGGCGTGGCCAACGGCAGATGTGTGGTGCCGGTGCCATTCGGACACAACAAACCCAAGGGGGTGAATAAGCCGCGGGAGTTGTCGCTCAAGACGGTGAACTTCAAGACCGGTACTGACAGAAATGCGGCCGCACTGAAAGCCATAATAGATGAGTATCCGGAAATAGGCCGGAGACTCGAGGAGGACATTCACGCAAACCAATAAGACAGAAATGTATAACGGACAGAAAATAATTGTTTCGCTGACATCTTTCCCTGCGGCAATACCTTATGCGGTGCAGGCCATACGCTCAGTACTGGAAGGTACGGTGCTGCCAGACAGGATTGTGCTGTATCTGGACACACAGAAGTTTCCGGAAGAGAAACTCCCGCAGGAACTCGAAGAGCTGAAACGCGAATGTGACATATTTGAAGTGAGATTCGATCCGGCAGAAATCAGATCGTACAAGAAGCTAATACCGGCACTGAGGGACTTCCCGGACGACGTGATAGTGACCATCGACGACGACATATACTACCACGCCAACATGCTGCGCGACCTGCTCAAGCTGCACAAACGACTGCCGGATGCCATCATAGCCCACCGCGTCAGAAAGGTGCAGTTGGGCGTTCCATACAAGAAGTGGAGAAAATACAAATGGTATGACTTCATTCTCAGACGTCATCACTTCGACCATCATGCAATGCAGACAGGTGTAGGCGGCGTGCTGTATCCGCCCCACTCGCTCGACGAGACAATGCTCGACGCCGAACGGTTCATGTCCCTTGCTCCGACCAACGACGACGTATGGTTCTGGGCGGCGGCCGTATCGCGTGGCACTTATGTCGTGCCGTTGCCCAACGGACGCAGTCATACGCACGAGATAGGCAAGCCAAGGGAGTTCGCACTGAAGACCGTTAATCTGAAACCGGGCGACGACCGCAACCGTGAAGCGCTCGAAAATATTCTCAAACATTATCCTGACGTAAGACGCAGAATAGAGCACACAAAGTGATAAAACAACAATGCATGCCGGCAATGAAGACAACGCCGGACTTGCTGTCAAAGCTATGAGAAATGGAATATAAACTTTTGGCAATCAGCACTGAGAAACAGGTAAACATCGGCGACTATATACAAGCTCTGGCTGCGGCGCAGTTTCTTCCCGCGAAAGACGGCTTCATACAAAGAGAGAAGCTGAAAGATTACGACGGCGCAAGATGCAGGATGATAATGAACGGATGGTATATGCACCATCCGGAGCAATGGCCGCCATCGGAGAAGATAGACCCGCTGTTTATCGCATTCCACATAAACGTATCGGCAAAGGACGCCATGCTATCGGAAGAGAGCATCAGTTATCTGAAAAAACACGAGCCGATAGGATGCAGAGATTTTTATACGAGAGACATGCTGAGGGAAAAAGGCGTGGACGCCTACTTCTCCGCATGCCTGACGCTTGGAATGACCTACAAGGCGGAAGAAAGAGCAGACAAATGCTATTTCGTAGATCCATTCATCCCGAAAAAGAAGAAAGTATATGATGAGATATACAACACTCTGTGGATGCTGTCGCACCGGAGTACATGGAATACCATCGGAAGAATAGCAGAAAAGATGCCCAGCAAGAAGGGTTTCAAGAAGCGCATACACGCATGCCGTTTCTACCGTGCGTACATAAAACTGTTCACGGAAGAAACACTGCTGGAGGCCGAATACATATCACAGAGAAACAAAGGCTATCTGTCGAAATTCAACACAGACAGCGAACGTTTGGCTGAAGCAGAACGGCTTGTCAGGAAATACGCCAGGGCCAGGCTGATAGTGACGTCAAGAATACATTGCGCCCTGCCTTCCCTGGGACTGGAAACGCCGATAATTCTTACAGACAGCGCAGGTATGTCGGAAAAGAAAAAATGCAGGATGGGAGGACTGCGCGAACTGTTCAACATCATAAGTTTCAGCAGTAACGGCTTTGAAACGAACTTCCGGTTTGACCAGAACAAGAAGATATCAATATCCAACGTGCCTGCAAACAAAGACTCATGGAGAAACTACGCCGACACGTTGATAAAAACCTGCAAGAGTTTCATAGCCAAGGAAAATTCATAATACGACGGATCAGAAACTGATTCCGATATTCAAAATCATTCGAAAATATGGACATGGACATAAATATGGTGTATCTCTGGGTTGACGGGAACGACCCTGCGTGGCAGGCAAAACGCAATGCTCTGATAGGCATGCCGGACGAAAACAGCCCCGTAAACTGCAAAGGACGATACGCAAACAACGATGAGCTGAAATACAGTCTGCGGTCGGTAGAACAGTATGCACCGTGGATAAAGAAGATATTCATTGTGACCGATAACCAGATACCCGAATGGCTGGACACGAACAATCCTAAAGTGAAAATCATAGACCACCGTGAAATAATGCCACCGGAGAGTCTGCCTTGCTTCAACTCCAGCCTGATAGAGCATTTCCTGTACCGCATACCGGGACTGGAGGAACATTTTCTGATAGCCAACGACGACACGTTCATTAATAAAAACGTATCGCCGGAGGATTTCTTCACACCGGATGGCCGGCCGATTATACGTCTCACACGCAAGCCTTTAAGAAAACTGAGATGGTTCTGGCGTGAGAAGATACGCAAGAAACCGCTGAAAAACTACAGCAGTATGATTGCCCGCTCATCTGAGATGGTGGAAAAAAAGTTCGGACATTATTACTCAGGAATGCCCCACCACAACATTGACGCTTACCTGAAAAGCGATTACAGGCGGATGGTGGAGGATGTATTCTGTGACGAATTCAAGACAAACAACCTTAATAAAATAAGAAGTGACAACGATGTGCACCGCAGTGTGATTTCATATGCCATACTTGCCATGAAACACGGAATACTCCGCTATGTGACACAAGAGGAGTCGATGCATGTGATGATACACAAGGAAAGACATTATGCAAAACTTGACAGAAAACGTCCGATGCTTTTCTGTATGAACGACTCGGAATATGCCACAGACGAAGACCGGATGAGGGAGAAAGCATATCTGGAGAAACGCTTTCCGAAGAAAGCGTCGTTTGAGAAATAAGGGCACGATAGACATTCAGCGGGATTGGATTGGCTGCAACAGAAGGCCGCGGATCCAACCCCTTATCTGTGCCGTAGAGTTCTGCTGAAAGAGAAATCAATCGGGGCACTTACAGATTTTAAGTATCCGGCGGTTTTTCGGTCTGAGTTTTCTGTTCTACCCCGAAAAATAAGCGAGAATTTGCGGACAGACTCTCCTTCGGGCGCAAATTCGCGAATTCTGAGAGGATTATACAAGGCATTGAACATCAATAGCTTACAATCAACAACCATTTTTCCGACCTGCAATAAGCACCGTTTCGGCATGCGATATTGCCCATATCAGGGGCTGAAATGCTTAATATCATGCCATGATATGGACTTAACCTGACCATAAAACAGGCATTATCGGAACGCGAATTGAATTATTCCGACCTACGTCATAGGGTATATGAAAAGACCATTCTATATGAAATGCCCTTTATTGCATACGATTTAACATCTGCTCACATCTCTTTTGCGATTTTATTTTGTCAAAAAAAAGTCAAGAAAAACTGTAAGTACGTCGTCTGAGTTTTCTTTTAAAAAGCCGGAATGAGCCGCAAGAGAAAACACGGAAAGTTTGCACCGGCTCAGCGGCGATGAATCATCGGTTGTGGAAACATGCGTTTAACATGAGAAAAAGCACTCTCACGCTTTATACCGTCATGCATTGCGGCAGGTTACACATCAGTGCCCGGCAGCTCAAGAATAACAGTAATAGCCCACAACGACTCCTCTTGGACGGAATAAGAACCATAAAAATGTGTCCGATATATGATTGCACTATTTAAGCAAATCGCATATCGGACACATTGTTTATGTGTATATTGTCTCACACAATATTCAGTCTGTCACTCTTTGATGTCGTTCAGATCGTAGCGGTCGAAGTATCCCATATCCCTCAGAGTGTTGATGCGGGCACGTCCGCGGGCACGTTTGGCGAGAAATTCCTCATATGATTTCACCGCGTAATGATTTATTCGGATTACGTCCTGCTGTGGAACGCGGTCGCGAAAACCTTTCTTCAACGGCACACCATGCGAATCGGCAGCCCGGCCGGATATGCGTGCCGCCTCATGACATCCGGTCATCGTGCATACACGTCGCGGATCGGCAATGCTCTTTACATGCGTATTCAGCCTGTGTTCGGGCAGCGAATGACATCTGAATCGCTCCATTACACCGCCCAGTTCGCGCTTTTTCGCACCACCGCTTCCATAGACCAGCCAGTTTATCTCCACAACGGAGAACTTCTCCATACGGTGAAGGAAATCGGGAATACTACGGTCTTTTATCGGAACAATGAATTCGTCGAGATCTATCACGGCTATCCAGCGTGCCTCGGTTCTGTGGGTCTCGAAGCAATGATCGTATGCAGGAAGCTGCTGTTTGCTGCCGGGCCAATAATGATATTCCACCAGTCCGGACTCAACATACGGTTTCAGGGCTTCTTTCGTGCAGTCTGTGCTCTCATTATCATATATGTAGAACTTCTCCACTCCCATCTTGTGATGCCATTCAATCCACTCCTTGAAATAAGGACCTTCGTTCTTTGCTATGGCACATACCGTCAGATAATACTTCGGCGGCGTATGATCGCGGCTCATACGGTACTTCAGTCTTATAGCCTTCCAAAATCCGTAACGGAGTATGCCACGCCATTTGTTGCGCGTCATCTTATGAGGTATCACTCCGGCAATTATTTCCGCAAATACTTTATCCATACCTTTCTGCAACTAACTTGTTATTCAGGAACGCCCTATAGTTCAAAACTCGACTTCTCTGGAAGAATGCTCTCAAACGCGTTGCGTATATTCTCCATCACCTGTTCGTAATTGCGGATGTGCACATTATCGTTCAGACATATCAGAGAATACGACTGATTGTATATCGCACGCACCGCCTGCTTGGGTCTGATCATAAGCGGGAACATCTTTGTGTCGCTGTATGTGTTGTACGGTTCAAAGTTTCCGCGGCATATCTGCCATGTACGGAACAGCTCCGGAGTAAGGTCGTTCAGGGCACGGAATCTGTTGACGGATGTCTCGGTGAGTTCCTTTCCAGCCACGGCCCACACCTCCTCGAAGGTGCTTTTCAGATAAGGCTGGGCGTTGTGTGGCGTGCGCAGGGTGATGAACTTGCCGTAAGGTTTCAGTATATAATTCCAGCGCGCCCTCGAACCATAACTCTCATGGAACCACTTGTCATGGTCGCGCGCCATCACTTCTTTCTTGTCGAAGTGGCGGTTTATTATCTTCAGGTTGTTCTTTATCCTCCTGTACCACTGCGACCAAGACGGATTGTAGAGGAATGTGGCAATATCACAAGGCAGTCCGTTCCTGAAAAAACGCTCTGTCGTAATATTGTTGATGATATAGAAATCATCGTTGAAGTATACGAAATGTTCGGCCAGATCAGGTATCTTATGCAGATAACGCTCTATCACCACCGAATTGTATGTGGGCAGGAATTCCTCCGGGATATAATCCTTATGGTTCACCAGGTTTATCTTCGGATTGTTCTCGTCAAGCCACGCAGGCTTTTGGCCACTGGTAACGAAATGTATCTTGCGCACCCACGGTGCAAACTTCTCCACTCCGCGGAACCAGTACTTCAGGAAACCATAATCACGGAAGCGTGCCTCCGACACTCCGTTCTTGGTGTTTTCCTTCTTACCGGAATACTTTGCAAAATCCGCTTGCCACTGCGGGTCGTCCATATCAACCCATGTAATCACAAAATCTATATCCATGATACAATAGAATTCCTAATTATATTTTACTCTTGGTTATCTTCATTCCTCCTGCTTTCTCGCATGTTTGAAACGCCGGTGCGTCCACAAATACAGTTCCGGCTGTCTCCGTATGGCCTCCTCGAGCATACGGAAATATATGGCTGTCAGTTCAAAGTCAGGCAATGACTTGGGGTCTTCGTGCATCCGCACATACTCAGCTTCATAAAAACCTCTTCTCACTCGCCTTACATTGAGAAACCATGCTTCAAATCCGTAATGCTTGGCTATCTTTTCCGTTCCTACCAGAACAGGCACTTCATGATTAAGGAAATGCAGGAAATAACGTGAGTCACGTTTCCGCGGCGACTGGTCGGCAATGAATCCGACAACACAGGTGCTGCCAGCCTTGGCCTGCTCGTTTATATAACGCGCGGTCTTGCGCATCTCCACACACATAGCACCCATCCGTTCGCGGTTGCGCATCATCAGACGGTCCATGCTCTCATTGCGCAGTTTGTGATATATTTCAGCCGAAGTAGTGCCTTTCTCAAAATACAAAGGCATAGAAGAACACCACTCCCAGTTGCCGAAATGTCCCATATAAAGAGCCACAGACTTTCCTTCGCGCTGTACGGCGTTGAATGTTTCCATATTGATGAACTTCATCCGCCGTCCCATCTCTTCACGCGAAATGGTTGTCATCTTGCACGTTTCGAGCAGATTATCCGCAAAGAAACGGTAGAACTTCTTCTCGATATCAATTATCTCACACGAGCTTTTCTCCGGGAAAGACTCCGTGAGATTCTTACGGACAATTGCCCGCCTGTACCGGAATATGTAATATATCAGAACATACAACACGTCTGATATGACATACATCACCCGGAAAGGGATATACGACAACAACTTCAAGAAAAAATACAGCAGATGATATGTCATATTTTCCTAAACGTTTTTTTAATACACACCCAATTATTCCACCTACCGTCTGTCACAACGGAATGAAATGCCATGTACAGGCAAACAGACCATTTGGTGCACTATCATAAAATAGTCACCACGTAACACAATGCCTGTCCTACCTCATATAACGCCGGATGCGACACACGCCAGTCTCCAAACTGCCACGCACTGATATGCCATCCGCAAACACACGATACGTGCTTCCGAATTTCCGACAAACTGAGGTTATATTAAGAATATGTTGCAAAAATAATCTAAAATTCCCATTTTCCGCTTATTTCACACATTAAATGTAATATAAATATGATTTAACATTTAATCTTTATGACATTACAGTGATATTTCCGGTCCTGCACATACATTACGAACATCATGCGTCCATTTGCCCGTTATAATAAGAAATATAATAAAAACAGTTTCTTCTATGCCATACTTCAAGAACATCTACATTAAAAGGATTTATCCAAATAGCGTCAGAAAGAACGATTAAAACAAACCGGCATACAACCATATACACAAAATAAAAGACGGCCGAACATTGAAAACCAATACTCAGCCGTCTTTCTGTACCCAGACCCGGGGTCGAACCGGGACGGATTGCTCCACTGGTGTTTGAGACCAGCGCGTCTACCGATTCCGCCATCTGGGCATAAATGCGAGTGCAAATTTACTATATAATTTTGGAAAAACAAAAGTTTCGCCTGATTTTTTTTGAATTATCAGAAATGTAAAGGTTTTTGTCCGGGCTATACAACGCATTTAAGGCAAATGCGTGACAATATCTTATAATTCGTGGTTATTCTTAAAATAAATATAAAAGTCTTGGCAATATCAGTGGAACTTCGTACTTTAGCTGAAGTAATTGATTTTAAAATAAAAACGTCATGAGAACTAATCCTAAAAACAACTATTGCGTTATTCTGGCAGGAGGAAAAGGCCGCAGGCTATGGCCTTGGAGCCGTGAACAGTTCCCGAAGCAGTTTGTGGACTTCTTCGGATGCGGACGCACACAGCTACAGCAGACCTTCGACCGTTTTTCAAAGATTGTTCCGCATGAGAATATATATGTAAACACTAACATCAACTATGCCGACATCGTGAAGGAACAGCTTCCGGAGCTGCCCGAACAGAACATCATGGCCGAGCCGATACACCGCAACACGGCTCCCAGCGCGGCATGGACCACTCACAGAATACTGCACATCAATCCGGATGCAAGCATCGTCATCACGCCGTCCGACCAGATTGTGCAGAACGAGGAAATGTTCGCCAAGAACATAAACGAAGGACTTGACTTTGTGAGCACACACGACTGCATACTCACAATGGGCGTGAAACCGACACGTCCCGAACCCGGCTACGGCTACATACAGACCGGTGAGCCAGTGGGCAACAACGTATACATGGTGCAGTCGTTCACAGAAAAGCCGGAACGCGAGTTCGCCAGAATGTTCATGGAGAGCGGAGAGTTCTACTGGAACACAGGTCTCTTCTTCACCAACGCGCGCTACGGATTCAACCGTTTCTGCGAGATACTGCCTCCCGTACTGAGAACCTTCGACGATGAGAACCCCGACTTCACCATTGATGACGAGAAAAACTTCATACGCGAGAACTTTCCGTCATACCCCAACCTGTCGCTCGACTACGGATTCCTAGAGCAGACCGACAATGTGGCCGTGATGAAATGTGAGTTCGGATGGGCTGATCTCGGCACGTGGCACAGCATATACGAAGCCATACACAAGGGCGAAGGCGACAACGTGGTGGTGGACAGCGACGTGATGATAGACGATGCCCACAACAACGTGATAAAGCTGCCGAAGGACCGTCTGGCCATCATCAACGGACTTGAGGGCTTCATCGTGGCAGAGAAAGACAACGTACTGCTCATCTGCAAGAAGGAAGACTCGTCGGCCCTTGTACGCAAATTTGTCAACGAGGTGCAGATGAAGAAAGGCGACGAATACGTATAACAGGTTCTGCCTGCACACGACAAGATACAGAAAAGGCCTTATGCCGCTCACCCGAAGTGCGACATAAGGCCTTTTCCTTTTTCCTGCGGCTTGTGTCAGCCGGCTATTTTCTCGTACTCGGCGAATATTTTTGCTGCGATTTCAGCAAACTCCTCGTCGCTGAGCTTCAGCTTCGGAGCAGAGAAGTTCATATCCTTCTCCGACTGCATCGGCACGAGATGTATGTGTGCGTGAGGCACCTCAAGTCCCAGAACGGCCTCCCCCACCTTAACACACGGGAACGCTGCCTTTATGGCCTGGGCCACTTTCTTGGCAAACACCTGGAAACGTGCTATCTCGTCGTCCTCCATATCGAAGATGTAGTCCACCTCGCGGCGGGGTATCACCAGCGTGTGGCCCTTCACCATGGGGTTGATGTCGAGAAAAGCATAGAACTCATCGTTGGCGGCACACTTGTAACTTGGAATCTCTCCGGCCGCAATCTTTGCAAATATTCCCATAACCTTACGCTTTTAGATTGATTTTTACGTTCTTCTTACTCTATGGTGATCTTGTCGATACGCAGCTTTATTGTTCCGCGCGGAATGGTTATCTCGGCAATGTCGCCCACCTTCTTGTTGAGCAATCCCTGCGCGATAGGAGTCTTGATCGATATTTTACCGGCTTTCAGGTCGGCCTCGTTCTCGCTCACGATGGTATAAGTCATCTTGGCCTTTGTGGTCATGTTGGTCATCTCCACCTTCGAGAGAATCTGCACCATGTCCGCACTGAGGCGTGAGGTATCGATGATTTTAGCTTCAGCGATTGTCTGTTTCAGTTTGTTTATCTTGTCTTCCAGATGAGCCTGAGCTTCCTTGGCTGCATCGTATTCGGAATTTTCACTCAGGTCACCCTTGTCGCGGGCCTCTGCAATAGCGGCCGATGCCTTTGGGCGCTCCACAGCTTCGAGCTGTTTCAGGTCTGCCACGAGCTTCTCGTAGCCTTCTTGTGACATATAAGCCATAATCTTGAAATTTTATTAGTTAGTTTTTCTTAGTGGACAAAAAAATACAGAATTCCGACACGCGAGTCTTGCCGTCGGAATTCTTTATCCTTGTCCTTTATAATAATATTCTGTTGCAAAGATATGAATTTATTTTCTGTAACACAAATATTTATACAATTAATAACAATCGCGGCGCATTTGTTAAAATACTATGGTGTATTTCATAAAATCTGGCCCGTACTGCCCCACGCACCGTTCATGCCGAACGCACGGCGTGTCACATTATTCACGGCAAGGCGACATCCGCATTGCGGCGTATGCATATATATCCGGTCAAGACTTCGCAAGAACAGATTGTTCAGAACAGATACTCACGTTGTCACAACCAGCAAATGCTCACCACAAGAAGGGAGCATGTCGCCCGCATGTCTCACAGCACGTCATACCGGCGTTTTTCAAGAAAACTCTAACGACAGACTTACAGTTTTTCTTGACTTTTTTTTGACAAAATAAAATCGCAAAAGAGATGTAAAGGAATGTTAAATCGAGTACGACAAAGGCCGGTTCGTAACTATTGGCGTTGTCATCTACCCTGAAGCATGGTCCTGGAAAATTCATTTGACGTTCTGATAATGCCCGTTTGAAGGTCTGATATTGTCTGTATCAGGGCATGATGTGGTGGGTTTCAGCCCATGATATTGGCAATATCGCATGCCGAAATGGTGCTTATTGCAGGTCTGGAAAACAACTATTGACCATAAACCATTGACATTCAGTATATTGCACAAATCTCTGATTTCTCGCGAAATTACGTCCGAAGGAGAGTCTGCCCGTAAATTCTCGCTTATTTTTCGGGGTAGAACAGAAAACTATAGCGAAAAAATCGCAGGATACTGAAAATCTGTAACTGCTCCGATTGATAATCTTTTGGCTGAAGGCAACAACGTCAATACGGGATCGATGATGCTATTTCTTTATTACAGGCAATCACCGTTGAACGTCTGCAGAACTCTTCTTTTACTTTCACCGTTGCATTTACATACATTGTCCAACCCCACAACAACCCGACTGACACACCGCAAAACAAAGAGGGCGATGTCTCACGACACCGCCCTTCTGAGTATTAAGTATTCGAATAAAATCTCTTTCAAGATTTTTAGATGTCAAACTTGTAGCCCAGTGTCAGCTGGAATACGCTGTTCTTGCAGTCTGCTGTGTCAAGCACCTTCGTTGTACCGAAGTTGTAACGTCCTTCCAGTACGAAGTTCTTGTACTCGTAAGACAGACCGATTGGAATAGAGAAATCAAATGTCTTGGCTGCGTCCAGACCTGCTTCAGCGCTTTCATCTCCCTGTGAAGCCTTGGCCTTGCTGTTCACGTTGAATGCCGGCTGGATACCGACTTTCACTGCCAGATTCTTAACAACATACACGTTAGCCAATATAGGAATATTGATATAGTCGAGTTTCATTGTTTCAGTTCTTCCGTCCTCTGACCATTCGCATCCCTGCTGAGAATACAATGCGCCTCCGGAAATGCTGAAGATATCAGTAACCTGATATTCAAGTTCTGCGCCTACGGCCAGACCTATTCTCGACTCTGAGTCATCCGCCTTTGTAAGAGTTGCGAAATTCATACCTATTTTAGGCTGAACAGTCAGAGAACCCACAGCATGCTGTGCGAATGTAGCTACTGATGAAAGCATCAGAACTGCCATAAGAATAACTTTTTTCATAATGATTTAGTGTTTTAAATTAAACTTTCCGCTCCGGCCGCAAGACCTGTGAGCAGGGTTGATTATCTCTCGCTTCAATATGTATCCGCACTCGTCCGGTATATCTCCAGACACCACTCCGACGACCTTCAAACCGTACAGAGAACGGACAGCGACATACTTGTCGCATTTGCAAATATAGGACAAAATAAGATACGGGCAAAGCTTTTATGCGTCTTTTTTCAAAGCGCCACGCATTTTTGAAGCCACTGTCACATGGCGCGGCTTACGCCGCGAGATCATATCCGCATGGTTCGCATGACATGGAACCGTGCGGCAGATGTAGCAGTCGCCCGTCTGTTCACAAAGGCCATTCCATGTACGTTCCGTCATGCCGTATGCGCTCCATCAGTTCGGCATACACACCGTTGTGGCTGAGTATTTCCGGGTTGCCCGTCAGTATCATCTGCCGGCGTGCACGGGTGAGTGTCACGTTTAGTTTGCGATCTATCGTCCGGCCGTTCTCCTCAAAGCAGTTGGCCGTGAGAAAGTCGAGCTGCGCGTCGTTGTTCACCGTAAGCGAACAGATTATCACGTCGCGCTGCGAGCCTTGGAACCGCTCCACCGTGTCAATGCAGATGTCTGCGGCGCAGTCGAAGCCGCGGCGCTCCATCTCGCGGCGTATCATTGTTATCTGGTTCCGGTATGGCACTATGATGCCTATTGTCTTCTCATTGCTGAACGCACTGCCTGCCATGCGTCGGATGCGCGCCACAAGGTCGGCCACGATGCGTGCCTCGCTGGCATTCACCTTCTCCGACCGCAGACCTTCGTCGGTCTTTCCGGACGGGATGAATATCACCCGCTCCTTTGCAAGCACCTCGTCCCTTTCGTCGGCAGGCGGTTCCTGATAGCCGGGTGCCACTTCCTCCTGATGCGGACAAGGCACAGGCTCAAGCCTTTCGTCGGCATAGAACATTGCGCCGGCATAGGCAGCTATGTCCGGATGCATGCGTCCCTGACGGCGCAGCAGTCCGATGAAGTCCTCGCGTCCAGCACGTCGTTCGTTCCTGATGAGCCGTTCGAACAGCGAGTCGCGGCAGTTTCTTATTCCTGCCTCGTTCAGGCAAGGTTCGTTCACGGCCGACTCCTCCACACTCTGTTGCACCACCGCAGGCAGCTGCTTGTAGTCGCCGATGAGTATGAAACGGTCGATGGCCGGTTCCATCGTACTCTTCGGCTTGTGGGCGGCGAGCAGTCCTACGAGCCCCGGCTCGGTTATCTGTCCGGCCTCATCCACAATGGCGAGCGCGAAATGCTTGAGCGCGAAGATGAACGGCCGCGACATGAGCGACGTCACGGTGCCCACATACACGCGTTCTTCCATGAGCCGCAGTCTAAGATCGTCCAGACGCGGATTATTCTCCACCATGTTGCCAACAAGATATGGGCGGAAACGCTCGTCGCAGCTGTACTCGCAGCCAAGCCGCAGAAAACTTATGCCGGCATCGCAGAGCATAGAGCATATCTCGTCCACGGCGCGGTTGGTGTATGCCGTGAGCAACACCGAAGGCCGTTCCCCGGCTGCCAGCTGTTCCTCCACCATATAGCGCATGGCTGTAGAGGTCTTGCCCGTACCGGGAGGGCCTACGAGCAGGAAATAGTCGCGGGCCTGCATGGCGCGCAGCAACAGGTCGTCGAAATAGTCGCCATAGCTTTTGGTAAGTCTCACCGACGTGTCGCGGCGTGGCTCACGCTGGCCGAACAGCAGCGCACGGCGTTCGGGCGACGAGGTGACAAAGTCGAAGAGTGTGCGCATGGTGGCGGCACTGCCCACGTCGCTTCCGGCATGTTCTATAGCGTACAACAGCCGACGGCCCTGACTGTCGTGGCGAGCCAGCACGTCGGGATTCTGAAGCGCGTTGCTAAGACACACCGACACACGACCGGCCTCAATCCTCACCATCACACCTTTGAACAGTATGCTGCGGCGCACGTCGGGCTGTCCGTCTTCGGCATAAGCATACACATAAACCATATCACCACGCCGGAAGTTGGGCGAGAAGTCGTCGCCACACTCCGGCACGTCGAGCGTCAGCAGGTCATAGCTGCCGGTCGTATGGTTTTTCTCTAGTTCTACAAGCTCCAGTCCCACATACATGCTGCCGGCGTCGAGTTTTTCTTCAACACTCATGCGCCACATGTCGGCCACGCTGCAGCTCGGTCCTGCCAGGCAACCCGTCTTTGTCAGTTGCTGTTCCTTGAGCACAAAGGTTGTCATACGGCACAAGTAGGCACGCTCGAGCGGCGGTAGTCCGGCCAGCAGGTCAGTCACTTCCTTGAGCTGCGGCAGCAGATAAGTGTCGTAGAAGAAACCGCTCATGCCTTTAGTATTCAGCGTTTCGGGGGTTATGTCGTCTATCGCCGAGCCGAAACCCTCGCTTGCCATGACATGCTCCAGCGCCACAACAAGATTGCGGAAGCGTATGGCCTCACGCAGTTCGCTCTCAAAATGCTCCGTGCGCATCAATCCGTCGGGCATAGGATATTTAGAGTATAGAAGCATGATGTCTGGTTCATGTTCCTTCAGACCGAAGTTGTATTTCAGCACACCGTAGTAAAGCAGCAGCTGAACGTAGTGTTTTTCTATGTATTTCCCGCCACTGCTGTTCTCACTGTTTCGCTCTATGTGTATGTTGCGCCCCGATTTCTGTTCGACAAGCATCCGCTTGTCAGAGGTCATCATGTCCACACGCCCCTGCACACCGAGCATCTCACACACAAACGAAGGTTCGAGCAGCACTTTCGACTTGTCGTATGTCTGAAACAGACTTCCGGTTATCTGCATGATGTTGCGCGTCTGCTGCGAGGCGTCTTTCATGAATTCTGCCGGGCGGAAACCTCTGCACGTGGCATACTCTATGGCCTTTTCGCGGAAGTTTTTCCTTATTGTGTCGTTCAGGGAGAAGTGCTGACTGTTTATCACATCGTCAAGCACCATGCCTGCGAAGTTTCCAAGTATTGTGTGATAAGTATTCGGACGTTCCTTCAGACGGTTGAGTGTGTAGAGCAACGGATGGTGACCGTATTCCTCAAAGCATGCCGCCAGCGAACTGATGTCCACAAGAAAGTCGGGCTCCACCACTATCTGTCCGGCCGTAACCATATCGCCCGACATGCGCACATCGAGCAGATTGAGTTGCATATCCCGGCGCAGTATGTCGCGCAGATAGCCGAACTCGTCGCCGGTCACTGTCGTACCGTATGACACACGCAACTCAGTGCCGTCGCCTTCGCGGCCCGTCAGTACAGTCATACCGGTGTCATCACAGTGCAGCACGCGGCATCTTATGTATCCGGTATCTGCCGTATATCCATTCTGAAGTTCGTCTGTATTGTTTTGATTTGTCATTTTAAGGATTGTTTTTCTCGCGCCACATGGCACGCATAATATTCCGGCATGCGTCCGCCACACGCTCCGTGCCGCACGGCATGCCGCATAAAAGTCCACCGGATGGCTCTTTCACTGATACACGGCGGAGCGACGGCGGCCTCAGCCGCAGGCAAAATTAATCATTATTTAATGAAAGTTTCTGAAAAAGCCTTACTTATTTTGAAATCCGCACATAACACATGCACACGCTCACAGCCTACCATTACATTTTAAGATATGTTGTTTGGTATGTCCGGAAAAATTCAGTAAGTTTGCATCAGACAACAGTTGCCACACCGACACAAGGCAGCTTATATAAAGGAATATAATATATGGCAAAAGAACAATCATCCATACGCGAACGCGAACACATCGGAACGTGTGAGCCGAGAAGGTATAAGGTCATCATACACAACGACGATTTCACAACAATGGAGTTTGTCGTGACGGTGCTGAAGACCGTTTTCTTCAAGACGGCTGAGGAAGCAGAGCGTATGATGCTCAACGTTCACCGCAACGGACAGGACGTTGTGGGAATATACAGCTATGACGTCGCGCTGTCCAAAATAAAGAAAGCGACACGCATGGCACGCGAGCAGAATTTTCCTCTACGGTTCAGTTGCCAACCTGAATAGATTATGGAAGAGAACGTAAATTTGAACAAGATACTGTCGCTGGCGCTCACCTACTGCAAAAGACTGCGCAACGAGTTTGTCATGCCGGAGCATGTGCTCATGGCATTGCTCAACTACAGACCGTTCATAGAGGCACTTTACACTGTGGGATGCAACGTCGAGGAAATGTATAAGGAGCTCAACGAATATATGGCCACTGTGGAGGTGGTGCCGGAGAAAGCCGAATACAACCCCGACGCATCGGTACAGTTCGGACAGATGCTGGAGATAGCGACAGCCCAGGTGGAGCAGTCGGGAGCCCAAAGAGTGGACATTCCGCATCTCACCGTGGGACTGCTCAATCTTGAGGATTCAGAGGCTACAATGCTGATGAAAAAATATCTCGGCGACAACGTGGGCGACTTCATCAGCCTGCTCATATCCTCGCATCCGTCACAGGAGGCGTCTGACAAACCCGAAGAGCAGCCGAAAGAGACATGGAGAAGCCTTGTAACATGCATGAACCACATAGCCGACACATTCACTCCGCTCATCGGACGCGACGAGGAGATGGAACGCACCATACAGGTGCTGTGCCGCAAGGACAAGAATAATCCTCTGCACGTAGGCGAACCGGGCGTCGGCAAGACGGCTCTGGTGCGAGGACTCGTAGCAAAAATAGCTAAAGGCGACGTGCCCGAGAAACTAAAAGGATGCCGTGTCTATCAGATGGACATGAGCACGATGCTTGCCGGAACACAGTTCAGGGGCGACTTCGAAAAGAGAATGAAACTCGTCATGGACGGAATAAGCGCCGAAGGCAACGCCATTGTCTATATAGACGAGATTCACAACATGATGGGTGCCGGACGTGGAAGCGACGGAGCACTCGACGCTTCGAACATGCTGAAACCTTATATGGAGAACAGCAACATACGTTTCATAGGCTCCACCACCTACGATGAGTACAACCGTCACATGGCGCGGAGCCGTGGCATAGTGCGGAGATTCCAACAGATTGACATCCCCGAGCCCGATGTAGAGGAGACTATCAGGATTGTCAACGGACTGAAAGAGCAATACGAGAAGTTCCACGGCGTGGAATATACAGACGAAAGCATAGATTACGCCGTGCGGATGGCTGCCAAACACATAAACGACAGATTCCTTCCCGACAAGGCGATAGACATAATCGACGAGGCGGGAGCCTACCGCGCGACACATCCTTCGGCCGATGATAAGCAGGTGGTGGATAAGGATCTGATGACCGAAGTGCTCATGAAGATGTGCAAGATAGACGCCGCCGTGATGAAAGAAGACGACAACACGAAGCTCGCGTCGCTCGAACAGAACATAAAAGCCAAGATCTACGGTCAGGACGAAGCCGTGAGCCAGGTGGTGGAAGCCGTGCAGATGGCAAAGGCCGGACTGCTCGACGACAACAAACCGCTGGCAAGCCTGCTCTTCGTCGGTCCTACCGGAGTAGGAAAGACAGAGGTGGCGCGCGTCCTCGCAGCCGAGCTCGGCATATCACTCGTGCGGTTCGACATGAGCGAATACACCGAGAAGCACACCGTGGCAAAGCTCATCGGCTCGCCGGCGGGATACGTAGGCTATGAGGACGGCGGACAACTGACCGACGCCATACGCAAGACACCGAATTGCGTGCTGCTGTTCGACGAGATAGAAAAGGCTCATCCTGACATCTACAACATACTTCTGCAGGTGATGGACTATGCCCGTCTGACCGACAACAAGGGACAGAAGGCCGACTTCCGCAACGTAGTGATAATCATGACGAGCAACGCCGGAGCACAATATGCATCGCGTGCCCAGGTGGGATTCGCAGGAGGAATATCACAGGGCGACGCAATGATGAAGCAGGTGAAGAAGACTTTCAAGCCCGAATTCATCAACCGACTGTCCGCAACGGTGGTATTCCACGACATGGACATGCAAATGGCAGCGCTCATAATGGACAAGAAACTCGGCGAACTGCAGGATAAGCTCAGCAGGAAGAACATCACCATGAAGCTGAGCGACGCCGCACGGCAGTGGATTCTGAAGCGTGGCTTCACTAAAGAATACGGTGCGCGTGAGCTCGACCGCATCATAAGCCGTCACCTGAAACCCATGCTCACACATGAGATACTGTTCGGCCGGCTGGCCAAAGGAGGCGAGGCGATGATTGATATAATCGACGACAAACCGGCGATAGCACAATGATATTCCGCATTGACAACGAACTGGCGTTCCCGGACCCGCGGCTTGGCGATCCTGACGGAATGTTCGCAGTGGGCGGCGACCTGAGCATCGACCGCCTGATACTGGCCTACTCCAACGGCATATTCCCGTGGTACGCGTTCCGTTGGGCCGACGAGATACACTGGTATTGCCCGATGGACCGTTTCGTCATTTTCCCGAAGGAGATTCATGTGTCGCATTCGATGCGCACACTCATGAACAAAGGCCGATACACAATGACCATAAACCGCGACTTCCACGGCGTGATAACCAACTGCGGACAACTGCGCATAAGCGAGGAAGGAGCGTGGCTTGGAAGCGAAATGACCCGGGCTTACGAGGCGATGCACGAACAGGGCTTCGCAGCAAGCGTGGAAGTATGGGACGGCGACAAGCTCGTCGGCGGGCTGTACGGTGTATGTCTTGGCCGCTGTTTCTTCGGAGAGAGCATGTTCTCACTTGTTCCGAGCGCGAGCAAACTGGCACTCATCCACCTCGCACGCTACATGGGAGAGCATGGCGGCGCAATGATTGACTGCCAGTTTGAGACGCCCCACCTCAAGTCGATGGGCGGACGGCATATCAGCTACGACGAATACATGAAGATTGTGCGCGGTTAAGAACCCGCAATAAATAGACAACAGAAACATGAACCCGGCATTCCCATACGGAGTGCACACAAAAACAAGGACTATGGACAAGAAAGATCTGATGCGCAGAGCCATCGCTCTGTCGGAAGAAAGCGTAAGAAACGGCGGCGGACCATTCGGTGCCGTGATAGCACGCAACGGTGAGATAGTGGCCGAGGCCTCCAACAGTGTGACGATAGACAATGATCCCACGGCCCATGCCGAGGTGAACTGCATACGCCGCGCCACCGCAAAGCTGGGCACGTTCTGTCTGGAAGGCTGCGAGATATACACCTCGTGCGAACCCTGCCCCATGTGTCTGGGTGCCATATACTGGGCACGTCTTGACAAGATATACTATGCGAACAACCGCAAGGATGCCGCCAAGATAGGATTCGACGACGACTTCATCTATCAGGAAATACCTCTCGCACCGTCCGAGCGACAGAAAAAGATGGAACTGCTCCTTCCCGAAGAGGCCATAAAAGCATTCCGGATGTGGGAAGAAAGCAGCGAGAAGACCGAATACTGACAATCAGAGCGTGCAGAAGAACGTTACGAGGAACGGCACACTGAAGTCGGTCACGAAACCATGAAACACTGACACGACGACATACTCCGGACCCACGCTGCGGGTGATCACCGGCAGCGTGGTGTCCATGGTTGTTGCTCCGCCTACCGATATCGGTGCCAGCTTGCCGAAACGACGGGCAAGAAAAGGCGCGAGGAGCAACGCCGCTAACTCACGGAATATATTTGCAAGAAGAGCCACGGTGCCCAGTTCGGCACCGCGATACTCGGTTATGAATATGCTGGAAAGTGAATAATAGCCCATGCCTGAGCCAACAGCGAGACAATCGGACAGCTCACGGTGAGGCAGAACCACGGACGAAGCCATGGCGCCGGCAAGCGTGCCGGCAATGGTGACGAACGGAAGCAGGGCCAGACGCGGATTGAGTTGTCTGAAGCTGCGGAGCGTAGCGGAGTCGCAACCTATCGACATGCCCACGCTGAACATGAGCGCACACAGCACATAAAAGCTCGTACGACCGTTGACAAAACCTTCCGGTATGAGATGAAGCACGCCACACGCCACTCCGACGGCAAAAAAAGCTGTTATGATGATACTTCCTTTCATTTCTCCTCCTTTGTTTCAGTACCGCGCACCATGCGCCACATCACCCACGAAAGAAGCACACTTCCCACAACACAGCCCGCCGCAACGACCAGTGCGTCGAGTCCAAGAGTGAACACATTGCCCGTGATTCGCGGATCGGCGCCCACCTCCACACCGAGCATGAAAAGCAGAACCCATATAAGCACTGTCACCACTCGCGACACCACCGGGCGGCACTTCATGCCCACAAGTCGTCCTGCGAGCACGCCGCAAAGCATTATGATTATTACCGTAAACATCTGTTTGCGTTTATTATTTTTCTCAGAATATTATCCTACAAGTCGTACGTCACATGATTACTGACCGCCGAGACGGTCGAAGAAGACGATGATTTCCTCCCACGTCTTGAACTCGTCGCTGCCCCACACCACCGTAGTGCCGATGAAGTCGTCGCACTCGTGGTCGGTTATGAGATAGTCACCGTAGAGCACCTGGCGCTGGTTGGCGAACACGATGCGGTCGTGTGCCGGAGCACTGAGAAACTTCTCCACCCACGCCACGGTCTCCGCCATGCTGCCGCTCTCGTTGAACGGTGCCGGAGCAACCACATACACGTCGTAGTGTTCGATAAGCATCTCGTAGGCCTTGTGCATGCTTGCCGTGGCGTTACGGTAGCTGTCGGCAAGCGTCGAGATGTCTATGAGCACTATGGGACGCTGGCGTCCTTCCTGACGGTCGTCTATGCGGCGGATGACAGGCACGAGATAGTGGAGCGCCACCTTGTCCGTGAGCCGGTGCTCACCATGGAAATGTATGGCAGCGGGATAGTGTTCGCAGAACAGGTCGAACGTGTGCACGAGCGGATCCTCGTCGCCGAACAGTCCCGTAACACGGCCGCGCTCCTCCGGAGTGATGTCCTCAAAGCAGTGGGACGTGGCTTCGGCATACTCTTTCACGAGCGACTTGGTGACAATAAACTCCTGTACTCCGTCGGCACGCGGATTCTGAAACGTCTGCTTTCCTATCATTCCGTGTTTCGACATGGTGTCACCCATCTGGAATGCCGGGTTCACCAGTATGCGGTCGTAGCCCTTGAGCTGCTCCGTATACATGCCTCCCATCGACGTACCGATGATTAGGTCGGGCTTCTCTTCCTCACACATGGCCCGCAGCATGTCCATTGCCTCGGCGGGATGTATGGGGATGTCGCGCGCCACGACGGTGGCCTCAGGCATGAGAGTGCGCAGAAGCGTCACCGTGCCCGACTGAGCCGACGAGCCGAAACCGTGGACATACATTATCTTCTTGCCCGACATGAGTTCGGGAAACTGTTTCACATACTGGTTTTCCATATCCTTTTCTGTTTTTATGAATTATCCTGCCGGACATCAGAAGCCTCAACGGCTTGCCGGCGTAGCGGCCGGTCCGACACACCGAACGGCATTGCGCACCGTCCGGCATTCGCTTACGGACCGCCTGCAAAATTACACATTTTATTCGTCTCGAGCCTAATTTACATCACACAGATTGCTCCCCGGAACATAAAAACGGACTTTATATATTTACGCGAATATACAGACGTTTGTCGTTTATAAAGACTATGCGTCCACGGCCAAGGCTATGACAGACTTTCAATGATAATGTTTCCGCATCCGGCACAGCACTCACCTTTCTATAACATTAAATAATACATAAGTCACTACGGTAACATAAAAAGACGAAAAAGCGGCGCAACAGAAACCAAGCATGAATCGGTCTTAATACGAAACTGCGACATGAATTCTGAATCAGCATTGTTTTCTTATTATAGAATGAAACAATGCGGGCAACTTTCAAATTGAAAGCGAATTTTGATTTTTCCGTCCGAGTTTCCCATTCTACCCCGAAAAATAAGCGCGAATTTGCGTACCGGCTCTCCTTCGGACGCAAATTCGCGAGAAACAAGAGATTTGTGCAATATATTGAATGCCAATAACTTATATTTGATAATAATTCTTTCGTAATGCAAAAAGCACCGTTTCGGCATGCGATATTGCCCATATCAGAGGCTGAAATGCTTAATATCATGCCCTGATACAGGCGTAATCGGACCATGAAACGGGCAATATCAGAACGTGAAATGAATTTTTCCGGACCATGCTTCACGGTAGATGACAACGCCAATAGTTACGAACCGGCCTTTATTGTGCACGATTTAACATTCCTTTACATCTCTTTTGCGATTTTATTTTGTCAAAAAAAAGTCAAGAAAAATCGTAAGTCGGTCACACGGGTTTTGCTCTGAAGCGTTGATATCGGGTGTGAGAAAGATAATGGAAAAGGTGCGCACGCGCTCTTGATGTAACGATTTGTCGGTTGTGGAAATGCCTATTTATTATTACATGAGCCCCGTGCCGTCACGCCTTAAACCACATGTGGATAAATAAGTTTGCCATCACCCTGTGGCAGTTCATGAATAATATCATTCCATACTGAATTTTTATTGAACCGTAAAACATTGTTTACCCGTATTGTCTTTGTGCGCATCTTTTTCTATCTTCGTATAAGACAGGAGGCGGCCCGGCAATGCCTGAACATGCAAAAACTTTGTTTTTTCCTTTGTCATTGCACTCGACTTTCACTATCTTTCAATAAGACAGGAGGCGGCTCGGCAATGCCTGAGCATGCAAAAACTTCGTTTTTCTGTTTGTCATTGCACTCGACTTTCACTATCTTTGCAAAATATACACCGGAAAACATCTGTTGTTTCAGACAGAAAAGGCGTAAGAAGAACAAAAGAAAAAGTAAAATCAAAAATAAAAACAGTTATGGAAGGATTGATAATAGCTCTCACACTGCCGCTGCTCGGCACGATGACAGGCGCGGCATTCGTATTTTTCATGAAACATGAGATGCCTTCACTTGTGCAGAAGTCGCTGCTCGGATTTGCTTCGGGAGTGATGGTGGCCGCCTCGGTGTGGTCGCTCCTCATACCGGGCATGGAACTTAGCGGAGGCGAAGGATGGGACAAGGTGCTGCCGGTGACCATTGGTTTCCTGTGCGGCATTGGTTTCCTGCTTGCCATAGACTACCTGACGCCACACCTGCACATAGGCGACTCAAAACCGGAAGGCCCGCGTAGCGGACTCTCCCGCACGGCAATGCTGTCACTGGCAGTCACTATCCACAATCTGCCAGAAGGCATGGCGGTGGGCGTTGTGATAGCCGGAGCGCTGCAAGGTGATGCCGGTATATCGGCGGCAGGCGCATTGGCGATGTCTCTTGGCATAGCAATACAGAATATACCTGAGGGTGCCATCATATCGATGCCGCTGCGTGCGGAAGGCAATAGTCGCAAACGCTCCTTCGCCATCGGCTCATTGAGCGGTGTGGTTGAACCGATAGGGGCGGCAGCCGTGATACTTCTCGCATCGGCCATCGCCCCTGTCATGCCCTTCCTGCTTGCTTTCGCAGCAGGTGCAATGATATATGTCGTTGTTGAGGAACTCATCCCCGAGTCGTCCGAAGGCAACCACAGCAACCTCGGCACCATTGGTTTTGCCGTTGGTTTTGCACTGATGATGGTGCTCGACGTGGTGCTCGGGTGAGCACCGCGCCGTTATTTCACAATCACCTTACGCGCCGTTCCGTCGGAGTAGCGTATGATGTTCAGTCCGCTCTTCGGCTGCGATAGTTTCACACCGTCAACAGAATAGATTCCCACAACGGTGCGTTCGCCCGTCACAGATGGTCCGGATATGGCGGTGGATGTCTTCTCCATGCGTGAGAATGCGAGTACAGAGAGAGTGGCGTTGTTGTTCTGTCTTATCGTAACAGACTTCACATGTCTGTCAGCATCGCAGCTTATGCTGTGCTCGAACAGGCAATAATGGCAGTCGCTTCCCGGCGAAGAATCAGACACGGTCATGCATCCTAGCTGTGTTACAGCCTCGTCACCTACAGGATTTCTCACAGACCAGTCTCTCACCGTAATCTTCAGCGGCGATGAACTTGTGCCGTCTGTGTAGTTCACGACAAGTTCCATCTCGCTCTGTCCTTTACCGCTGGTGGCCAGCATGCACAGTTCACTTGTGGAGAACGGATTGTCGAACACGATATCGCCGCTCTGTCCGGAACTTGTCAGGTGCAGGGCGTTGTTGCCTTCGTAAGCCGCCAGTCTGTACTCAATGTCTGAATTGGAAACTATGACGCGGTCGGTTGGCAGTCCACCCTCGTTTATCACCTTCTCCGAATAGAAAGAGCGGTTGCCGTCAATAGCACCCGTGGAGTGAGAGGATGCGGGCAACGACTCGATGATTACATCACCGTTCCAGCCACTCACCACGTCAACAGGGATGTAATGTATCGACGGGTCACGCGGCAGAAGCTTCTTATCCATGAACTTCACACGGTTTCTTATCCAGTTTTTCAGATAATCTATCTCGTCGCCATAGGTCTGACCGACATAATAGTTTGGCCACACGTGACGGCCGATGATGTTCCACGCGCTCTGGTTACGGCCGAGAGCTCCGCCCGATGTTATTATGTTGGTGAGCGAATCTATCTTCGCTTCGATGGCCTCATCTGAATACTGACCGTTGCGATACTGCTGCCAGCGCAGCTTCACATTATTGATGAAGCTCTTGTCGCGCGTCATCTTATACCACCAGAACGGCACAAGCTGCGGATCGCTATTGCGCGCATTGAAGTCATACTGCCACAGATCGGTGCGCTCACCCTGATTGTAGTTGGCATTGCCGTAGGCTATATTGAAATCCCAAAGCGACATTTTCCAACGCGGGTCAAGCCCCTCACGTGCTGCACGGGTCTCACTGTATTTATACAGATTGGTGCTCAATCGGTAGCCGTCGATGTTGAACGAGAATTCGGTAGAGAGCAGATAGTCGATGAACGACGTTTCGTCGATGTACTTGCGGTAACCGCGCTCCGGGTCGGTATAATAGTCTGTGCGGAACGAAGCCTCCATATCGTCTATCTGTTTGTGCAACGCTTCCCTTGTACCTGGCATCAGTTCGGCGAAGTCTTCGTAGTCAGGAGCCGAATACTGGTAGGTTATTTTATTAGAGGTTATGTCGTTGCCGTTGCCATCTACGGGGTGATACTTCGACTGATAATACTCAGGTTCGTCGTCACGGTCTATTTCCACGTGATAGTCACCGGTCAGATCGCCGCCGTCTTCGCCCGGGTCGTTGAGGTCAAGACGGTTCTTTCCCTTTCCCACACGCTCCGACATGATGAACACTCCGTAATATGTTCCGTCGAGAATAAGCTCGCAGAACTTGGCGTGCGGCACATAGTCGAAGTACGGGCGTCCCAGTTCGAAGGTGAGCACGTCGCGTATCATGCTCTTGTCGGAGAACGGAGCGAGCAGCGCCCAGTCGTTGTCCTTGCCCATTCCCATTATCTCCACCTTCTTCTTCTCGCCTCCCTGCTCGAGCGGTTTGTCCAGCGGGCGGAACGAGTATGGCTTCTTGTCAGAGCTGTTGAACGACGAGTTGCCGCGATATCTCAATGCCACATAGCCTTCATAATCCACTTTCTGGTTCGGATAAGCTATCGTGTCGCCATAGTTGTACTGGCCTTCGCCGTTGTCGATGATTTTCATCCGGGCTGTGATACGGTCCTCACGCTGTATCATCCGCCCGCTAACATTGATGAAGACAATAGGCATATTGGTCTTCGTCAGTTTCACGTAGGCATTGTTGGTAGGCAGATAATTATCGGCCCGTTGCGCATACAGACATGCCGCAATCACCATCAATGGCAGCAGTAGTAGTATTCTTTTCATATAAATGTGTATTTAATTATTAAGTTTCGGAAATAAGGCTTTTATATTAAAACAATGCAGACAGACTTTTACGTAACGGGAATAACACAAAAAAACATAAAAGACAATGCAACGGTCCGCATGTCTGCCGCGACAGGCAGAGGCCGTTGCATTGTCCGTATGTGAAAATCTGGAAATACTGTATTACTTGATGACGTTCAGCTCACGGCCCACTTTGATGAACGCCTCGACAGCCTTGTCGAGATGACATTTCTCATGGCCGGCCGACAACTGTACGCGGATGCGTGCCTGTCCTTTCGGAACAACTGGATAATAGAAGCCTGTGACGTATATGCCTTCTTCCTGCATGCGTGCTGCAAAGTCCTGAGACAGCTTGGCGTCATACAGCATAACGGCGCAGATGGCGCTCTGTGTAGGCTTGATGTCGAAGCCTGCTGCGAGCATCTTGTCGCGGAAGTATGTCACGTTGTCCATCAGTTTGTCGTGCAGCGCGTTGCTCTCTTTCAGCATGTTGAACATCTCTATGCTTGCACCCACGATTGAAGGAGCAACAGAGTTGGAGAAGAGATAAGGACGCGAACGCTGACGCAACATGTCGATGATCTCCTTGCGGCCGGTTGTGAATCCACCCATGGCACCGCCGAAGGCCTTGCCCAGTGTACCGGTGAAGATGTCGATGCGGCCGTAAACGTCGTAAAGCTCGGCCACGCCATGACCGGTCGGACCTACAACTCCGGCAGAGTGTGACTCGTCAACCATAACGAGTGCGTCATACTTCTCGGCCAATTCGCATATCTTGTCCATAGGAGCAACGTTGCCGTCCATTGAGAACACACCGTCGGTGGCAATGATACAGTGGCGCTGTGCCTGCGCTTCCTGCAGACAACGCTCCAGGTCAGCCATGTCGGCATTGGCATAACGGTAGCGCTTTGCCTTGCAAAGGCGCACGCCGTCGATGATCGACGCATGGTTGAGAGCATCAGAGATGATGGCATCCTCGTCTGTCAGCAGCGACTCGAACAGTCCGCCGTTGGCGTCGAAACAAGATGCGTAAAGAATAGTATCCTCCGTCTTGAAATAATCGGAAACGGCAGCCTCAAGCTGTTTGTGCAGGTCTTGCGTACCGCAGATGAATCTAACGGACGACATACCGAAGCCGTGTGAGTCCATGGCTTTCTTTGCCGCATCGATGAGACGGCTGTTGTCAGAAAGTCCAAGATAGTTATTGGCACAGAAATTCAGCACCTCACCACCTTCCTTCACCTCGATGTCGGCACGCTGCGGAGTGGTGATCACACGTTCATTCTTATACAATCCGGCAGCCTTTATGTCTGCCAATTCCTGCGCAAGGAATTCTTTCATTTTACCATACATAGCTTTATGATTTAATATATTGTTTAAGCACTATTGTCGTGTCATAAGACAAAGTTCATATTTTTTTTGTTCTTAGCAAAAAAAATAAGGTAAAAAATACTTTTTTACCGCTAAAACTGTCTACCTTTGCTTACAGAAAGACAAAACTAATCAATCGTCAACAATGAAAAATATTCTAATCATTGGTTCTACCGGACAAATCGGTTCTGAACTCACCATGATGCTGCGCAACCTTTACAGCGGCAACGTTGTTGCCGGATACATTCCCGGCGCAGAACCCAAAGGGGTATTGAAGGAAAGCGGACCGTCTGCCATCGTTGACATCACAAGCCAACAGCAGATAGCCGATGCCGTGGAAAAGTATGACATCGACACAATCTACAACCTTGCGGCACTTCTTTCTGCCGTGGCTGAAGCAAAGCCGCAACTGGCATGGAAGATAGGTGTAGGCGGACTGTTCAATGTGCTCGAAGTGGCAAGAGAGAAAAAGTGCGCCGTCTTCACACCGAGTTCCATCGGTTCGTTCGGCCCTTCCACACCGAAGGATCACACACCGCAGGACACCATACGCGAGCCGAAGACAATGTATGGCGTGACAAAGGTGACTGGCGAAATGCTCAGCAACTACTACTACACACGCTTCGGAGTTGACACAAGAGCAGTGCGTTTCCCGGGCCTCATCTCCTATGTGACACCTCCAGGAGGCGGAACCACCGACTATGCTGTTGACATATACTACTCTGCCGTGAAGGGAGAGACATTCGAATGTCCTATCGCCGCCGGAACATTCATGGACATGATGTATATGCCCGACGCCCTGCGCGCAGCCATAGAAATAATGGAAGCTGATCCGACAAAGCTCGTTCACCGCAACGCATTCAACATCGCGTCGATGAGTTTTGACCCGGAAATCATATACAACAGTATCAAAGAGGTCATCCCTGATTTCAAAATGGTGTACAAGGTAGATCCGTTGCGTCAGGCGATAGCCGACTCATGGCCTAATTCTCTCGACGACACATGCGCACGTGAGGAATGGGGCTGGAAGCCTGATTACGACATGAAGACCATGACAAAAGACATGATCGAGAAACTGAGAATCAAATTCGGCAAATAATAGTGATACTTTGAATAATGACAAACGGGTCCGTGCAGCATGCTGCGACGGACCCGTTGTCTTTCTGTATCAATCCGGCAAAAATCAGACAGCTTTTTATTTCTACAGTAACACTGAGATTCCAACACCGGACAATCCTCGTTTTATTCTATTGAGATAAAACAAAATGGGGCACTTACAGATTTTCTGCATTCTGCGTTTTTTTCATCCGAGTTTTCTGTTCTACCCCGAAAAATAAGCGAGAATTTGCGGGCAGACTCTCCTTCGGGCGCAAATTTGCGAAAAATAAGAAGCTTACACAATATACTGAACATCAGCAACTTACATTTAAAGACAATTATTTCATCATGTAAAAAGCACCGTTTGAGCATGCGATACAGCCCATATCAGGGTGCAAAATGCCCTTGATTACACTCCAAAACGTGCGTAATCAAGGGCTAATATGGGCTTAATCAGAATGTCAGACTAATTATTCCGGAATACATTGCCTGTTATATGACAATGCCGTACAGGCCGGAATGGCCTTTGTTGTACCGGTATTAACATTCCTTTACATCTCTTTCGCGATTTTATTTTGTCAAAAAAAAGTCAAGAAAAATTGTAAGTTCACCCGCCGGGTTTATTTTAAAGAAGCTGATATCAGACGTAAGGAGAGAAACAGAAAGTGTGCGCAGATGCTGCGGTGACGACTCATCGGGTGAGCCACTATCGGTTGCTTTCCGGTTTGTCCGCAATTTATGCGTAACTATTCTATTCTCCCCTATTTGTCGGATGAGTTCTTACATCATTTCTTTACAATGACCTTATCTATATCAGAATAAGCCACTGAGGCGCGTATCGAGCCAAACACGTAAGCTGCTGTTTCGTAAGGCTGATAAATGAACGTCACGCTATCCTTACCCAAAACGAAATTGTCGGGCACAAAAGGCTCGCTGAATTGGAACACGCCTTTCTTTTTCAGTTCGTCCAGATTCGCAGCCTGGTACTTTCCGGAGAGGTTTTCCACGATGCGACCAGTAACAACGCTGTCGGCATCAGCGGTGAAGAAATCGGCTTTTCCTATCTTTGCGCCGGTGGCCTTATCGAAGTTCAGGGCCTTTACAAAGCTCATACCGTGTGCTCCGCCACTGAAAGAATAGGTGTCAAACTGATAGGTTATCACGCCCGGACGGCCTTCGGCGACTGACGATCTCACCATATACTGATAGTTGAGAGACGCTCCTCTCACACCGGCAGCCACCATCTTGCCGCACTCTTCACGGTAGTTGGCAATGTATGCAGCGACAAACTTGTCGACAGCCTGCCTCATTGTGATGCCTGAATCCGCCTTTGCCAGCGGTTTGTATATATTGGGATTGAATATGCCTGAGTTCATTATAGTGTCGTTGACAGCAGCCGCGTTGCCACCGATGACATAGAGAATGTTCATATTGATCTCGCATTTAAGAGAACTGTCACCCTCCAACATCGCCACAGTATCTACGACGATGCTGTCGAAAACAAGACTGTCTGCGTCAGAAGCGCCCCTGCTCTGACTGCCACACGAACTGAAAGCCACACAAATAGCGGCAAACAGCATTACTGCTGAAAACGTTACCTTTTTCATAAGGATAGTGTTTAAGATTGTGAATAATTAAGTTTGGGTTATAAAAAGATAAAATCAATTCAGGTTTATCACCTTTTCCGTCTCTCCGGAATAGGTGTTTATCTTTATCTTGACGGCGTCGGCATCAATATCCGAAGTCCTTATGCTCAGATATTTACGCACCGAATAATATTCCGGCACACCTCCCTGGTCGTGCAGGAAACGCAACACGGCGCAACTGCCGCCGTCGGGCATCGCGACGGTCTGTTCTCCCACAATGCCGATAGTCTGCATGGCATCACTGTCATCAGTTGTTCCGGCCTTCAGCAGCACACACATATTAAGGTATTTACCGCCGGCCGAGAGCCATGCACTCTCAAATGTCACAGGGTCGGACGGCACTTCGCCGACCTGCTGCAACGGAATGATATTAAGGACAGGTACCTGCACCACCGAAACGGCTTTGGCGCAGGC